>LWDU01034321.1_pt1 | contig 11650 bp, 12 predicted proteins | sample 727161 | NCBI WGS metagenome assembly LWDU01 (sample SAMN04566230, study PRJNA314399) | hydrothermal vent metagenome | isolation source: deep sea hydrothermal plume seawater | place: Mexico: Gulf of California, Guaymas Basin | collected 2004-07-11 | reverse complement strand
ACGGCACCATTGACCAGTATCCAGGTAAGAAACCAAAGAAAGTGATGCCCGTGAAAAGTACGGTGATGCTGATCGTGGAACTCAACGGCAACGTGCTGCTAAAAAAACGCCCATCGAAAGGTCTGTGGGGCGGATTGTGGAGTTTTCCGGAATGCGAATCCGTCGAAGCAATTGATTCACTGCTCCAATCATTAAATCTTGAAGAACTGGAACGAACACGATTGCCTGAATTCAGGCACACTTTTACCCACTATCATCTGGATATAGCACCGATCCGGGTCACTATTCGCGAAACCAACCGCATTGCTGAACCCGGCGCGGAAATCTGGTTCAACGTAACGACACCCCAGTCAGTTGGACTGACAAAACCTGTCACCAAAATATTGGCTGAACTGCCAGCTAACCGGGTCCGGTAAGATTTGAAGACTATTTTTGGTTGCTCCAATAATCCGATAAACTGCGCCTCCCAGTGATCGAGAATTAACATGACGCGCACAGTACTCTGCACAAGACTAAAAGAAGAACTCCCAGGCCTGGACGCACCGCCATTCCCAGGCCCCAGGGGTCAAGAGATCTTCGAGACGGTCTCGGCCAAAGCCTGGCAGGAATGGTCAGACCTACAAACCATGCTGATCAATGAAAAGCACCTCAACATGATGGATAAGGAAGCCCGAAAATACCTCAACGAACAAAGAGATATATTCCTGAGCAGCGGTGAGGTCGATCGGGCAGCAGGGTACGTCCCAAAAGCCTGAATGAGCGCGTTTTACTTGACTCCGATGACCTCTTTCGCTTTAATCACGCCCTTCTTAGCAGCAGTCATTTCGACCAATGCGGAGAACACACCGTATACGTCACTTTGACCAAGCAGCGGGAGTGGAGAGACCTACATCTCCGCATTAACCTTAATTATGGCCGGATAGCTCAGTCGGTAGAGCAGGGGATTGAAAATCCCCGTGTCGGTGGTTCGATTCCACCTCCGGCCACCAATCAAACGGCTTTTCGCTCCGCGAAAAACGTTTGAAACCAACTCCCAGAAAGCACGGCGGCAGTTTTTTACGCCAGTAAAATGCGAGAGCCCCCGCCAAGCACGAATATCCCCCAGCGTTGGGCTCACTTGAAGCATTGATTCCCTATTTCATGCAACAGGTGTGAAAAGCCGTAATTATCCCATGGTCGACCATTGAGGCCACGTAACCTATGGCTAGGGAAAAATTGACGAGCCGTACGGAATCTCGGCATAGTTAAACGATGGAAATACTACAGATACCGCGGTATTTTCTGTTGGAGATTGCTGTGGAATTTCAAATTATTGAATCGGTCTGAAATACTGTGGTATTGGTGGTATGGAAAGTTCTGCTCACCTGTACAGTCATTGACCGCCTTAAATTTGACTGAACATCAGCAATTACCATATCTGACCGTTCTTCGGAAAATGTAGTTTATACTGCCTATCCTCCTAAAGTCATTTCTGCCTCCTATGCATAACAGTTGAATGAACAGACCCTTCGGTCCGTCCATTCATTTTTTATGTGTTGGTCCCTGTCAATTTCGGTTATCCAAGTGACACCGCTCATGGAATAGGCATAAATAACTACTTGCTGTCGCTTTATATGTAGCTTGATCGTAGTTTTATTGCCCAGCGACCATCCACCTTAGTTAGAACATAAAGAGATTCTGCCAAAAAAATCTCAGATCCGTCTTCGCGCACACGTCTTATTTTTGTGGCGACGTGTACTTTTGATTCACTTATGCTGGTGATTTTACGTTCAGCCCACTCACTTCTATGCCATCCAGTGCTGGGAAGTTTCTCGAATAGCAAGTAGTGCATTTGGATTGCATCATCTCTGGTTTCCCATGTGAGCATCTGGCCTTGAGGATTTAGTCGAAAATGTGGGAAATGATAAGTCCCTGTATGACCCTCTGGATCACTTGCGCTAAAAGTTATCATAAACTCATCTAAGACTCCCATCACATCGTTCTCGATCTGCTTGGAGTCTGGTTCAGCTCCAAATGACGTCGAGAATGCTAGGGTCAAAAATGAAACTAGGCAGATTCTTGCAAAATTCATATTTTTCTTTTCCTTTGTTGATTTGGCTTTTGTAGAACCCGACGATCTACTTGTTAGCCTTAAGTTCCACCTGGTCGTCCATCTCATCCAAGATTTGTCTCAGATCCCACACAATCCAGCCAAGCCAGCCTACAAAGGCAAGCCCAACCAGCGTCGTCGGCACGATGAACAGAGCGACCATCCAGAACAGCAAGAATAGAAACCAGCGTGAAAAAACCGCTTTAAATCGTGACGGGATGGATTCTGTTCCGGGCGAGTACATGAAGGATTTTGCTCGCAGAAACCAGCCGTTTGCGATCAACGCAGCAAAGAAAACAATGCGTGGCGGTGGCGCACTATCGATCTCGGGATTGTCATCATGTAGCGCGTCTTCAGCTGTGTCTCCAGCCACTAACGACCCTTCAATATGATCCCACACATGAAGTGCCGTGGGTCGTCTGGACGTACCGTTTAGATTTTCTACAGACGGCACCGAGCGCCAGCGATAGAGCACACGACTCTTGTTTGTCAAAGCCAGCACACCGGGCTGAAAGAAACCTTTAGGGTGTTCGATATCCCAATTCGCGCCCCTCTGTAAAAACTCAAGGTCGCCTCTGTTGGCATAGAGCGTTAGCCAACCACGCTCGCTGCATGTCTTCGAAATTTCCTGATGAGGATCACCAATGTTTTCGAAATCAAGTTCCCAGTGTTTGTTTGCCTGATCGGCCAAATGCTGCGGCTCGCTGGTGACAGCATATATCTCCCCTCCCGCAGCGCGAATCTTCTCGACGACTCCCTCGTTTATATAGCCCCGTAACTCGGCGCGACAGGGAGGTCACCAGAAACCACGATAAAAAAGCAAGACAACAAATGCGTGTTGGGAAAGTGCTTTATCGAGCCAGCTACTACGAACACCCGGCGGTGGATCTAGTTCTGCCTGGGGCTTATCGCCTTGCTGTGTCTGGATGTCATCGGCGAATTTAATTTCCCAGGCATCGCTTGCACCTGAGACTCTAAATGATCGTTGCTCGCAGCGATCACCACCACACAAAATGAGGCGGAGCTCGTCCGATCCACCCAGCGCATCATCCGCATCGAGAATTCCGGTGACTTTAAACTCTTCATCTGCCGCCTCGACTGACGCGTTGAACCATGCCAGTGCGGCATCAACGCGAGGCTGCAACGGGCCGGGTATGGTCTCACTCACTTGCGACATCAGTTGCCACTCCTATTTCTTACTGCCATTAGTTTGTCCAAATAACCGTTTCGTGCTTTCCCTCTGGTGGCGACTTCAGCGTGTGGTCAACTGTCACTACGCCTTCCACAATAGTCGGCCAGAGCGGCTCCACCATCTGGCGATCCATTGCATACAAAACTTCTACTTTTCGCACAAACGGACTGGTTGAATAACCAAAGAGTTTTATCTGAGCCACTTACAGTCTCTTACCAATACTTCTAACTGAGTTTCCAATAGAAATCACTCAATTGCTATGATGGATTGACCGCGAATATTGTCCATTTTTTCATTGCGACCGGGCTAATCGGAATTGCGCCGGAACCAACATAGGGGACTATCGCCGTATTTGATCATCAACAATAATAAACAAAACGTTAGGAGGATCGTCCCTGGAAACCGTACGTAAAGGCGCAGCAGCTGCCAACAATGCACGAGCGGTCAGGTCATGTGATTTCGACGACTCTTTTACACTGATACCAAAAGACAGGGTACCGCCAAATTAACTTTTCTGGATAAAGAATCTCGTATAAATCTACGCCTAAACCATCGAGGCATTTTTCCAGGCCGCAACGGATCGCAATCTAAAGTATCGATATGTTTCAGCTGATACCAAATGGCGACCTAGATTGAACAAATTGTAGACAGCCGCATGAACGTCCAGAAATCTTTGAGCTTGTTTCACAGATTTGAATTTACGCACACCCCGCTCCCTCACTCTGGTCGGCTGATGCGACAACTCAGCTCGATTGTTGGCGTACTTCTCCATGTTGTGAATTGTTTCAGGGATGTGTTCTCGATGAGCAACGCCATAACTTCTTAACTTATCCGTCACAATTTTCATGGGTTCACCTTTGTGTTTTCTTAGCATTCGCTTGAAGAATCGCTCGGCAGCCTTGCCGTCTCTCTTTTTTTTGGAGAAACACATCAACTACTTCTACATCCTGATCCACAGCTCTCCATAGATAATGTTGTTTCCCATCAATCTTGATAAACACTTCATCAATAAAAAAAGTATCGCCATATCCCTGATGTTTCCTGCGTAACCTAGCCGCGTATTTCGATCCAAACTTGTTGCACCATAATCTGATCGATTCGTGAGTGACAATAATCCCTCTTTGAGCCGGTAAGTCCTCGATGTCACGATGACTTAAGTTAAATCGAAAGTAGAGCCACACGGCATACTGGATAATTTCGGCTGGGAATCGATATCGTTTGTACATTTTGGGATTATTCATCCTAGAATTATCGCGCGTTGGGATTTAACTTGGCAGTACCGTATGTGGGCCTGCTTCGCAAAAAGGTCCGGAATGACGATTTGTGGATTGTGCTGAATGGTTAACTTTTAGCGGAGCCGAATATTGATGCGAAAGGCCGAAACGGTGATGTCGCGCCGTCACTAGAACGTTCCCAGAGAGGCGTTTTCACCCTATATTTCTTCGTTAAATCCCAAATTCACTGCTAGTATAAATCTGATTACACAAACCACAAAAACTGGGACCTACTGGCTTAAGCCGTGCTACCAGGCTCCACCCACGGAGGCGAGGAATGCATTCTGTTTCGAGACGAACCTTTCTCAAATTAGGTTGTGGCACCATTGCCTTAACGGTAACCCCGGCCTCGGCAATGTTCCCGACCGCTCAGGTGGATTTTACCGCCCAGCCGCAAACCGGTGGTGAGGCATGGAGTGGTTCCCCGGGCCATGCAAAATTCCGCATCGACGGCCTACCCAAAGTACTGGGCGAGAAAATTTACACCCGCGATTTTTACGCCCGCGACCTGCCCGGCTGGCCCGAACAGGAACGTGTCGCGATGGTGCTGCGCGCCACTTGTGTCGACCGAACCTATGAAGGCTATGACCTTGACCTATTGGGGCGTGATCTAAAACCGCTGAAAATAGTCGATCAGGCTCAGTTAGACAGCGACGACGTAAATCCGCTTTGGTATAACAGCGCACCAAAAAATTGGCCCAGCAAAATCATGGTTAGCCAGGGTGATTACGCGGGCTATTACGGCCAGCCCATCGCCATTCTCATCTTTAAAAATATGCGCATCTATCGGCAGGCGTACCGACGTTTGCAATTTAATCCCGATGTGATTAATTACGGTGAAAAAATCCAGCGCCAGGCCGCCACTCCCTACCAGCCAACGACGTTTTTAACACGCTATAAAAACCAGTTCTCACAAGCCGAAGACGGCAGCACAACGCCTTACAGCAAAAATCCCAATAGTGCCGATTTACAAGCGCGTAAATTCCGCGAATTGATTGAGCTTGAGGTGGTGGCGGAAACCGAGGCGCAGCGCTGGCAAACCTTGAATGGCAAACGCAGTACCCAATTAATTGTGCCGATGTTTATGGAACCGGAAGCCGGACTGGGTTGGTACGACACATCCGGTTTGAAAATGAATTTGTTGTTGGGCACACAATCACCGGACGGTGATGTCAGCGATGGTGCCTCGCTGTTGGGTAGTCAGCGAATTGCAGAAGTGGATTTGATTTCCTGTTACCCCGGTGGTGGGTTTGGCGGCAGGGATTCGTCCCCCTTTACGACGATGCTGATTCTCGCCGCCTATTACAGTGATTTACCCGTGCGCTTGGCCTATGATCGCTTTACGGAATTCCAGGCGGGTTTAACACAGCTGCAAGCGAACATTGATCAACATTTATCGGTCGATGCCAGTGGCAAGTTTCAAGCCATTAAAACCATTATGCAAATGCCCGCCGGTGGCAGAAATAATTTTAGCCAGTATGTCGCGGAGTTGGCGGCCTATTGTGCGGCCGGTGCCTATGACATTCCCCGCGCCTGTGTCGATGCCGTGGCGCAACCGACACCGGGTTTAATCGCAGGTTCTATGCGCGGTTTTGGTGGTCCGCAAGCGGCCTTTGCCCTTGAGACGCTGGTGGATGAAGTCGCCTCCCAATTGAAAATGGATAGCATTGCCCTGCGACAACTCAACTTGTTAAAGGAAGGCGACCAAATTGTCACTGGCGCGCCGGTGTCCCAGCCCTTGCGCTTTGACGAAATATGCCAGCGCGCGCGCAGCAATCCACTTTGGAAAAATCGCGAGTTAACAAGAAAAAACTATCGGCTGGAGGGCAAACTCTACGGCGTAGGTTTTGCGCTCGCGAACCAGGCCTACGGTACGGGCAAAGACGGTGTGATGGCGGATGTCGCACTGTCGGAAAGCGGCAAAATTATGGTTCGCACCAATGCCGTCGATATGGGCAACGGTTCCGCGACAACCCTGGCCATGGCTCCGGCAGCCATGCTGGGAAAAAATGCCGATGAAATTGAAATGGGGCAGGTTAATATTTTCGATGTGCTAGATCTTTCTACCACCCCGACAAAAACCGGTCGGGGACGTGGGGGCAGTACTGATTCCTGGAGCAATCCCTATTACACCGCCGCATTCTCAATGTCATCCAGCGCCTGCATTACCGCCTTTCAACAATTTCACGCGGTTACCCAGGCCAGCCAGGTTTTATTCGACACATCGATTTGGCCCTCGGCTATTGCATTGTGGGAGCGCGATCCCGGGCTGGAGGCCAAGGCGTCGGTGGTGTGGGATGGCGAGCAGTTGAGTTTGACGGGTTTTGCAACGCTTTCCCTGTCGCAGATTGCGCGGGAAATTTATAACCATGGCGGCATTGTTGCGGCGATGGTGCACGCGTGTTTTGAAGGGGATTGGGTTCACGCGCAATTTCATGTTGAAGACAATTTTTTTTCCTGGGCCATCGATGGTTTAAACACGCGTTCAGCGCGGCAGGACAGTTATGTTCGCTATCAACGCGACCATGTTAAACGGCCACCCAAAAATGCCGCGAATTATGGCCGCAATTTATTTTCACCATCGGGTTCCTTGATCGCGGTTACGGTGGACCCCGGTACCGGGCAGGTGGGTATTGAGGCGGTGCACAGTTACCTCAACGCTGGAAAAATTCATCAACCCGATTTGGTCTCGGGGCAATACCAGGGGGGTGTCGCCATGGGTGTTGGCTACGCCCTGTTGGAAAACCTGCCGCCCGGTGCCGACGGCGGGGGCAGTGGCGAGTGGAATTTAAATCGCTACCACGTGCCATTGGCGGGCGACTTGCCGCTCGATCGGATCACACTGGAAATACTGGAACCGCTCGATGCCAATGAACCGGCGCGGGGTATCGCGGAGGCGGTGCTGTGCCCCATTGCACCGGCCATTGCCAATGCGGTGGCGGCGGCAACGGGTAAACACTTTAATCAATTGCCCATCACATCGGCACGGGTGTTGGAGGCTTTGTCATGAGTGAGGTTGTGGTCAAATTAGTCGTCAATGGCAACGCGGTTAAACGCAAAGTCTGGCCGGAAGAAAAGCTGGTGGATTTCCTGCACGATGAACTTAATATGCCCGGTACGCGTTTTTGTTGCGGCATAGGTGTGTGCCGCGCGTGTACGGTGCTGGTGCGCAACACAGAAACCGCGCCTGCGGTGCCGATGTTGAGTTGTTCGATTCCGGTTACCGCCGTCGATGGCCAGTCCATTGAAACGGTCGAGGGTTTGGCGGGCGAAGGTGGGCAACTGAGTGCTTTACAGGAGGCTTTTCTAAAACATTTTTCCTTTCAGTGCGGTTACTGCACGCCGGGTTTTTTAATGGCGGCGACCGGATTGTTGGAGCGGTTGATGGCCAGTCCGATTCCGCGCGCAGAAATTGATGACGCGATTGCGAATGCCTGCGGTGAACATATTTGTCGGTGTACGGGGTATGTGCGTTATTACCAGGCGATCCGGGAGGTGATTGAACAAACGCCGGGGACTATTTTAGATGCGGGAACTGTTTTGGAAGAGGGAACTGGTTTGGCAGAAGGAGCAGGGGAATGAGAAAAGACACGCTATTATTTTTCCTGCTGTCGATGTACGGCGCTGCTTCATGGGCATCGGGGACCACAGCCCAGACGATGGATCTCGCTGAATATACCCGGATCTGCCGCGAATTGATCGGCGATATTCCACAGCTCGATTCCCGTAAAGCCGTGCCAATCCCGATGACGGTAGACGGCAAAAAACCGCGACGCTATGTTGCCGAAATGAATTGCGATAAACCTTCGATGTTGCCAGAAACCTGCGGGCAGGGGCAATGTATACCCTATTCAAAAGTGCAGTTGTTACGCGACGATGAGCAAGCGCAAATCGTCGCACTGTTTCGCATGAAGTTTATTCGCGCTAAGCTTTCCCACGAATATGATGAGGTGGATCTTATCGCCCACAGTGTCAGCAATGGCGCGACCTGTTTTTTTCAGGCGACGCCACCTGAGTGTGCCATTGATTCAACCCTGGACGGCCACGACGTGCCGTCGCCGGACTCGGTAGAAGGTGCGGCGTACTGGCAACCGCTTGAAAAAGTTCTGGCGGCAGGGTGTGGCAACTGCCACGATAATGATCCGTTTTATTATTCGCCGTATATTGCGCAGGTCATAGACAATGTTCCAGCTGATCCTCTGGGAAAGTATTTTTTTGATATTGGTCCTTTTAAGCAGTGGAACCCGCTGGTGAGTGTAAGCACGCGCGGTAATACCTGCACAGGCTGCCACCGGATAGGCAATACGTTTACCTGTGGTCACGGTCTGGAGCAGGTGACGGGTACCGGCTATGTGGAAAATGCCGACCATTGGGCGTCTACTTATCCCGGTTCACATTGGATGCCGCCTGACAATATGTGGAGCGAGCGCCAGTGGCGGGTGACCTATGATAAAGCGGTCAATGATTTGAAAAATTGTTGTGGTGCGAGTTATAAAAACAGTGCCGAGTGTATTAAGACGCCTATCCATTGATATCATTTTTTCGCTTTTTTGATCAGATTAACCATAGAAAGCTGGCGAATATTCTTAAATGTTAGGTTAAATATTGAACGTCTTATTTTGTAAAATGATAATAACTTCATAAATATCCCAGCACCCTTCCACCACCGATTAATACTGCTACCGCAAGTCAACCTTAAACCAGCACCCTTCAGCTAGCCGGTAAAAGTCCCCAGCATGGTCAGAAAACCTGATCAGTGATCAACCCTACCGTCTGTAGGCCAGTAGATTAGTGAGCAGTCAGACATTGACCATTCGCTCCGGGAAAGCTGCCACCCTGACTTATTAATACAAAAAGATACTTTTCAAGATACTTTTCAAGATACTTTTCAAGATACTTTTCAAGATACTTTTCAAGATACTTTACCAATCTGGAAAAGATGTGCTTTAAAATACCTATCTTCCGCGTTGATTGGCGGTGGTGGCAGTCTTCAGCTAACCGGTCTCCAAGATTTTCCCTGTTAACCTGGGAAAATACAGGGAAACTTGTTGAACTATGCGATCCAGTAGTCACCAATCAAGCGTTGCACCTATATATAGTCAGTTGCCCTACTTCTATAACAGGGACTTTATCTGGTGAAAAAGTCGTCACATCAAAGAATTTTGGTAAGTCTCAATCTGACTCGGCCCCTGATTCACAATATATCGACGTATATCAAATAGGGAACCTGGAGGAATTAATCATGAGCACAGCCGGAATAGTGACCATGTTTTTGGGCGCGTTGATGGTCGCTACGCGCGCCCCCCTAATTTTCACGCCCCGCAAGGCGCTAGCTGCATTGAGGTTTGTATTTTATACAGAGACCAGAACTCGGTTGCTGGGTGGCGTGATAACAACGCTCGAAATACCAATGATCTGGGCTGGGCTCACTGAGAATAGTGATCTCGCAGGATTCCTGTTGGTCTTCGGCATTTTCATTTTAATGATAACGATTCTCGTGTTAGTGATTTTTCCGCAAGCCTACATGGGACTCGTTGAGTCTCTAATGCCGAAGGAAACAGATACCAATCTGTTTGGTTGGCGTCTACTAGGTGTCGTCGCCGTGATCGTTGGCACTGCGATCTTCAATGTGGGATTCAATGCTCTGTAGTCTCGGGGCTATTGTTGGTTGAATGTCATTCAGTCCAGAATTTACCACGCCCGGAATGTAGCCCGCTTGTTACGGGCTACAGCGACAATTCCCAACAAACCGAGGGTTGTACCAAGACTGTTTGGCGGTGGTGGGAGTCTTGAGCTAACCAGCCTCCAATTTCCTCTTGCCTCCATAGCCACCAGGTACCCCTTGTGGATTCACGGCGGAAGCTACCTGAGAAGTTTGCTTCTCAGGCTTCACCGCGATGAGCAGGGGGCGGATAGCTGTGCCTCTTGCCAGTGCACGCCTTCGAGTTCGATGCGCTGCCAGGCTTATGTCAACACCGAAACCAGAGCTTCGAGCTCCATGCGAGCAAGCGCGGCTCCAATACAGAAGTGACCGCCTCGGCCAAAATTGAGCTGCGGACGTGCATGCTGGCGAGTGATATCGAACTTTTTGGGTTCATTGTACACGCCGGATCGTAGTTGGCTGCCAGTAGGCCTAGCCAGGCGATCGTCCCGCCCGGGATATCGACGCCCTGGATGACCGTGGGTACCTTGCTGGAGTGTATGTCGACGTCGAGGATGGTATCGAAGCGAAGACACTCCTCGATTGCTGCGGGAATCAGTGTCGGATCGCAAGCGGGCCCAGTCCGAAGGTCTTGAGGCCAATTGCGCGATGACCCGACAAGCGGAAAGAGCGGTTGTGTCCGACGAGGCTGTGAGAAGCTCCTGTGTGATTGCGCGGAGGTCCTCAGGCTCGATGATTCCCTGGTCGCTCGCGCTTACCAAAATGGACATCAAGTCGTCCGCTGGCGTTGCGCGCTTCAAAGCGATCATATCGTCGGCGAATGAATTCATAGCCTGGGCGCTACTCGCTAAGGCTTCCAAACTGCCCGGGTCGCCGTTGAAGTAGCCCTGGAGTGTATTCGAAAGGGTGAAGATCTCGTCGGCGCGTGACACGGGCGCTCCCATCATCCAGCAGAAGACCTGTGCCGGAATGCGATCTGCAACCTCGCTTGCAAAGTTGCCACCGCCGCGTGCACTGATCGGGGCAATTAGTTGCTCTACAAGATCGACAACCGCGGAACGGAACTCCTGCACGCCTGTAGGTGTGAACCATTTGGATACGACCCGTCGAAGTAAGATGTGGGTGAATAGGTATTTCAAATAGTGTTTTCCGAGATTTCAAAAGTATCCTGATTGGTTGTTTTTGCGAAAAGAAGTCTGTTGAGCAGTTTTGCGGTTGATACACTGCTGCCCAGGGATTGATGCGATAGGGCAGCAGCAGATCATGATTCCAGTTCTCGCGATCCGATACACTTGTCTCGCCAGGGTTTGGGTCCGGCCGCTCATGTTGAATAATCGCGAGCAGAGAAAGTTCACGTGTGAATTGGCGTTGATAATCACGAAATACTAACTGTGACAGATTGACTTAAAATCAAGCTAAATGTTTTTTAGGTT
>LWDU01041212.1_pt1 | contig 11652 bp, 6 predicted proteins | sample 727161 | NCBI WGS metagenome assembly LWDU01 (sample SAMN04566230, study PRJNA314399) | hydrothermal vent metagenome | isolation source: deep sea hydrothermal plume seawater | place: Mexico: Gulf of California, Guaymas Basin | collected 2004-07-11 | reverse complement strand
CTTCCCCAGGCCCTCATAATGTTTCTCCTCTTGTAACTACAACTTATTATGTAACTATAAGTGATGCGGGACCGGCACAAGCACAAATGGATTCCGTCACTATTTATGTATTTCCCTTACCTGTTCCACAAAGCGATACTACTGTTTGCAGAACTGGTCCTAATTTTAATTTAAATGCAAACCCATCTGGAGGTTGGTGGTCGGGTTTTGGAATAGTTAGTGGGGGACAGGGTATTTTTTCTCCAACTACAACGGGAGCTGGAACGCATACTGTTTCTTATGGATATGCTGGTTGCTCAGAAACAATGGATGTTATTGTTTTGCCCATTGAAGCCGGTTCTAATATTTCCGTTTGCCCTAATGCGCCAACTTTTAATTTGAATACTTCCACAACAACCCCAGGAGGAAGTTGGAGTGGGTGTAATTGTATTCAGCCCAATGGGGATGTAAGTGTTGGAGGAATCCCTACTACTATTAATGCAATATATACACTTCCAAATGGTTGCTCAGATACCTTAAATATTATTGTTGAAAATATTATTACACAGCTAGATGATACTATTTGTCAAAAATCTTCTTCCTATACCCTAAGTTACTCTCCTCAATTTGGCTATTGGAGTGCATTAGCAACTTTACCTCAACAACCTAGTAATTGTGTAACTTCTATTTCATCCTTTCCATATTCTGATTATTTTGAATTAGGGTTAAACAATTGGACAAATGATCCATTAAATGATTTTAATTGGATGGTAAATTCTGGCGGAACACCATCATCTGGAACAGGACCAAGTGGTGCTTATGAAGGTATCAATTATGTTTATACTGAGGCTTCATCAGGTAATAACCCATTCAAAAGAGCTGGAATTATAAGTCCTTGTTTGAATCTTTCCGCTTATTCCAATCCTGTTTTACATTTTTGGTATCATATGTATGATAATCCTTCTGGTGGACCTCAACTAACCCAAGACCAAGGTTCATTCTCAGTTGATATTTCTATTGATAATGGGACCTCATGGACTAATGATATATGGATAAGAAGTGGAAATCAGGGAAATCAATGGCTAGAAGCTTCAGTGGATCTAAGTAATTATAACGCTACAGATGTTTTGGTGCGTTTAAGGGTAATTACCGGGACTTCTTGGCAATCGGATGTAGCGGTGGATATGTTGTCTTTTTTAGGAGGGTCAGTTAGTCCTAATGGAGTGGTATTACCAATAGTTGCGGATTCTGGACTACATACCTTTATTTATAATATTCAAGGATGTTCTGATACAGTAAATATTTATGTAAAACCTATTGATGCAGGAAGCGATATGGATGTTTGCCCAACACAAAGTCCTTTCAATTTAATTGGAGTTCCCTCTGGTGGAAACTGGACAGGCACACATATTACAAACCCAATAAGTGGTTTGTTTAATCCTTCATTAGGATTAGGGGTTGATATTATTACTTATTCTGTTGCAGGATGCATAGATACTGCTCTTATTTGGGTGCAAGAAACAGATGTTCTCTTGGATTCAATTTTTGCTTGTAATGATGGTGCAATGATTACACTTGATTCAATACTGATATCACGCTCGCCAACATACGGAACTTGGAGTGGAAATGGAATTATTACCGCCACTTACCCTGGCGAATTTGATCCTACAATTACTGGAATTGGAAGTCATACCATATATTATACTGCAAATTCTTGCTCGGATAGTATTATATTTGATGTTGTACCACCTAGCACACTTACTGATACTTTGATTTGTTCTACTGCTATCGATTTCTTTTTAAATGCTACTCCAAGCGGAGGGCAATGGGCAGGGCAGGGGATAGTCAATAATAATACCGGTTTGTTTTCTCCAACAACTGCAGGGGTTGGTGTACATGATATTTATTATCAATCTTTAATTGGATGCATGGATACTACCACTATTACGGTTTATAATAATCCCACATTGAGCATGACTGGACTTTTGGATAATTATTGTTATTTGGATACCATTATTCAAATAGCGGTAAATCCTAGTGGAGGAGTTTTATCTGGTAATGGAATTACGAATTTTACATTCAACCCTTCAATTGCCGGTCCTGGATATCATATTATTACTTATTCTTATGGAGGTGGTACGTGTTTGATTGACATTGACACTTTGGTTTTGGTTGGTGATTCTTTGAACTTAAGTACTTACGCTTCAAAGGATAGTATATGCTTTGAAGAAATGGTAACAATTGGAGCAAATATTTCTGGTGGAGTTGGTAATAATTATAGTTTTGCTTGGGATAATGGTTTGGGAAGCAGTTTTGAACATTTGGTAAGTCCAATAGCAAATACCACTTATAATGTAGTTGTAACTGATGGGTGCACAGAACCTGCAATTGGGACTATAGATATATTTGTTTATCCTACTTTTAGTTTATCTTTTAATACAAGTTTGAAAGATTGCTATGGAGAAAATGGTTTTGCGAAGGTAAATGTAGTAGGGAATAGCACTTATTCATATTTATGGAATACCACTCCCCTTGAAAATACCGATAGTATTTACGCTCAAGTTGCCAGAAATTATAGGGTAACTGTTACCGACAATATTTCTAATTGCTCAATATCGGATACCATTAGTATTCCTGGATATGAAGATATAATTGCAAGTTTTTTTGTGAATAAGGAAGATTGTATATCTCTTTTGGATGGAACTTTTCAGTTTATTGACAATAGTAATATTAATGTGAATGAAATTTCGCCAGCTAGTTTTTGGAGTTTTGGAGATAGTAGTTCTGTTCCTTATTCTTATGGTGTAAATCCCGAACATATATATTCTGATACAGGAAGTTATGTGGTAAATTTGGTGCTGATAAATAATGGAAATTGCACAGATACTAGTTCATTAATGGTTTGTATTTTCCCTGATAATAAGATTTTTGTACCAAATAGTTTTACCCCAAATATGGACCATTGTAATGATGAATTTTTTGTAAAAGGAGTAGGAGGTTTTTATTCTTTTAATATCAAAATACATAAAAGGTGGGGGGGGGATATTGTTTTTGAATCGGATGAAATAATACTTACAGATAGTTATTCGGATGGGAATTTGTGTAATATTCAGCAGGAGCTATATTCTTATTATAAAATGGGGACTTGGGATGGTTTGCTTGAAAATGGGGCAGATGCGCCAATGGACGTTTATGCTTTTGTGATTGAGTACAAGCAATTAGCGAATTCCTCTACAGAAAAAATTGTTGGAACTGTAACGCTCATCAGATAATGCCTGTAATACTTTCTTTCGGATATGGAGAGGATATTTTGCTAATCATAAGTTTTCTAATTTTCATTCTGCTGTTTCTATTTAAAAAGAAAATTCTTTTTCAGTTTTTAGCTAAATTGAACAAATTAATTTTACCTAGCTTATACAAAAAAGACATGAAGAAATTGAAAAAAGTGGAAATGCTAATTATTGCTTACCGCTATTGGGTAACTAAAAATGCTATTTAGTTTTTAAGTTTTGATTTAGGATTTTCTCTATTATCTCCTTTTAGATGATAGTCAACAAAATAAGAGAGAACTTCCCACTTGCCTAATTTAGATGGAGAAAGTAGAAGTATCTCTTCAACACTATCGGTATTTACATACTGAGATTGATAACGAATAGTCACATAAATTCCTCTTGGGAGCCCTTCCATTTCTTTTTCCATCTCTGCCAAATAATATTTCCTGGAAATAAACTTTCCTAGTTCTGGCATGAGTTCAGTACTAAAATACGCATTCCATGCTTCAAAATTAGTTTGACTTTTAGTGCTTTCTGAAAGTGTATTCCAACAATCGGTATACTTTTTGTTATTGAGTTTGTTAAGCCAACTTATTGCCATTTTTTCAGCATCTCGCATCTGCTGTCTTTCTGTTTTTTGAGAAAAACTAAAAAGTACAGAAGTGGAAAAAATAAGCAGAAAAATATATCGTTTCATATCTATCATTTGAAAAGCAAAACTAAAAATATAAAGAGATTTAAGACATTTTATTGTATTCAAAAATGAGGAAATCATTCACATCTCTAAAATAGAAGAAATATAATTCATTTAGATGTATCTTGTAACTTATTGAAATTGGGTGATTTATAGTAAATAAAAAAATAATAGTAAAATTTGGAATATTAGATTATTTCTGATTAGTTTTATAATCACCAAAATAAGTATTAACCAAAACCAAACAGATATGGCGTACCAACACAAAAACAGCAAAGGACAGACTTACTATCTGCACTCACAGGAAGTAACGCTAAAGTCATCAAACAAAAAGCAAACAATATTCTTTTTTGCTAAAAATAAGCGTTCGAATGCTTGTGATAAGCCCTCAGGAAAAACGGTAGTAGAAAACCAAAGAACGGGACTACCATTCTTGAAAAAAGCATAGTTTACCTTTTGCTATAATTTACTGAAACCCCAAGTAATTGGGGTTTTTTCTTTCTAATATGGTATTAAAAATTACAAGGGAACAATAAGGAAACAAGCGATTTTAAGCAATTTCTGTAAGAGGAAAAGCCTATTTCTAAGCCAAAATGAAGCCTCTTTTCAAATAATTTTGCATAAAATAAGCTGTATTTATCAACCATTTGAATGATAGGTTTTATGCCTTTAATTCCTACTCTCAAAATAGTACATCCTTATAATTAGCTCCTAGGTTAAACTATCTATAACCTACTGATTATCTGCAACTTATATAACATGAAATAAGAAGAAGTTTTTGGAAAAATAAATGAGCTACTAGGTTATGGTTTATTTTATTTATTTTAAACAACCTAGAGTTATTAACAGCTATTTTTTTAACTATTCATGGTCAATTAGGTCAGATTAATATATTTTTTATAAATTGTACCAGATTAAATAACCTAGTATTAACCAAAAAATTATTTATTATGGGCTATGCACATGAAAACAAAAAAGGAACAACTTACTATTTGAATTGTAAAGATGTTACTTTAAAATCAACTGGAAGAGTACAGAGAATTTATTATTTCTCAAAAGACCAAAGAGATACTGCTTGTGATCTTCCTGGTGGAAAAACAGTTGTTGAAAATGACAAAACAGGATTACCATTCTTGAAAGGAAAATAGTCAGCAGACAACTAAAAAATTGAAAAGCCTTGATGAATTTCAGGGCTTTTTTATTGGGATTAACTTTGAATTAAATCTTAGTTTCATAATGTGCGTGTTCAATTAGTTCATCTAGAGTTACTACTTCCAGTGTTTTCTCATTGGTTGCTTCCAGTACTACTAGTGGAGCACAATTATTCTGATAAGCTTCTTTCCAGCGCAAAGCACATAAGCACCATTTTTCTCCGGATTTTACTCCAGGAAAATTAAATTCCGGTCGGGGAGTGCTTAAATCATTTCCCCTTTCGGCAGAAAAAATCAAAAAATCGGTGGTCGCAATAATACAAACTGTGTGCAAACCAATATCAGTATCGTCCGTATTACAACAGCCATCTCTAAAATAACCAGTAATCGGATTTTCACTACAAATCATTAATGACTCCCCAAAAACATTTTTATTTTCCATATAAAAAATTTAGATAGCAAATATATTGCTTTATATAATAGGAAGATTAATCATTGAGTGTAAATCTGAAGCAAAACTATTCTGTTTAGTCATCAAAAATAAAAAGCTGTTTTACAGCATGTTAATAGTAAAACAATACTACTTTTGCCGACTTAAATTTTGAATATGCAATCCATCAGAAACATAGCTATTATTGCCCATGTCGATCATGGTAAAACTACCTTAGTTGACAAGATAATTGAGGAATGTAAAATATTGGATGAAAGGAAAGAACGCACAGAATTATTGTTAGATAGCAATGATTTGGAAAGAGAAAGAGGGATTACAATCCTATCCAAAAATGTATCGGTAACTTATAAAGGGGTAAAAATTAATGTAATTGACACCCCAGGCCATGCCGACTTTGGCGGAGAGGTAGAACGAGTACTAAAGATGGCAGATGGCGTATTGCTTTTAGTGGACGCCTTTGAAGGTGCTATGCCGCAAACGCGCTTTGTTTTGGGTAAAGCTTTGGAGTTAGGACTAAAACCAATTGTGGTAGTGAACAAAGTAGATAAAGAAAATTGTACGCCCGATTTGGTGCAAGATGCAGTTTTTGATTTGATGTTTAATTTGGATGCAACTGAAGATCAGTTAGATTTTGAAACCATATTTGGTTCTTCAAAATTTGGGTGGATGAGCACAGATTGGAAAAATCCTACCAATAATATTACCGCTTTATTAGATACTGTATTGGAACAAATCCCTGAAGCACCTTATAAAGAAGGAACTCCGCAGATGCAAATCACTTCATTAGATTATTCCAAATTTGTTGGCAGAATTGCCATTGGCAGAATTTTTAGAGGAGATTTACAAGAAAATAAAGATTATATGCTTTGCAAGGTAAATGGAGAAAAAAAGAAAGTGAGAATAAAGGAATTGCATGTATTTGAGGGGATGGGTAAAGTGCAAGTAAAAACTGCTAGGAGTGGAGATATTTGTTCAATGGTAGGAATAGAGGGTTTTGAGATTGGTGATACTCTTGCCGATTTAGAGAATCCAGAAGAATTACCAAGAATAGCTATTGATGAACCAACCATGAGCATGCTTTTCACTATTAATAATTCCCCTTTCTTTGGGAAGGAAGGAAAGTTTGTTACTTCTCGTCATTTAAGAGAAAGATTATATCAGGAGTTGGAAAAGAACTTAGCCCTTAAAGTAGAGGATACCGATTCGGAAGATAAATTTAATGTTTATGGTAGAGGTATTTTGCATTTATCGGTACTAATTGAAACCATGCGTAGGGAAGGATACGAGTTACAAGTGGGGAAACCACAAGTTATTTTTAAGCAGATTGACGGCAGAAAATGTGAGCCAATGGAAACATTAGTAATTGATGTGCCAGAAGAATTTTCAGGCAAAGCCATAGAATTAGTAACAAAACAGAAAGGCAATTTGTTAGTAATGGAGCCAAAAGGAGATTTGCAACATTTGGAGTTTGATATTCCCTCAAGAGGATTGATTGGACTTAGAAACAATATGCTAACTGCCACAGCAGGAAATGCTGTAATGACACACCGATTTAGAGAATACGCTACATTTAAAGGATCTATTCCGGAAAGAAACAAAGGTTCCTTAATTTCAATGGAAGCTGGTGCGTCAACCGCTTTTGCCATCAACCGATTGCAAGATAGAGGAAGATTCTTTATAACTCCTGGAGACATAATCTATAAAGGACAAGTTATTGGCGAAAACACAAGAGATAATGATTTGGATGTAAATGTGATAAAAGGAAAGCAATTAACCAATATGCGTAAATCTGGTTCTGATGAGGCGGTAAATATTGCTCCAAAGATTGATTTCTCATTAGAAGAAGCTATGGAATACATTCAAGCAAATGAATACTTGGAGGTAACGCCTGAGAGTTTGCGAATGAGGAAGATTTCATAAGGCACCTAAAACTAAGTATTTTACAAAATACTAGATATAGACAAACAACCACTTCTGTCCTATAATTAATATTATGTTAAATAGAAAATAATTGAAAAAAGGAAGATTTCTCCCCCTTTCGTTTATCTTACTTTAATTCAGCTAAAAGCTTTTTCATTTTACTGGACTTATCATAGTCACCTTTTAAGGCATATAATTGTTTTAAGGAAATAATTGTATTCTTATCTTCCTTATTCAAATTAAATGCATCTTCCATGTAAGGCAAAGCTTTTGCAAAATTCTCAGTTGCTTGTTTTGTGAGAGTCTTATATTTAAGATCTAATGATGTATTACTAGCTTCATCCTTTAATTTCACCCCATAATTGAAATAAAGTGCGCCTAGATTATAATTGGTGCTAAATGAGCTAGGATTAAGTTCTATTGCAGCTTTGTAATCTGCTTCCGCTTTTACAATATTTCCTTCTTGATCGTAAATAGTTCCTCTGTTAAAATAAAGTAAATCATTTTCAGGATCTAACACAATTGCTTTTCCTAATTTCTCAATAAGCTCTACGGTTCTATTTAATTGAATGTAAAGGTTAATTTCCGTATTTATCAAACTCTGGTCTTCTTCAAACATCTCTCTTCCCATTGCTAAATACTCTATTGCTTTATCCGTATTATCTTCCGCAATATAAATATTACTCATATGAATATAAATGGCGGGTTCGTTAAAGTTAATGTCAATTAGTTGTTGCAAAAGTTCCTTTGATTTTTTGTTGTCCTTCATTTTATTTGAAGCAAAAAAGGAATTATACAAAATAGTTTCTTTAGTTATATTTCCTCTTTTTAGTTGGTCTTCCTCATCATGTGGAATCACATCAAATATTGCATTATATAGTTTAATTGCTCTTTTATATTGGCCAGCATTATATTCCTCAATTGCCTGATTAAAAAGTTTATAGGAACATTGTACCAATCCAGACAACACATCTTCTTTTGGTGTCCATTTCCGAACAATAATTCTACCTTTATGGTCGGCTTGCAAACATTTCAGATAGGCTTCTGTAGCTTTAAGCACAGCATCCTTATCTAATTCAGAATGTTTTTGAGCTATTTCTAAATAAATAGGTGCTCTATAATTCCACATCTTTGGATCGTTAGATGTGCTTTCTGTATTGTACGCCTGATCAATAAAATTCTTAGCTTCCTCTAACTTTTCCGTATTATCACCCTTAAACTGCTTAAATGTAATTGCAGCAGAAGTAACATTGTGTTTTTGGGCAACACTGCAAATTGTAATAAAAGTAAAAAACAAAAGAAGTGTTATTTTATTCATGATTTTAGTATTTAATTTCATTAATTCTAAAATTATATTCCATTCCATCTTTTGAGGATTTAAGATTTTCTAATTTCTTCTTAATAAGATATTTGTTTCCTACAATCACAATAGCCATTTTATCAGGATGTATTTTAGCTTTTGCTATAGCATCAATATCAGATTTTGTCATTGATTTTAGTATAGTTGCTTGTTTATCAAGATAGCTTTTATCTAAATCATACGTTAGAATCTTATTTAGAAACCCTAATTTTTGATATGCTGTTTCATATTCTAAGGCTTCACCTCCAATAAATGCATCTTTTGTAAATTGCAATTCTTTTTCTGAAATTCCAACAGTAGTATATGAATTAAAATCCTTAAATATCTCGACTAAAGCACTATCTGTAGCTTCTGTCTTGACACTGGAAGTCATTCCGAAAATTCCATTTGTTTTTGAAGCACTAAAAAAAGAATACGCCCCGTAAGTCCATCCTTTATCTTCTCTAAGATTTAAGAAGAATCGACCACTCATACCCCCTCCTAATGGATAATTCATTATTTGAGACTTAAAATGATCTCCATCTACGTCATACTTATCAGATAAATGACCCATTACAATAAACGATTGTGAAGCCCCCTCTTTATCTAATAAATAAATTTGGGTTTCATTAATAGATGGGAAATTGAATTCGGAAGGAATCTCCACTTTCTTTGAGCTCCAATTTCTAAGAAAATCTATTTTAGATAGAAGTGTCTTTCTGTCAATATCCCCTACTACTACTAATGAGCTAACGGAAGGAGAGTAATTATTATAGTATGCTTGAACATCTGATAATTTAATTTTTTTAATTGATTTTTCTGTAGTTACTCTACCAAATGGAGTTTCACCAAATAATTGATTGCTTAAATAAGTGAACCCTAAATATTGTGCATTCTTTTTGCTTGCCTCCATTCCTTCTAAGGTCTGCTTTTTTACTCTTTTAAAATCATCTTTATTAAATGCGGGTCTAAGTAGTTTTTCTTCAGCTATTGCTAGTGTAGCGTCTATATTCTTAGTTAATGACTCAATGTACATTGTAGTTCTATCTCCACCAGCAGAGAATGAAACTGAACTTCCTAATTTTTGCAGTTCAACACTAATTTCTTCAGATGTATACCTACTTGTGCTTTCACTCATCATGTTTGCAGTCAGTTCAGCTAAACCAGTAAGCTTTTTATCTACCAATAATCCTCCTCCCTCAATTTTTAAACGCATATATATTTTAGGGAGTTCAGATGATTTAGTTCCTATTATCTTAAGGCCATTCTCAAAGGTTTCTTTATAATAATTCGGCACTACAGCTGCTTTAGCAGGAGCTGCTTTAGGCTGAATATTTCTATCAAAAGAATCTTCAGGTCTATTATACTCCAAGCCTACATACTGAGGATCTTCTTTTAAGATTAAATCAGCATTTGGATTCATTGATATCATAGAATCTAGTTTTTCTACAAAAGGACTCTTTGGACGAACCTGACAAATTACTGCTTTTCTATTTTTTATATATTTATTAAATACCCTCATCACATCTTTTCTAGTAACATTATTATATCTTTCTAGTTCAGAAGATATATTACATTTACCTCTACCTAACCATTCCCAAGACGATATAGTGCTAGCCTTTGATGCTATAGACATCTTCATGTTAATGCTTTGTGATTCCATTCCTGTTTTTACCATAGCTAAATCTTCATCACTAAAACCTTTTTCTTCCCACTCTGCAATTGTATTTCTAATATCTGCTTCAATATTATTAAAGTATATCCCTATGTCTTCTTGCCAGTCTGGAAATGAAACTACCTGAAATTGAAATTCACCTGAAATCTCTCTACAAGGGTGACGAACTCCAGCCTGACTGGCTTTTTCCGATTTAACAAAATTCTTATAAAAAATAGATTTCTTCCCCTCTCCCATTAATGCAGCAAGCATATCTAGTGGAGCTTCATCTTTATGATAATTAGGAACGGTAGGAAATACCATAAGTGTTAGTGGTAAATAAGTATTGTCAGTATAGCCCGTATAGACATCAGACGAAAGTCTTGGAACATTCACCTTCTGTCTTCTTACTGCTGGTCCGCGCTTGATTGATCCAAAATATTTTTCTACAAGAGGCATAACTTGGCTTGAAGTTACATCTCCAGAAATAGTAAGAATTGCATTATTTGGTCCGTACCATCTTAAAAAGAAGTTCTTCAAATCATCTACAGTAGCCCTATCTAAATCATCTACATAACCAATTACAGGCCAATTATAAGGATGTGAAGGTGGATATAAGGCTTGACCTAGAATTTCTCCAGTCATACCATAAGGTCGATTTACTTGATTTTGATATTTCTCATTTGTTACAGCATCTCTTTGGTTTTCAAACTTTTTTTCTGTCACCGCATTAAGCAAAAACCCCATTCTATCTGCTTCTAACCAAAGAATTTTTTCAAGATTATTACTAGGTACAGTTTGTAAATAAACTGTACGATCAGAAGTAGTATTTCCATTCAACTGACCCCCTGCTTCAGCTATAATTCTAGGAGCAACTTCATCTGGAACATGTTCTGATCCTTGAAACATCATGTGCTCAAAGAAGTGTGCAAAACCAGATTTGCCAGCAGTTTCTCTATTTGAGCCTACATGATAAGTTACATGAACGTGCACTATAGGATCTGAATGATCTTCATGAATTAACACTTTTAATCCGTTAGGTAATTCCCATTTTTCATAAGGAATATCCAAAGTATTTGTGCTTGCTGCTTTAATCAGAGTTAGCTCAGTTATTTCTTGAGCAACAAGAGTTGATAGCGATAGGAATAATCCTATAAATAAATTAGTTTTCTTCATCATTGTTTTCGTTTTG
>LWDU01042980.1_pt1 | contig 11655 bp, 9 predicted proteins | sample 727161 | NCBI WGS metagenome assembly LWDU01 (sample SAMN04566230, study PRJNA314399) | hydrothermal vent metagenome | isolation source: deep sea hydrothermal plume seawater | place: Mexico: Gulf of California, Guaymas Basin | collected 2004-07-11 | reverse complement strand
TGGTGGAGGGACAGGGATTCGAACCCTGGAAGGGTATTAGCCCTTGCTGGTTTTCAAGACCAGTGCATTCAACCGCTCTGCCATCCCTCCGAAAGATTGGTATGATACAGTTTTTATAAATAAAGTAAATAAATTTATATAAAAAAACAGCTATTTTTTGCGTATAATTTGCCCTTTTTAGAATTTAGTAAAGGTAGTCGTTATGGCAAAGGTATGTCAAGTAACTGGTAAGCGACCTATGAGCGGTAACAACGTTTCGCATGCCAACAATAGAACGCGTCGTCGCTTTTATCCAAATCTTCATACGCATCGTTTTTGGGTGGAGAATGAAAATCGTTTTGTTAAGTTGAAGCTGTCTGCAAGAGGTCTTCGGGTTATTGATAAGAAGGGTATTGATGTAGTACTAGCAGAAATCCGTGGTCGCGGCGAAAAGGTATAGGGAGTAACTTATGAGAGAGAAAATTAAACTAGTATCTTCGGCTGAAACAGGTCATTACTACACAACTACAAAGAACAAGCGTATTCATCCTGAGAAAGTTGAAGTCAAAAAATTTGATCCCGTGGTAAGAAAACACGTTATGTATAAAGAAGCTAAGATTAAGTAATTCTTTAGAAATATTATTAAAAAAGCCGCTCTAGAGCGGCTTTTTTTATTACCCAAACTAAGTTAGCTTTGGAGGATAGTTTCAAGTGGGACATTTGCAGCTGATTTTTGGTAATCTGCAATCTGATCAAAGTTCAGATATTGATATATTTCACCAGACATTGGTTCAATATCTTTCATTAAGGAAAGATACTCATCAGGTGTTGGTATGTAGCCAAGTTTTGCAGATATAGCAGCAACTTCAGCAGAAGCCAAGAAGACGTTAGCGTTATCACCAAGACGGTTTGGAAAATTTCTTGTAGATGTTGAAACGACCGATGCGCCTTCTTCTACTCTTGCTTGATTACCCATGCAAAGAGAGCAGCCAGGGATTTCAGTATGCTCTGTTAGCCTTTCAAAAGTCTCATAAATACCCTCTGCACGCAGCTGTTTTTCATCCATACGTGTTGGTGGTACCACCCACAAAACAGTGTTAAGTTCAGTTTTATCTTTTAAGAGTTGCGCTGCAGCTCTAAAGTGACCAATATTAGTCATGCATGATCCAATAAACACCTCATCGATAGCTGTTTTTGCAACAGATGAGAGAAGTCTCACATCGTCTGGGTCATTCGGACATGCAACAATCGGCTCTTTTATTTCATCTAGGTTTACTTCAATAACTTCAGCGTACTCACAATCCTTATCGGCTTTAAGAAGTGTAGGCTTATCAAGCCACTTTTGCATATCTTGGATTCTTTTAGCAATAGTTTTTTTGTCATTATAGCCGGCATCTATCATAGAGCTAAGAAGGGTAATATTTGATTTTAAATATTCCTGAATTGGTTCCTTATTGAGTTGAACTGTGCAACCATTTGCAGATCGTTCTGCAGTAGCATCTGCAAGCTCAAATGCTTGTTCAACTTTAAGGTCTCCCAGGCCTTCAATCTCTAGAACTCGTCCAGAAAAGACATTCTTCTTGTTAGATTTATCAACAGTCAGAAGGCCTTTTTGTATTGCGACATAAGGTATTGCGTTGACAAGGTCTCTTAAGGTAATTCCAGGTTGCATAGTTCCCTTAAATCTAACTAAAACTGATTCAGGCATATCTAATGGCAATACACCAATAGAGGCTCCAAATGCAACTAGCCCAGATCCTGCTGGAAAGCTAATTCCGATTGGGAATCGGGTATGAGAGTCACCACCTGTACCTACTGAATCAGGCAAAAGCATGCGGTTAAGCCAAGAATGAATAATACCATCGCCAGGTTTAAGTGAAACGCCACCACGAGAGTGCATGAAGTCTGGAAGTGAATGTTGTAATTCTAGGTCAATGGGTTTGGGGTATGCTGCTGTATGACAAAAACTTTGCATCACAAGATCTGCAGAAAAGCCTAAGCATGCGAGTTCTTTTAATTCGTCACGAGTCATCGCGCCTGTTGTATCTTGGGAACCAACAGCACTCATTCTAGGTTCACAATAAGTTCCAGGTCTAACGCCTTTAACGCCGCAAGCCTTGCCAACAATTTTTTGAGCTAAAGTAAAACCAGCTGAGCTATTCTTTGGGTCAACAGGGCGAAGAAAGATGTCACTAACGCTTAAGCCAAGTTCAGATCTTGTCTTGTCAGTAAGGCCTCTACCAATAATGAGTGGAATTCTTCCACCAGCACGAACTTCATCAGGCATAGTGCTTGGTGCCAACTCAAAAGTTGATACTGTATTACCTGAAGAATCTGTGATGATGCCTTTATAAGGATGAATTGTTATTTCATCTCCCATATTGAGGTTTGATACATCACACTGTATTGGAAGAGCACCAGAGTCCTCTGCTGTGTTAAAAAATATTGGTGCAATTTTTCCGCCAAGCACTATGCCGCCACTGTTTTTATTAGGAATGTAGTCTATTGGCTTTCCCATATGCCATAAAACTGAGTTGATTGCAGATTTACGAGAAGATCCAGTGCCAACTACATCACCTACATAAGCTAAAGGAAGACCCTTTTCTTTGAGTTTTTCAATTGTTTCAAGGGGTTTATCTATTTTTTTAATAAGCATTGCCTTTGCATGAAGCGGTATATCTGGGCGAGACCACGCTTCAGTTGCAGGAGAGAGGTCATCCGTATTAGTTTCACCATCTACCCGAAAAACGATTGCTTTAATACTTTCAGAAAGTGGATCTTTTGAGGTAAACCAATCCCCTTCAGCCCAAGAATCTACTATTTTTTTAGCGTAAGTGTTGTGGGTTGATTTTTCGAGAATAATTTGATGCGCTTCATAGATAAGTATGGTGTAAGAAAGGGCTTCGCAAGCCGTTTCAGCAGTCTCATCGATATCAAGTAATTCAATTAGAGAGGTGATACTGTATCCACCAAGCATTGTGCCTAGTAAAAAAGTTGCATGCTTTTGAGAGATAGCCTTACAAGCCTGTTCACCTTTGGCAACGCTGTTTAAAAAACCAGCTTTTACATAAGCAGCTTCATCAACTCCGGGCGGCACTCTATGAGTTAAAAGATCGAGAAAAAAATCATCATCTGAGCCTACAATCAGCTGATCCACTACTGACTTAGTTTGTTTAGCGTTTAATGCTAGTGGAGGTAGGCTTTCTACTTTTCTTTCATCGCAGTGTTTTAAGTAAGCTTCTTTCATAATAATACAGACTAGAAGGTGATTCAATAAATAGAGTATAATTTTATCCTTTTTAAGGTGGTTGCTTAAATATATTGAAGCAAAAATCATAATATGACATTTGATAACCTTACATCTATTTCACCCATCGATGGTCGTTACAGCGCTAAGACAGGTCCGCTTAAGGCGATTTTTAGTGAGTATGGTTTAGTTAAGTACAGACTCTTGGTCGAGGTTCGATGGCTAGAGGCAATGTCAAAAAATTCTCAAATCTCTGAAGTTCCTGAATTCAGCTTAAAATCTAAAAACGTTTTGTCAAATATTGTTGATAATTTCTCCTTAGAGGATGCTAAGGTAATAAAAGGAATTGAAAAAACAACTAACCACGATGTGAAAGCTGTTGAATACTTTCTTAAAGAAAAAGTTTCTTCTACCCCTGAACTTCAAAATGTAAATGAGTTTATTCATTTTGCATGTACTTCAGAAGACATTAATAATCTATCTTATGCATTAATGCTTGAGGATGGAAGGCAAGTTCTACTTGATGAGATGAGAAAAACTTTGAATCTAATTACTGCTTTCTAGAACGCATGGTCAAATAGCTTCACCGACAACTCTTGGAAAGGAAATGGCTAATTTTTCTTACCGATTGATGAGACAAATTGACCAGCTTGAAGAGGTCAAAATAATGGGCAAGTTTAATGGCGCAGTAGGTAATTTTAATGCGCATATAAGTGCTTACCCTAATCTTGATTGGCCTAATATTTCGAAGAACTTTATCGAAAGTCTCGGAATAAATTATGCGCCCTATAGTTCACAAATAGAGACACATGATTACATTGCAGAGTATTTTCATGCACTAAATCGTTTTAATACTATTCTGATTGATTTTTGTCGTGACGTTTGGGGTTATATTTCGTTAGGTTATTTCACACAAAAAACTATTAAGGGTGAAGTTGGTTCTTCAACTATGCCACATAAAATTAATCCAATTGATTTTGAAAATGCAGAAGGAAATTTAGGATTAGCTATCGCTATAGGCGACCATTTTGCAGCAAAACTTCCAATTTCTAGATGGCAAAGAGATTTAACAGATTCAACGGTTTTAAGAAATCTAGGTGTCAGCTGTGCACATTGCCTAATTTCATATGCCTCCATAAGTAAAGGGATTTCGAAACTAGAAGTTAATCAAGATAAGTTAATTGATGACTTGAATAAAGCATGGGAAGTTCTTGCTGAACCAATTCAAACTGTTATGCGTCGATATGGAGTCAAAAACCCTTACGAAAAACTCAAGTCTCTTACTCGTGGTAAGAAAATTGATGCCAAAATATTGGCAGACTTTATAGACTCTTTAGATATACCTGAAGATGCAAAAGAAGAGCTTCGTAAACTAACCCCTATGAACTATATCGGTGATGCGATTAAATTAGCACGAGGTATTTAAAACTGATATAATTTCCCGCCTTAATATTTAAACAATCTAAAAGGAGCAAAAAACCCATGGTTAAGATTAGACTAGCCCGAGGTGGAGCCAAGAAAAAACCTTTTTATTCGATTGTAGCAACAGACTCTAGAAAGAGAAGAGATAGTGGTTACATTGAGCGTATTGGATACTTCAATCCTGTCGCTCGCGGACAAGAAGTCAGGCTTCAACTAGAAGAAGACAGACTGTCATATTGGATTTCACAAGGCGCGCAGATTTCAGACCGCGTTAAGCAACTTGTAAAAGAGTATAGAGATCCTTCAATTCGCGAAAAACAATTAGCTATGCAAGATGCGAAAGTAGCAGATAAAGCTAAAAAAATTGCAGCAGATTTAAAAGCTAAAGCGGATTTAGAGGCTAAAGAAGCGGCTGAAGCTGCTACTGAAGCTCCAGCAGAAGAAGCTCCAGCTGAAGAAGTTGTTGCCGAAGCTCCAGCTGAAGAAGTTGTTGCCGAAGCTCCAGCTGAAGAAGTTGTTGCCGAAGCTCCAGNNNTGAAGAAGTTGTTGCCGAAGCTCCAGCAGAAGAAGCTCCAGCTGAAGAAGTTGTTGCCGAAGCTCCAGCAGAAGAAGCTCCAGCTGAAGAAAAACCAGCGGAAGAGTCGGAAGCTAAATAATTTGGTGTCACCAACACCTCAGACAGACGAGAAAAAGCTATTAGTCGGAAAGATTAATGGCTTTTTTGGTTTACAGGGGTGGGTTAAAATATTTTCATATACCGAGCCTAGAAAAAATATCCTCAACTACCAGCCCTGGTACTCTATTAATGAGGGTGTTTATGAAAAGATTGAAATTACCAATGGTCGGGAGCAGTCTAAAACTATCGTTGCACATATCAAGGGTATTGATAATCGTGACCAATCTCTAAAACTTATTGGAAAAGACCTATATATTGACAAAGAGAAACTACCTAAACTTTCTGATGGTAAGCATTATTGGTATGAGCTGGTTGGTTTTAATGTAATTAATCAAGATAAAATTAAGTTAGGTGTTGTTGATTATTTAGTCGATACAGGATCAAACAATGTTTTAGTAACTAAAGGAAAAAAGGAGTACTGGATTCCTTATGTTGAACCATTTCTAGTATCTATTGACCAAGAAAATAGAGAAATTATAGTGGACTGGGATGAGGATTTTTAAAGGCTAATTACTCAATAATTGAGCTATCAACACCAGAATTTATTAAAAATTTATTTACCTTGTTGTTGGCACCAGTCACCTTAATCTCAATAGATTTTTCTTTACAAATTTTACAAATTTCAGCAATTCCTCTAGACGTTGTATAGTCAATAGTCGGAACATTTGTTAAATCCAAGATGGCGTTTGAGTAGTTGGTTCGACTTGAAAAGTCTCTTACAAGCCCTTTTGCTGAACCAAAACTCATCAATCCATTCAATTGATAGAATAAGGTTTCACCTTTTTTTATGAGTTTTTGGTGGGACTCATTGAGATGTGAAGCTTGTTCAATGCTTTGAATTGCAACAATGCTATTTAATTGCAGTTCAGTCATACGTTGTAAAAGAATAAGACTTGCCATGACAAGGCCAACGGCAACAGCAGCAATTAAGTTATAAAAAACTGTAATTAATAAAACTGTTGTCATCATTATGACACTTACCTTTGGTATTTTTGAAATTCTTAAGAGAAAGTTCCAGTCAATAATATCAGTACCAACTTTAATTAAGATTGCCCCCAAAACTGCTAAAGGTATATGGGAAGAAAACTTTCCACCACCGAGAACAATAATTAACAATAAAATTGCATGCAACGATCCTGAAAGTGGTGTCAAGCCACCAGCCTTAACGTTCGCTATAGTTCTCATAGTCGCACCAGCACCAGGTAGTCCACCAAATAAACCTGAAATTGCATTGCCTATGCCTTGACCAATCAATTCTTTATTAGAGTCATGCTGTGTTCGGGTAATTTCATCAGCCACTAATGAAGTTAATAGGGAGTCAATAGAGCCTAGAATGGCTAATGTAAAAGCAGAAACGATGAGATCAACAATAATAGATAATTCAAAAGTAGGCATCTGAAAACTAGGTAGGCCGGTAGGTATATTTCCCAAAATCATTTGGGAGTATGGCTCGCTATCGGAGATGAAGTATCCAGGCAGCAATAATAAAATTAGAGTTCCAAAGGCTAGCGCAATTAATGGAGATGGAACAACTTTGGTAATTCGTTTTGGTAGAAGATAGATTATGAGTAGTGTAATAATCGATAAAGAAATAGCACCCATATTACTAAAGAGCTGGCCTGAATTACCAAGCTCAGAAATGATGTTTAATGTCGAGCCCTTGATATTATAAAAACCCAGAATTTGTGGTAGTTGAAGTGTAATAATGATGACACCAATGCCTGTCATGAAGCCAGAAATAACCGCATGAGGCATTAAATTAATATACTTTCCTAGCCTTAATAGTCCAAAGCATATTTGAAATAATCCACCAAGAAAGACGGTAAAAAAAGCAAGCGCAATACCAGTATCTGGATATAGAGCAACATATTTTGTCACTATCAAAGACATTACAATTGTCATTGGGCCAGTAGGCCCTGAGACCTGGGATGGTGTTCCACCAAAGATTGCAGCAAAGAATCCTGTAATTATTGCACCGTATAGTCCAGCTTCTGCACCTGCTCCTGAAGCAAGCCCCATCGCAAGAGCGAAAGGTAGGGCAACAATAGCGGCAGTGATTCCACCAGTGATGTCACCTCTAATGTTATTAAAATGTATTTTCTCAGTAAGATTCACAATATTAATTAGTTGAAATTTATTTCTGCCAATAGACTGTTATAGGTATTTAGCTTGTATATTATAATAGCAATAGCTAGGCTATCCTCTCTAGTAGTTGTAGTCTAGATATAAAATTTAAGGACACTAAATTTCAAGAGCACTATTTCATGAGTTGGATAATAAAACTATTTCCTTTTTTGTTATGGATTAAGGATTTAAGTAAACCAAAGACAATTAAAGCCGACATCGTAGCAGGGGTTACTGTTGGTTTTGTTATTGTTCCACAGTCAATGGCATATGCTCAGTTAGCAGGATTAGTTTTGATTGGTGCTATCATGGGCTCATCCAGACAGCTATCTACAGGGCCTGTCGCTGTTGTATCTTTATTAACGGCTGCTGCCCTCGGAGAGATTGTTACTGATCCATCAAGCTATGCAGTTTATGCTGCATTACTTGCGCTTATAGTTGGGCTGTTTCAGCTTTCTTTAGGAGTCCTTAGATTAGGTTTTGTGATTAACTTTTTATCTCACCCTGTTGTGACTGGTTTTACCAATGCCGCGGCAATTATTATTGGTGCCTCTCAACTCCCTAAGGTTTTTGGTATTAGGGTTATTAGTTCTAATGATACTGATTGGGTTAGTGCGTGTCAGCCACTGTCTTTGATTGAGAGAATTGAGAGTGTTGGTAGTAGTGGAATGCATACTATTTGTAATGCAGACCAAAGCTATGAGACTATCGCGAGACTTCTAGAAGCCGCATTATTCTATACTCATTTACCTACATTAACGATGGCACTAATGGGTGTATTAACTATCGTCGTTTTACAGCGATATTTCCCGAGAATCCCAGCTATATTAACAGTCGCCGTGATTTCAACTGCGGCCTCTTTTTTAATTGATTATGAGGCAATGGGCGGTGCTATCGTTAATTCAATAGATATTGATGGCTTATTTAGTTTTAAGGTACCTAGTTTCGATTTTAATGCAATGGGCACATTATTTATTTATGCAATTACAATCTCATTAATTGGATTTATGGAGGCCATTTCAATTGCTAAGTCTATGGCTGCAACTACGAAGCAGCGATTAGATGTTAATCAAGAGCTCATTGGTCAGGGCTTATCAAATATTGCTTCAAGCTTCTTTCAAGGTTACCCGGTCTCAGGTTCATTTTCACGTTCTGCTATTAACTTAGCAGCTGGTGCAATAACTGGTTTTTCTTCTGTAGTGACTGCAATTATTGTGGGCTTAACTATTCTATGGCTAACCCCTTTACTTTACCATCTTCCACAAGCTACCTTAGCTGCCATTAGGCATGCATGGAAAGTGGAGAAACATGATGGATGGGTTGGACTTCTGACTTTTATAATGACGCTAATCTTTGCGCCTCACCTTGAGAATGGCATCGCTTTCGGCGTTATTCTGTCTCTTGGCTTGTTTTTATATAGAACCATGGAACCAAACTTTACAGAATTATCGGTCCAAAAAGGGTCGATTATTGCATCTAGGTTTGTAGGCGATACAACCGAGGTCAGCAACGCGGTGAAGGTAGCTAAGTGGAGTGGTTCTCTTTATTTTGCGAATGCAGCTTATTTTGAAACGAAATTACTCGAATTAATCTCTAAAAATAATGAAGAGTTGAAATACATTATTGTTGATGTTGCATCTATCGTCCAGGTTGATGCTAGTGGTGAGCAAGTCTTGAGAAATCTAGTTGAGTCATGTTCTGATTCTGGAGTAGAGATTTTATTTGCAAGAACCGAAAGGTTGGAGGCAGAATTATATCGCTCAGGATTTAAAAAACGTTTTGGTGAAAATCGTTTTTTTGACCTAAGAGCAGATGCACTAAAATATGTTTGGCAAGAGATTGAAGATAATGAGCAGGAACAAAAGCTAGATGAAGAGCAAGATCATATTTTAGATATAGATGATGGACTCAATTCAGCTTAATTACTTTAGAGGTTTTGGTAATAAGCCTTAATAAAGTAAAGCCCTTGAGGCTCTGCAGTTGGACCAGCTTCTCGGCGATCTTTACTTTCTAGTACTGACAACATCCATTCAGCATCCTTTTCTCCTCTCCCAATCTTTAGTAGTGTGCCTACAATATTTCGTACCATGTGATGAAGGAAGGCATTAGCTTTGATTTTGACAATAAGATTATCGTCCGATTCTATAATATCTAAATACTCAACGGTTTTGACTGGTGATTTTGCTTGACACAAGCGGCCTTTGAAGCATGAAAAGTCATGCTCTCCAATCAAAAAATTGGCAGCTTTTCTCATCTCATCTATATTGAGTGACCTTGGCTCCCATAAATAATAGCTAGCCTTTAGCGAGGATCTTACTGGATGATTATGAATTTTGTACTCATATGATCTTGCATATGCATTAAATCTTGCATGAAAGTCATCATTTACTTCTTTTGCCCATGTAAAGTTGACATCGCTAGGTAAGTTTACATTTCCACCAAATAACCAGGCTTCATCACTCCTATTTGAGTCAGTTTCAAAATGTATGACTTGTTCTTTTGCGTGAACACCAGAATCTGTTCTTCCGCAACAAAATACACGAACAGGGTGATTTGCCACTAAAGATAAAGCAGATTCAACAACATCTTGAACTGTCCTTAGCCCAGGTTTCTGTAACTGCCAGCCATAAAAATTGGTTCCTAAATATTCAACACCAAGGGCAATTTTCATAAGCAACTATATTATTTTTATTATTGTAAAATTGATAATAATATTTTAACAAACTATTACGCCTTTCTAAATGAGACTATCGATTTGATTGTGCAGATTTTATGAACAATAACACTAAGCAAACTGGCATCAAAAAACTCTGGTCTGCATCAATATATTCAGCCCAAGGTTTAAAAGCTTGCTATAAGTCTGAATACGCTTTCAGGCTTGAGGTTTGGCTGGCACTAGTTTTAGTGCCTCTAGGTTATTGGCTTGGTGAATCAGATATTGAAAGGGTGCTACTTATAGCTCCTATATTTTTAGTTTTGATTGTTGAAATGCTAAACTCAGCTATCGAAGCGTTAGTAGATCGAGTTAGCCTTGAGAAGCATGAACTTTCAGGCTTTGCAAAAGATGTTGCTTCGGCAGCTGTTCTACTATCTTTAGTTATTTTTCTTTTTGTATGGGCTATTATTCTCCTCTAATTGAACTTCTTCCGGATGACTTAGAGTGTCACTTTTTTGACACTATTAGTAGTACTAATCTTTTTCTAAATAATAGTCCTACTTCAAAAAAAAATCAGTTATGTGTTACTCGAGAGCAAACACAGGGAAAGGGTCAGTATGGAAGGCGATGGCTGTCTCAGAAGGATGGCAGTATTCTTTTTTCTATTCGTAAAATTTTTACTCAAGAGACTAGCCTAAATGGCTTCAGTTTAGTTGTTGGTTTGGCAATAATAAAGACTTTAGAAGAAGAATGTTTAGTCGAAGGATTCAAAATTAAGTGGCCAAATGACATTTATTTTAAGGGTAAAAAAATTGCTGGAATCTTGTTAGAAAATCAAATTCAATTAGACAATCAATTTGTCGTAATTGGGGTCGGTGTAAACTATAATTTAAATCAAAATTTTAATTGTGAAATACCGTGGACTGATCTAACTAAGTCGGCAAAAAAATTGCCAGATATACAATCCATGACTGCTAAATTAATTAATAGTATTTTAATTATCTCAGAGCACTTTAAATTAGAAGTTAAAAATATTTACAAGAAATATGCAAGGCGCGAAGTTGTAAATGACGTCTCATTTTCAGTTAAAGGTGGTGAAATTGTTGGCTTGTTGGGTCCGAATGGAGCTGGCAAAACTACCTGTTTTTATATTGTATGTGGTCTAGTTAGATCTAATAAGGGCGAGGTGATTCTTAACAATAAAAGTATAGCGCATATGCCTATGCATAAGCGAGCTAATCTAGGTCTTGGATATCTTCCTCAAGAGCCATCAATTTTTCGAAAATTGAGCGTTGAAGATAACATTATGGCGGTTCTAGAAATGAACAAGTTAGTTCCTGTAAAGCTAAGAAAGGATCGACTTGAGGAGCTTTTATCAGAGTTTAAGGTTGAGCATGTTCGTCACATCAAAGGCATTACATTGTCAGGCGGTGAGCGAAGAAGAGTAGAGATTGCTAGATCGCTAGCAATGGATCCAAAGTTTATTTTACTAGATGAGCCCTTTGCAGGAATTGACCCTATATCAGTCGGCGATCTTCAAAAAATCATATA
>LWDU01032707.1_pt1 | contig 11658 bp, 10 predicted proteins | sample 727161 | NCBI WGS metagenome assembly LWDU01 (sample SAMN04566230, study PRJNA314399) | hydrothermal vent metagenome | isolation source: deep sea hydrothermal plume seawater | place: Mexico: Gulf of California, Guaymas Basin | collected 2004-07-11 | reverse complement strand
ACCTGGATTGCTAATGGAATTTGGGGAATTATAATTTGGTTTGTGGGTCTTTTCGGAATTCCAGGAATCCCTTCATTTCTTTTTGATTATGCACTTGTCGCAGTAAAAAATACAACTGGGTTTTTCTTGAATGGATGGTTTGGATTTTGGATGATTAAAAAATGGAATAGTGACAAATCAAATATTGGAAAATTTCTTGTTCATCTGTTTATAGTATTTCCGTTATTATGGATGTGGTTCAGTATGGCACTGACTGTTGCTTATACAGGATATGTTCCAATTATAACTCCACTTACCAATACCATGATTAGTCCTACTCTTTGTGATTTTCAGAGCAATATTCAAACCTCTGTGGGTTTATCTGCACCAGGATGTTCTATATCTGAACTTGAAGTTCAAATAGAACTTTTAGCTGAACGGCAACAATTTTCAACAGATACGCAGACGGGATTATTGGGTGGTTTATTTGGTTCTCTTTCCACCAATACGCAGGGTGGTGTTGTGTTCAAATCACAGGAGGTTAGTGATAGCAGTATAATAAATCGTGGCGCGGGATCCTCGATAAGTAATTTACGTAGTCCAAAGATATCTTACACATCTTATGGTGGTAGTGCTGAAGATTTGAAGTTTTTAGCAAATCTTGAAACTAAGAGTTTGTTTTTGAGTAATCTTGAAGATTCAAAAATAAAAATTTCAATAGATCCGATTATTTCAGATACAGTATGTTCTTCTTGTGCCACGCAAAGTTGTACTAAAAAGGAAATAAATACTCCATTTAATGCTACGGTGGATGGAACGAAAGTAATTTTCGAAAAAGCTGCTAATCTAGACGATTGTACTGATTCAACTGAGATACTATGTTTTGAAAAAGAGTGGTGTAGTTCAGAATGGGTTTGTAATATTCCTGGAGCAAAGTTCTTAGAAAAGAACACATTTGAAGTTGGAAGCGGATATAATCAGCAAATATCTTGTGTTCATGCAGGACTTTCATTAAATGAAGACGAAGTTACTTTACCTTCAGGTAAACCTGAATATCCTAATGGAAAACCAATTCCACTATATGTTGACTTATCCTATGATACTCTTGCTACTGCTCAGAAACAGTTCTTTATAATTGATAGAGCCATTTCCAGCAAAGAAATTGATCCTATTAACACCTTAGGTTTGTCCGAGTTCATAATTTCCAAGTCTTATTCAGATGGTAAAGTTAGTTTAGGAATTGGATCAACTAATTCTTATGATTTCATTGCACCAACATCTTCATTAGACCATACACCGAGTGTAGTTGATCTGGGAGTAAGTTTTAAGATGAATGCAGCGGGAGGTTATGCAATTGAAGTAGCCGATGCAACATTATGGATTCAGGTTGTTGATCCAGGAATTAAATTCTTATGTGGTAATCCTCCAAAATTACCAGAGCGAGCAGGCGAAGGTGAACAATGGGAAGTTCTTTGGACTAACGAATGTGATGAAAGAGATACGTCTGGTTTTGAAAGAAGCGGTAATTTTATCTATAACGGTACTGAGGATGGGTATGCCAAATTTATATTAAATCCGTTACGTGCAGACAAAAAGTTGAAAGTTGGAGATGTAGTAAATTATGATGTTCAGATGTTTGTCCCAGAGGAAGTATTAGCAGGATCAAAGTATCAAGGAATTTTGGTCGAAGCTGAAATTAGTTATACTTATACTTCTAGAAATAATTTAATGTTAAGAGTTACTCCGGACGAGTTTCCACAGACTTAGCTTAGATTCAGCATAACATATAAAAAGGAGGAGGGCATTTGATATTTATGCGACGAATGTTTGTTTTTATAGTCATAGCATTAGTTTTTCTAAGTGGATGTACAGGAGACGAAGCTACAACTACCGCTCCAGTAAGTTCCTATGAAGGTATGTCTACTGGTGCTTATGCAGGTTCACTTCCTTCATCAGTTTATGAGGGAGAATTAATTCCTATGCAATTTCTAGTAGAGAATAAAGGAGATTATAATGTTGATTCAGGAGATTATTTTTTGAAAATAAAAGGAATAAATCCGACAGTTTTGGGTTTGGACGAAACTGATTTGAAACAATCTTCAAGTGAAGATATGGATGCAATTAGTTCTTTTGGTGATGAAACAATAGTTAGTGGACAAGAAGTAATAACGGTTTCAGATAGTGCGTGTTATAATAATGATCTTGAGAATGATTTAACTTTAAGTGTTCATGCAAAGTCTTGCTATATTTATGGTACTACTGCTTCAGCTTCAGCATGTTTTGTTGAAATCTCCGGCACAGGAGATGGAATATGTTTACCTTCAGGATTTAAGACAGTCACAAATACAATTGCACCAATAGCAGTTACTGAATTTGCACAAAGTCCGGCAGGAGAAAATAATGGAAATCCAAGGTATCGATTTAGAGTAAAGGTTCAGAATATGGGTCCAGGAACTGTATTTGATAAAAATGTTGAAGGTGGTTTAAATTCATGTGATGATATTTCTCGATCTGATGAAAATGTTGTGTATATTGATAGTATTATGTTGGATGGTGCTGAAATAGATAATTTGATTTATGAAGGAGGAATATCTGACGATTTAAGTTTCCGTTTGGACTCAACGGGTACAGGAAGATTTTCATTCATAATTGAACAAGAATCTGATCTTGAGTATGAAGGAGATCTTGATATTGAATTTAGTTATGCTTATACTCAAACAGACATATTTAGAACCATAATTAATGCATTGCCCGATCAGGCGCCTAACTGTCCATAATAATTATGAAAATTCAAAACATATTCTTCATCTTTTTACTATTAATATTTGTCAGTGGATGTACTGGCGGTTCAAGAGGGGGGTCCGATTTTGGGACTGGAATAACTCAATCTAACGCTGGAGTTGATTTTGATATTTCAAAGCTTCCACCTAAAATAAGTTCAGGATCACAATTTGACTTAGAGGTTACTGTTGTAAACAAAGGATCATATTCCCTACAGCCAGGCGATGTATTATTAACTATGAGTAATACTAAACAGTTTGAGTTCAAGCTTGAATCCAATTCATTACAAACAGTTCATGAAAATAATGGATTTACAAATGCTAGGATGTTAATGAAAGCATTAGATAAAGATGTAGAAGGAGATTCAAATGCATTTTATTTCAGTAATTTGAATTATAGTAGCAGTACGGTACGCGGAGAAGATATAACTGTACCAATCTCAATTAACTCTTGTTATTATTATAATACAATTGCTACACTAGATATTTGTGTTGCAAAAGATATAACGAGTGATATTTGCAGTTCAAATGAAATAAAGAAGGTAGTAAACCAGGCAGCACCAGTACATGTTTCTGGATTTAAACAAGAAAGTAGTTTACTTTCTGGCACCGATATTAATTCAAATATTATTATATTTATTTCTAGTTATGGCAATGAAAAGTTCGAGTCATATGTTACACCTGATTCAACCGGACAAATAACTGACAATACTCTACTATCAGATAGACTTGATTGTACTAATACTGACAAAACCAAATATTCTGCAGTAAGATTAAAATCAATACGAATAGGTAGTGATATATTAATTGGTGGCAAAGGAATAGATACTTATTGTGAAGTTTCAGCAACACCAAACATTATCCAGCTTGATGAAAATGGTGCAGCTTCAGTTTCATGCGCATTACCTTTAACCGAAAATTATATGGACGGTAGAGGTGATTATTCTGAAAGAATGATAATTACTCTCGACTATTTAGTTTCAGATAGTGTAACTAAAGGTTTAGTCGTTGTCGGAAATTAAATTTATAACTTTTGTCCACTAAGGGGTTTTATGAAATATTCACTTGAGAGTTTAAGAAATTGCACTTTTTGTGTTGAATTATCTGCAAATAGGACCAATGTCGTTGTTGGAGATGGAGCAATTAGGAATCCAAAAGTTGTTTTTGTGGGTGAAGCACCAGGAAAAAATGAAGATATTCAATCAAAGCCATTTGTTGGTAGATCTGGACAGGTATTGAGGCAAGTTTTAGATGCGCTTGGATATTCTAAAGATGATTATTATATTACTAATGTGGTAAAATGCAGACCTCCAAAGAATCGAGATCCTAAACTTGAAGAAGCAAAGAATTGTTTTCCTTATTTAAAATTGCAACTTGAGACTATGAATCCCGAAGTTATTTGTTCGTTAGGCACACATGCAACTAAATATTTAATTTCAAATGGTGATTTTGAAAATATCAGTAAGGCGTCAATTTCAGCAAGTAGAGGAACTTTGATTGATATTAAATTAGGAGATAAAGAGTATAAACTATTTCCAACTTATCATCCTGCAGCTACAATATATAATCGGTCTTTATTAGATACTTTTGTTGCAGATTTGAAAAAATTAAAAGAGATATATCAACCAATATAACTCATATCGCCTGCTTTACCTGACATTCTTTTTACTGTGCGAGTAAGTACTTTATTTTCTTTCTTGAAAATTCTTTCTTTCTTTGTAATCTCTTCATCTAGGTCTTTCAAATCAATTTCTAATTTTAGTACATCTTTTAGGATTGTAAGTAAAGATTTTGCTTCCTTTAGACCAATATGAAATTGGTGTCCAAAGGTTTCAACAATCAATCCAACACCATCAATATCATTAAGTTTACCTATCCCTAATATTAATCCTGTTGCTCCAACAATTGCATCTGCTTTTGTTTTGTTAAATATAATTTTAGTCTTCTTTTTAACATAAATTTCCTTAATTTTTTCAGAGTTTGCTGCACCGTAAACTTTTGGGTTTTTAGGTTCTTCAGAGATTCCAAGCCCGCCAAGAGTAATTATTTCTTTACATCCCAATGCCTTTGCATGTTCAATAATTAGGTTACTAAATTGATAACTTGCTTCTTCATCAACAGGTTGTATATCTCCGGCAAGCAATATCAAATCTCTATCTTTTCGCTTCACAATATAGATTCTAACTGTAGGCATTTCAATTAAATTATTTTCAGTTACAAATACTGAATGAGGAAAGCTTGATGAATAAATTTCATAAATAAGTTTAGGATCATATTGATCTATCAGAAAGTCCACAGCAATTTTTCCAACATTACCGATTCCGGGTAGTCCCTCAATTAGGACAGGATTCTTAAGTTTTGGAGGACTATTTATTTTTTTAACTAACCAACGTTCCATTATTTTATCTCCGTGAATTCAAGTTTTCCAGTTACTTTATTTAATTGTTTAGATAAGTAATTGAATAGGTCTTCAACAATTTTACTTGCATTTTTTCGATCACTATGTTTAAATTCAAATCTATATTCTGGTGCACTAATATATTTTATGGTTAATGCGCCACCTTCTTTTTCTGCAAATTCTTCAGCACTTTCAATTACCTTTTTTATTTCTTCAAGTCCATTGGGTGCTCTTGAATCTATAAGTACTTTAAATTTTAAATTTGCAGTAGGAATTTTAATTCGATTTTTAATAATTGATAATAATGTTTCCTTAAGTTTCTTATCCAATTTAAGTTCATTCAGAAGCGGAATATCTGAAACAGTTTCTGAAAAGAAAGGATAAATTAAACCATATTTTTTCAATAAAGGTTTTCCAATTTTTTCAAATACCTTATCATAATCAACCTTTGCTTGTTTTGCAGTGAAACTTATAATTTCATCAGCAATTTTTTCATTTTTCCACTCTTGTTCTTTAGTTTTTTCTTGACCTGCACCAACTTTTCTTATTGATAACTCAATTCCTGAAGAATTTGAACGGACAACTTTTCCAACAATTTTCCTCCCAATTTTAAAAAAAACTCTTAGAGTTCGCACTTGTTTCCGATGCATTTCTTTAGTATGTAATGCTGCCTTTAGTTCTTTATATTCGTCAAGATTTAGTTCAACTGTGTGAGCGGATATATTATCTACTGTAGCAATTACAAAATCTCCAACTTCAGGTAGTTCTTCTCTAAGATACATAAGTTTGATTACAGTTCCTTAATTACTTTAGCAATCACGTTTGATTTACCACCAGTTGATTTTGCTAAAATTTCTTTACAAACTGAGCAAGTCACATTGCTTGCTGCCTTTTCAAAGATAATTTGCTCATTTTTACATTTAGAACATTTAACTTTCAGGAACTTTGATTTAGTTAGTCTTAATGTTTTCATTATACTTGATTCACCTTTTTTAGTCTACTATAGGATCTAGGATATGCTTTTCTGCATTTCTCACAAGTCAATAAGAATGTTGGTTTTGTTGTTTGTTTGTGTTTTGTTGCAGCTTTAGATCTTGGCATTCCACCATAGCCTGCCATAATTTTGAAAATTCGTCTAGCTCCCTTATTCAATGCGTTTTTCTTTGTCTTCGGACGAGGTTTGTTTTTCATCAACTTCATTGTGAAGTTCTGATGACTCTGACAATCCTTCGATGGACAATATGTTCGAACTGTTTTTGGAAACTTCATTTTTCTCTATACTTTTTGGAAGCGCTTCATTTTTAAGTGCTTCGGACACACTTTCGGTCTCTAGTGCGTTGTTTTGTGATCTCTGGCTTTGTTCTGAGGTGTTTATAACTTCTTTGGAATCTTCCTGTAATTTAAGAATTTTAATAATTTCTTTTGGTAAATTTACTTTTTCACCTTCCCTGTATGGACCATATTTATTCATGTTTGGACCAAAGAATTCAGGTGTATCGGATCTTATTGTAAATTCTTCTAATGTTAGTTTAGGTTTTTCAAATTCTTTTACTTTTTTATCAATTGCATCTCTGAATTCCTTTTCAGTTGATTTTTCCCCTTCCTTTATAAATTCCTTGACATTAACATCTTTTCTTAATTTTAATGGTTGAATAATTTGGCTAGGATAATTTCCATCATTATCAATTGTTGCTAAAAATCCCTGTCTAAATCTTTTTAATACAAATACTAGTTGATCATATAACTCTTCTTCAATTTCAAGCATATTGCTTGTATCTCTCATTGAATTATCAATTCGGCCATTGAATACTGCTCGATTTATTAATTTTCTTTCTCGTTGTTCAAGAAGATCTTTTACAACACGAGTTGCATTATCAACTTCTAACTGACTTTTTGCGCGATTGTGTGATGCAAATAAATTTGTAGATTGATTTTGTCCTTCAGTTGATTTTATTTTTTCTTTGAAATATATCTTAATTTTTCTAAGATCTTCTTTACTCAATTCTTGTAGGTCTGATGCAAATTTTTCATTTCTTAAAATTTCATAAATATCTTCATAATTGAATGTTTCAACCATAAGTTACCTTGTTGATTTACAATTTAAGTATATTATTATGATTGAGAGGGAGATTTCTTTTTCTTAGGTTTTCCTAGCTTTATTGACACATAAGTTAGTGGATTTTTTATGCGTTTACATGTTGAATCTGGAAAACAAACACCAATTCCTTTATAATGTTCTTTGCAGTTTGGTGGCGGAATAGTTTTACCCTGTCTGCTGTGCCAAATTAATTGACTTCTTATGTAGCCTTTTTTTAGAGGAGGTGAATTTTTCTTGTTCCATTCATATATTTTATCTTCGAGTTCTGCCCAATCCATGTCGAAATTTTTATAGAAATTTATTAATGCTAAAAGTGCTCTTTTTCTTCCATCTTCAAGACCGTTTAAAATTCGTTTCATGCAAGGAGGGAATAAATCTTTATTCAATTCTAATTTTACTTGCTCATATGAGCGTTTGAAGGTCCTTTTTTCTTGTTCTTCAAGTGCTTCCATAGTAATTCCTGCGAAAAGTTTTTTTGCTTCTCCAATTTCAGCTTGATCTCGTTTGAAAAAAGGTTTAGTTTCTTTTACGTTTTCTAATTTTGCAAATTCTTTTTTGAAAGATGAAATTTCTTCTGGATCAATCACAATTGATGCCAGTCCCGATTTTTCATGTAAACTGTACGGACTACGAATTAAATGCCTTGGACTTGCTATCGCAAGATCAATATCCATTAATTTTAGATAATCAATTTTGTTACCTATTGAAATTTCTTTACGTGTTTTTCCTGTTACTTTTAATAAAGTACTTATGTCTTTTTCATAGTAACTTTGATTTGAAGTATTTAGATATTCATTAAGTTCATTTTTCATTTTTGTCAAAATTCTTTCAAGAAGTATAGGGAATGTTTTTTTGACTGAAATTTTACCTCTTAATATTTTTTCTGGAAATGCTTCTTGAGGAACTGAAATATGCCATCCTTTATTTCCTGAAAATTTTAGTCCAATTGAAGTTACATTAAGACTTTTCAGATATTCAATTATTAGTTGAGCTGTTTTTATTGAGTAGTCAAACCAAGGACAATCAATATCAATTATTAAATCCCAACCTTCTCTTAATTCAGTTAGTTCTGCTTCAGTAGTTTCCGGAGAAAGTTTTAGTGGATCCGAGAAATTTTCAACAGAGATATGGAATGAAGTAGTACCTTTTCTTGCAAATGCCTTTACGTCGGCAGGGAATTGTAATATTTGTGGTCTTTTTCCAAAACTTCCTTTGTTAAGCAAAATGGCAACTTCTTTATTTTCAGAAGAATTAACTATTGCTAATGCTATTTCGGGTTGAGAGTACCACTTGATAACGTCAGATTGCTTCATAGAATTTTCTGTGAGTTAAAGGTTATTAATTCTTCTTTAATGAATAAGTAGCAAATTCTTTTCCACCAATTCTTTTTTCTGGAGGGATTAATTTTAATCCGAGAATATTGTAAACTGCTTTTTCAGTTTTTGTTGGAATCTGTTCGTTAGTTTTTCTGTTAAATAGTCCCCACTCTGAAAGCTTGTAACCTTTCTTTATTGCAATTTTTCTTAGAATAATATTATGTTCAATGCTTCCAGTGAAATATTGTGCTGCAGCGCCATATGATTCGGGAGGAATAACGCGGAGATCTATTTGTAAGAATCCGTCAAATAGTATTGAGCTTTTTGTTTCGCCATTTGTAATAATTTTTACAACTTCAGACATTTTTGTGAAGAAGTTCATTACTTGATTTGGTTTTGTTGAGGACACTAGAATATCAATATCTCCAATTTCTGATTTTTTTCTTCTTAGTGAACCCATGTAATTTATTATTTTCTTTGCAATTGGAAGTGCATCGTTTCTTGGAATTCTATTTTGAGATTTCTTTTTTCTTGTTAGATTACTCAGAATTTCTGTTTCAGTTCTTTTTCCGAAACCTTCGAGTGCTTGAATTTTTCCTTTCTTTGCTGCAGATTTTAGTTTTGCTATTGAATTTATATTTAGTTCTTGATAAAGTCGTTTTACTTTCTTTGGACCCAGTCCAGGAATTTGAAGAATGTCAAGAACTCCTTTAGAAACTTCCTTTGTCAGGTTGTTGAACTTGTCAGATTTTCCTTTGTGTTTGAGCATGTATTCAATATTTCCAGAAATACCTTTTCCAACTCCATCAATTTCCATTATTGCTTTAATTCCACCTTGTTTGTAGAGTTGAGTTAGATCTTGAGATTCATCTTCAATAGAACGTGCAGCTCTTCGGTAGGCGAGAGGTTCCCAACGAACATCAAGAATATCCAATAAGTCTGCAATTTGATACAATTTCTCTGCCACTTGTTTGTTTGTGACCATGTAGAGTTATTGTGTTGGATGTTAATAAGGTTAATTACAATAATTTTTCTAGACTTTTAAGTTTTTGACTAACTTTGGAAGCAGTTCTGTTTGTTCCAAATTGACTATTCAATTCAGACGCAATCTTATTCTGATTTGGCTTACCTGGATGATTACACGAGGAAGCATACAAAAATTTAGGATTTTTTATTAGACTTAGTAAATATTCTGTTTGTTCATTATGCCAAGGTTCAATTATCCGCATTCCCGATTTTTTTAGACTCAAGCTCTCCGATAAATAATTGCCAACAGTAGTTACATTTCTACTCCTTCCAAATATTTCATTTATATGATCTGTTAATTCTGTTATTCTAAATTTTCCTTTATACGTTCCAAATCCATGTTTCCATTCTTCTGAAGATGCAAGCATTAGTAAATAATCTCCCTCTGTAAGTTTTGTTTGAATATCGCACACTGCTAACGGACCATCAAAAGGATAACTACCATTTGCAATTTGTGCTCTTTGTCTGTAAAGTAATTTATCTTCTTCAGAGAATTGATCCTTTACTCGTTCTTTATATCTAGAATCTCCCAATTCTTTATGTTTTTCTTTTCCAAGATAAAATTTTAACATCATTGAAATTGCTGAAGAAGGATGTATTAGATTCAAACCATACCTTTGATTAAGTTCGTCATAAGTGATTCTACAATCCTTTTCAAGATCTTCAACTATTGAACTAACAATTTCCGGGCTATTTCTGATAAGGCACTTAGCCTTACGTTCGCCTATGATTGCTGCTTTATGGTTTGCAATTGATTCAAATACCATACTTTAACCCCAAATAATTGGTTTAAAAGTGTATCGGTGAAAAGCCTTTTAAACCCGCAAATAAATCTCTAAACATGAATCGAGTTGATTATCCCCACATTCGGGAATAGTATTTCTAGCTCGAGCTCTAGTAAGTTTTTTAAACGGAACAACTCAGACATAGATAGTGGAGAAGGTGGGGTAGCTTGGTTATCCTCTCTGCCTGTGAAGTTTTAATAAGTTTGGAGGTATCTATTGATTATGCAAACTCCAAAAGGAACTAGAGATTATTTTGGTACTGATGCTAAGAAATTTGGAGTAATTGTTTCATCTTTCAAGAACGCGTTTGAAACATTTGGTTTTGATAGAGTTAGCACTCCTAATTTTGAATATTCCAAACTTTTGAAAGGCAAATATGGTGAGGATGAAAAGCTGATATATGAATTCAAAGATCGATCTGGAAGAGGACTTGCTCTGAGATATGATTTGACAGTTCCACTTGCGCGAGTTGTTGGAAATACACAATTTCCTTTACCTGCTAAATTTTACAATATTGGTAAAGTGTTTAGATATGATAATCCTCAGAAAGGCCGTAAGCGAGAATTTGTTCAAGCAGATATAGATGTTGTAGGTTCTAATTCTTCTCTTTGTGATGCTGAATTAATTTCCTGTATGAGTTATGGATTTTATGGACTTAGAATTAAACCAATTTTCAGAGTAAACAATCGAATGGTTATGAATCAGATATTTTCAGAGTTAGGTTATAATAAGAAAGATTTTGTTTTAATTTTGAGAGCTATTGATAAACTTGACAAAATTGGAGTTGTTGGTGTCAAGCGAGATCTTGAAGGAAAAGGGTTGAATAATGTTTCAAAATTATTGAAGTTAATCAAAACTCGCGGTTCTTTAACTACTTTGAAAGCTACGCTAAAAGGATTAAATGTTGACTTATCTCCATTTGAAAGTTTGAGTTCAGATATAAAAAGTTTGCAAATGAATCCCACTAGTGTTGAATTTGATCTGAGTTTAGCAAGAGGATTAGATTATTATACAGGAAATGTTTATGAAATCGATATCGGTCAGAAAATGAGCGTCGGTGGAGGGGGAAGATATGATTCTTTAGTTAGAAACCTTACTGGAAAAGATCTAACTGGTGTTGGAATATCTATAGGAATTACGCGATTGTTTGACTTGATTTCTGACAAAATTAAAGTTAATGATTCAAAAGTTTCTGTTGTTGGAATTAACACTAATCCTTTGGAAATTGTAAATTCCTTGAGAAGTAATGGAATTGTAACTAACTATGATTTAAATT
>LWDU01040470.1_pt1 | contig 11660 bp, 8 predicted proteins | sample 727161 | NCBI WGS metagenome assembly LWDU01 (sample SAMN04566230, study PRJNA314399) | hydrothermal vent metagenome | isolation source: deep sea hydrothermal plume seawater | place: Mexico: Gulf of California, Guaymas Basin | collected 2004-07-11 | reverse complement strand
TCAATATGTGGGAACTGCTTTCCACCCTCGACGACGATCCGCAAATCGATGTAATGCCAGGTTTTTTGATCTCTTCGAATGCGACAGGTCTTGCCAGACTGGTTGATCAGTCGATCGCATTCCGTCCACTTTCTGCAAAGAAAGTCAAGCCGTTCGCAATAAGTCAGGTGCAGCGCGCTGTCGAGACTCGGTCGCTACAGAAATCTGGAATTCTACGCAATCACTTTGCGACGTATGGACTGAAGACACCCGTAGTCGCGATTTACGGACAACAAGCGACTGAAGCCACAAAGTTGCCAGGTAAGAATGTCTGGAATATGGTCGTGCCAGGTGGCGGTAAGTTTGTCGAGCAATTCCCGGACGAAGTTGTGCAGTCGCTGGAGACCGCCAACTTGATCATCATGCATGGGCACGGTGTCCCTGGCATGTCGTGCAGTGTCGACATCGGTGGTTTGCCAGCTGATATGAGTGGCAAGATACTGTTGACCGGATCGTGTTTTTCAGCCGCACCGCCAAAGTCTGATCTTCTCAAATTGCGGCAGGCTCCCGGTGGCTATGAAGTGAAAACTCGCGACTCATTTGTGTTGCGAGCTGTCGACAATGGTGCCGTTGTCGCATTCGGGCATCAACGTCTCAGCTCAGGTTTCCCCCACTTATACCCGGTACTCGAATCCTGGATGAATGGCCAGACCGTTGGTCAAGCGTATCAGCAACTTCTCAACGGACTGATCGAGTTACAGGGTACGAAGTCCGGCGGCTTCGTGATCAGCAACAGCAAGCAACAACAGCGGCCTCCACAAAATCGATTGTTGTACGTTGTGATTGGCGATCCGGCTCTTCAGCCGCTGGAAAAACTAAAATAGGACTGTAGTTCCAACACCGCAATTCCACCGGCACGGGCCACCAACATCGTGCCTCGTCGTCTTTAATTCTTGAGTGTGATGTGCTGAGTCTCTCACAAATCAGCTCGTTCGTCGAAAGACACGATGCAATTGTGCTCGATGGAGGCTTGGCAACCGAACTTGAGAAGCGTGAGCATGATTTGAACCATAAGCTGTGGTCGGCTCGCTTGCTGATTTCAAACCCGGATGCCATACGCGACGTCCATCGTTCGTATTTGGAAGCGGGATCGATGTGTATTTCTGCCGCGAGTTATCAGGCCAGTGTTGCCGGTTTCGTTGCGGAGGGCCTTTCGGAGAGTCGCGCTAGGGAACTCCTCTTGGATTCCGTCTTCATTGCGAGGCAGGCGGTCACTGAGTTTCTAGCCGAACACTCAGAAGTGCCGGCGATCGATTCACCCATTGTTGCTGCCAGCGTTGGCCCCTACGGCGCCGCTTTGGCGGACGGGTCCGAATACCGAGGCAATTATGGAATATCTCGTGCTGAATTGACGGATTTTCACGCCGCTCGGCTCGAGATCATTCTCCAGGCAAAACCGGATGTGGTCGCGTGTGAGACGATTCCATGTCGGCGAGAGGCCGAAGTGCTTCGCGAGTTGCTCGATCTGTCTACTGACGTTTTGGCCTGGATCAGTTTTTCTTGCCCAGACGGCGAGCACATAAGCGACGGCACTCCCGTTGCCGAGTGTGCGGCCTTGCTTGACTCTTGTGATCGTGTATTTGCGGTGGGTGTAAATTGCACTGCGCCGCAACACGTTCGTTCGCTCATCACGCAGATACGCAGTGCTGCACCACAAAAACGGATTGTCGTTTATCCCAATTCCGGACAGTCATACGATGCGGAACGTCGCATTTGGACAGGACAGTCCAATCCCGCGGATTTCGGCGATCTGGCGAAAAACTGGTTCGACGCGGGAGCCACGCTGATTGGTGGTTGTTGTCAAACGGGTCCAGACCACATTCGGTCGATTCGAGCTACCGTTTGTCGATAGATTGTAATGGTGATTTTTCTGACTTGACGTTGAGGAGATCGAAAAAATGAGCGGTCAGTTGGACTTATGCGGTTTGAGCACGTAGGATCGAAAACTTACCGAAATCTACAATGCCCTTCGCAACAGAGACGCGAACCAAGGGGAATATCACATGGAGAGTCTAATGAAGACAACAATGCTCCTACTGCTGTCGCTTGCTGCCGCGATTCCAACGAGTGCTTCTGCCGAGGATCCAAAGTTCGCCGCGTCTAAGAGCAGTGGGAAAGTCAAGGTGTTCATCCTTGCCGGTCAGTCGAACATGGAAGGAAAGGGCTTTCCCGAGCCGCTATCCTGGCAGATCACTCAGGAAAAATATCGCCAGCGTTACACGCATTTCATCAAGGACGGCGATTACGACGCTTTCGCAGAGAAGGTGGCCGAAACGACCGATAAGGAAAATCGCAAGGCACCGACGTATTTGTGGAGTACCCGACACGACGTCTGGATCAACTATCTCGGAAAACACGGCGATCTGACGGTGGGCTACGGTTCACCCAGGGAAGGATTCGGTCCAGAGTTTAACTTTGGACATGTCTTGGGAAATTACTATGACGAACAGGTGTTGATCATCAAGGCTTCCTGGGGCGGCAGAGCGTTGGCGCGAGGATTTTTGCCGCCGTCATCGATGCTTAGTGACGCGGAATATGCGAACTTGGTTGCAGCGCAAAATGCCGAAAACGAAGCATGGAATGCGGCTGAACCAGCCAAGATTGAATCGTATAACCAGAAGATCACCGAGAAAAACAAGACGGCTGACAAGAAAAAACCTCTGCGTAAGTTCAGACCTCGGGAGATTGTTACCGCAGAACAATACAAAGACCAATTCGGTAAGGACTATCGCAACATGGTCAGCGAGGTCCACGGTTGTCTTGCGGAATTGGGCGACCGGTTTCCAGACTACAGGAATCAAGGCTACGAAATTCAAGGGTTCGTCTGGTTTCAAGGCTGGAACGATCAATACCAAGACCGTTGGTTGACCTACGAAAAAAACATGGCCAATTTCATCCGCGACGTGCGGCAGGAATTCAAGTCACCGGACATGTCCTTCGTGATTGGCCAGATGGGCAATGACGGGTTGAAAGCCGATGCTGAGGGGTCGCCGCGTGACTATATCAAGAAGGCTCAATTGGCCGTGCCGAACTCTTCGGAATTCAAGAGCAACGCAATTTGCGTAAAAACAGATCGGTTCTGGGACATGGACGCGCATGCCATTTACACCGGGCCCGGCGGTTGGAGTAAGGACGTCGACAAATGGCGACAGTTCGGCAACGACCGGCCGTATCATTACTACGGTAGTCCATGGTTCTTCGCCCAGGCCGGTACTGGCTTTGGAGAGGCAATGGTCAAATTGTTGAGGTAGCTGCGATTGTCATCGAGCTGTTTCGCCCTTGCCTGTTTGAACGCTTATTTCTTGGGCGATAGCGGCGAGTCTGCATCGTGCCACTCGACGGCGGACGAATCCTGGAAGATCACGTCCTTGAGCCACTGATTCCGAAACACCTTACCGGTATCTAGGGCATCGCACATTTGTCGAAACTCGGGAAGCTCGGGATACAACTGTTCCGCCGTCTGCGAATTGATGGGACATACCTTTCCCCAGTGCGGCCTGGCATTGAACAAGATGGCGGATGTTTCTGCCAGCAGATTGGCGAATCGGAAGAAACTATCTCGTTCTTGGCAGCGACTGTAGCTAATGAAGCTCAGAGCATAATAGGGCTCGTCGTCGCTGCTTGCCATCGAAATCAACGTTGCGTCCGGCAAAACCGTCCGCACACAGATCGGGTAGTGATGCGTGTAATTTCCCAGCATCTCGCGGACCGAATTGGCAACGCCTCGTTCTTCCAAACAACTCCAAGTTTCATCGTCAACCGCGTCGGACCGGCCGTCGCAATACTCCAACAGGCGACGGACAAATCGTAGCGTGTCGACAAGCTTTGAGCGTTTAACGAATATTTCGATCTCGATATGTCGAAATAGTTCGTGTTCCATCGTAAGGATGTTTGCCGATGTATCGGTGACTCGCCAGCCGCGGAGAATTGTCAGCGGAACGATCTGACGGTAGAAAAAACGAAGCAGCTGACGGCTGCGCAAAACACTTATTAGTGTTTTGAGAACTAAGTGCAGGCCCAGATCGATACCTAAAAACCAATACAGCCCATAGAGGGGCGCGAGAAATGACCGTCGCGTTGCGACCTCTCTTCGATGTTGTGTGAGATACTTCCAAAGGAATGGAACCAGAAAAAACTGCTGTAGCGGATAAGCCTCTTCAGCCGCAAGTACATCTTCACAGTCACCAACAATTCGCATGTGTTCCTCGACACGGTATTGAGGACGACATCGCAGCCCAACCGACAGGATCACCCCCATACAACCGAGTGAACATCGTACGGCAAGCAATTCGTCGCCGCTGTCGATTGTCCGTATCACAGGTTCACCCGTTTCGGCATCATATGTCGCAATGGATATCTCATCGACATAATGCGATAGGCTGTGTTTTCCCGAACCGTGTGTGCCCGTTGATACTGCGCCGGCGATGGTCTGCTCGGTGATGAGCCCCAGGGAGGGAAGAGTCATCCCGGCCCGTCGATCTAGTTCCGTGATAACTTTCTTGATCTGGCATCCGGCTTGGATCGTGGCCCAGACTCCATCGTCGCGCTCTTCGATTTCGACTCTGTTAAGGTGACGCAAATCAAGCAGCACGTCGTCGCCGCGAGGTGCGTCGCTCCACGAATGAAGTCGGCCGACCACCCGGATATTCCGACCACGACACCGCCCGAGAATCGAGACGACTTCTTCCTCGCTCGCTGGAGCAAAGTAGTTCGCTGGTTCAAAAACCAAATTCGCTCCGAAGTTTTTGATTTTCATCGCATTTCCGCAGAACAAGTCACATGTCACTCGCAGTCGCCGCTCGATATCTTGCCATCTCCCGTCAATCTATGCCATTGGGGCAGTTCAATTCAGTAGGACCGTCGTCAAAGCACCGCCTCACGATCGGTTTTGGTAACATGAAACCAAAAGTTTGAACGTCGATTACGTCGTCAAAGAACTTTAAGATTGGTTGTTGAGAATAGGACACATTAATGCCAAACCAAATTCGTTTGTTCTTGTTAACAGTCATGGTCTCGATGGCGTCATTGGGCAGCTCATTGGCCGAAGAGGCCCAAAAACCCAATGTGCTTTTTATCTCCGTCGACGATCTCAATGACTGGATAGGCTGCCTCGGCGGACATCCGCTTGCTCGGACACCGAATATTGATCGTTTGGCTGCGAGTGGCCTGCTATTTACCAATGCTCACTGTGCCGCGCCGGCGTGCAATCCGTCACGCACTGCGATCATGACGGGAATTTCTCCGCACAAGTCCGGGCTCTATGACAACCGACAAAAAATGCGGGAAGTGTTGCCAGACGCAGATCTGATTCCGAAATATTTTAGGCAGCACGGCTATTGGTCTGCCGGTTCGGGGAAAATCCTCCACTACTTTATTGATGCGCGATCTTGGGACGAGTACTTTCCGCAGAAAGAGACGGAAAACCCGTTTCCTCGCACGCTGTACCCCAAAAAGCGACCGGTGAGTTTGCCGCGAGGAGGACCTTGGCAGTACGTCGAAACCGATTGGGGCGCGCTGGACGCTACGAACGAAGAATTCGGCGGCGACTGGCTGGTCTCAAAGTGGATTGGTGAGAAGCTAAGGGAAAAACACGATGCTCCGTTCTTTCTCGCCTGTGGGATCTACCGTCCACACGAGCCTTGGTTTGTACCCAAGAAGTATTTCGATCTCTTTCCATTGGACGCGATTGAACTTCCGCCCGGTTACAGAGAGGATGATCTTGCCGATCTCCCTACAGCGGGTCAGAAACGTGGCCCCAATCGTTACTTTGCGCACATTCGCCAGCACGGTCAATGGCGACAGGCCATTCAGGGTTACTTGGCGTCCATTGCGTTTGCGGATGAAATGGTTGGTCGTGTAATGGATGCACTGGATAGCGGTCCTAACCGTGACAACACGATTGTTGTCCTGTGGAGTGATCATGGTTGGCACTTGGGTGAAAAGCAACACTGGCAGAAGTTCACGGCGTGGCGAGTTTGCACGCGCGTGCCCATGGTCATTCGCGTGCCCGCGGGAGTCCCCGGTCTTGTCGCAGGAACGAAAGCCGGCAGCGAATGTTCGAAGCCGGTCAACCTTTTAAGCCTCTTCCCAACACTGACAGACCTCACCGGCTTGCCTGCCAAGACTGATAACGATGGCCCAAGCTTGGTTCCATTGTTGAAAAATCCTCAGGCTAACTGGCCGCATGTCTCGGTCACTTATTTGAGTGAGGCAGGAAGCTACGGTCTTAGCACTGAGGGTTGGCGTTATATCCACTATGCAAATGGCGAGGAGGAATTGTACGACACTAATGCCGACCGGTATGAATGGACCAATCTCGCCGCCGAGCCTGTTCAGTCATCACGATTGGCCAATTTGCGAGAACTCGGACCAAAGAAATTTGCACGGCTCATACCGCCAAGTGTCGAATCGCTACCTAAACTAGCTTGGCATCCGGCTGTGGATCGCTCGGCGCCTGCCTCGAAACCAAACGGCGGTCCGTTCGACATCGTGTTCATCAATCAGCGCAACGATGCAGTGAATCTACACTGGATGGACCGAAATGGTGAACTAAAATCGTATGGGGCTATCGCTCCTCAAAAACGCCGACGTCAAAATACGCGGCCAGGCGCGGTTTGGCTTGTTACCGACGCGTCCAACAAACCGCTTGGCTATTTTGTTGTTGGCGACCGAGGTGCCCAGTGTCTTATTCCGGCGAATTAGTAAACGCTGCGGCAAGTGCGTTCAGTGCCGTAGGTCACTTTGGCCGAAAGTGACCAAGCCTTGCCGACGACGGTGGCACACATTTAGCCTGTCAGACTAAAATAAGCTAATGGACGAAAAGGCTCAACGATTTGATTTTCAAACGACTCACTGGAGTCTAGTTCTGGAGGCTGGACTCCGATCGTCGCCCGACTCACGACAAGCGCTGGCGAGATTGTGTGAAGCGTACTGGTGCCCGCTTTATTTTTACGTTCGTCGCCGAGTTGGTGATTCGCATAAAGCCGAGGACCTAACACAGGAGTTTTTTACTCGATTGCTCGACAAGGATGTCGTGGCAACGGCGAATCCCTACCGAGGTCGTTTTCGCTCGTTTCTCTTAACATCGTTAAAGAACTTCCTTTCCAACGAATGGGACAAAGCAAAAGCACAAAAACGTGGTGGCGGGAGACTGCTCATTTCGCTGGATTTCGACAAAGCGAATTCAAGGTTGAAATTCGATGCAGCAGACAACGAGACTCCCGAGCGACTGTATGAACGTCAGTGGACGATGACATTGCTCGAATTGGTAATGAGCCGTTTACGAAGCGAGAGTGCAGCGGCCAACAAGGAAGAACAATTTGAGTTGCTCAAATCGTTCATCACGGGCGGAAAATCGACGAGCGGATACGCCGACGTTGCCGCCAGATTGCAAATGTCGGAAACTGCAGCAAAAGCCGCTGCGCACCGGCTGCGAAACCGGTATCGACAGTTGTTGCGACAGGAGATCGCGCAAACCGTTGCGGGGCCAGACGATGTCGATGACGAAATCCGACGCCTATTTAAATCTCTTGAATCCTAGAAAATCGTGTGACGGAGCAGCGTAAGTACTTTAGCAGAGGGTAGAAACATGGAAAACAAGGATCCCTCTCATGAATGAAGCACACGTCTGTCCAGATTGCGGCGCGAATTTGGCTGCCGAAACACCGGAGAGTCTCTGTCCGAAGTGCTTGCTGCAAGCAGGCTTAGCGTCCAGTGACGATGCCTCATCGTCACGTGAAGATCCGACCCTGGTCACTCAAGCCAGTCCGACGAATACCGATAAGGTGGGGACGGTGGTCCGGTATTTCGGTGACTACGAGTTGCTCGAAGAAATCGCGCGGGGAGGCATGGGCATTGTCTACAAAGCGCGGCAAACGAATTTGAACCGTACCGTCGCGTTAAAGATGATCCTCGCCGGTCAAATGGCGGGCGAGCAAGATGTGCAGCGGTTCTATATCGAAGCCGAGGCTGCGGCCCGTCTCCATCACCCAAATATTGTGGCGATTCACGAAGTCGGGGAGCACAATGGGGAACACTACTTTTCAATGGACTACGTCGATGGTCCAAATCTATCCGAGGTTGTTCTCCAGAAACCACTCACGGCGCAAAAGGCGGCCGTTTATTTGAAGACGATCGCCGAGGCAATTCACTACGCGCACGAACAGGGAACCCTCCATCGAGATCTGAAACCATCCAATATTCTGATCGACAGAAAAGACCAGCCGCGGATCACCGATTTTGGATTGGCTAAGCGAATCGAAGGTGATCCGCAACTTACGGCAACTGGTTCCGTTCTGGGAACACCCAGCTACATGCCACCCGAGCAGGCGGCTGCGAAGCGTGGATTGATCGGACCGACCAGCGATGTCTATTCTCTGGGAGCAGTTTTGTACCATGTGTTGACGGGCCAGCCTCCATTCCAAGCCGAGACAGCGCTCGACACTTTGCTGTTGGTCATTGATAGCGACCCAGTTCAACCGCAGACATTGAACCCCAAGATCCCCGTAGACCTGGCGACCATTTGCCTGAAATGCCTTGCGAAACGACCGGAACATCGCTACCTCACGGCGCAGGAACTGGCTGACGACTTAGGTCGGTTTTTGGACTATGAGCCGATTGAAGCTCGTCCGGCTAGTTCCGCTCGCCGAGCGTGGAGTTGGACGAAGCGTCATCCCTGGGCGATTACTGCGGTAGCGTTGCTGGTAGTTTTTGGGTTGCTCAGCGTCGTCTATTGGCTATGGGCTGAGAATTCGTATCTCCGCTGGACGGTCGATCATCCCGATCACAAAAAAGAGCCTGGACCAAACAGCTCATTCCTGGAACAGATGTTCGACATTTCACTCTTCGCCTGGCTGGGTATCATGTTCGCGCAAGCAAATCTCACGCGGCAGTCGAACATGCATCGTCGCGAGGGGCGTGCGATTCCGTCCGGCTGGTTAGCCCTATTCGCAATTACGGGTGTTGCGGGAATCGTATGGGGCTTCTTCGTCGCAATGAAGAATCTCGACGCCTATGTATGGGAAGGTCATTCGCTGCTCCATGGCTTTGTCTGGACGTACGTATGTTGCTATTTCGGCGCCGTCGTCCTCATTCAGACACTCCGCGAACTGGAACGATCGACTTTCGGTGCACCAGATGAAGTCGCCACCCTTTCGAGTGATCAGCGGACGGAACTCAAGAGAATATTGATGAACAAAGATCGTTGGCATGAGAAAAAAATCCTCCGTGCTATTATGTACTACCGCGCGGAAACAGGTGCAAAGCTGGGTGAAGCGAAGAACACGATCGATGATCTCTTGGCAGAAATCCACTCAAAACATCCCGATGAAGTTCCACCAGTTCTCGATCCAATTGAGTTGATGACGCCTATATTTAAGAGCGTGATGATGTTGTCGATCTTTGCCTTGGGGCTCTTTCTGGCGGTGATGGCATTCGCTGGTCTCGGCTCCGGCGACCCGTATTCAGTTGCCGGACTTGCCGGTTTCGTTGCCGCCGCCGGCGTAGCCACCATTTATCGAAGTCAATGCCGTTGGTTTACTCCTGGCCAGTTCGTATTCGCCGCATTGCTCATAGCGCCTCTTTCGGTTTTGGTTATCTACCGGCCGATTGTGCCAATCGTGATTGGTGCGTTGATCGGAATGACGTTAGGAGTGGCTTTGGTCATGATCCTTGTCAAGAAGCAACTCGATAGAGAAACGCCAGCGGTGAATTGGCGTAGGCGATATTGGAAGGCCGTCCTCATGGGAGCGATTGGTGGTCTTGTGGTAGGCATCTTGCCAGGTGTTGTGTTTTTAGGACTCGGATCAGAAATTGAGGACACCAACGCTGCTCTACTTTTGTTTGTTGCCGTCCCCTTAACAACGGCAGCGTCTCTCTCCATCCTAGCGATGGGGGCAATGGCCAGCTTGAAGTACCTTGATTGGTTGACTGGCGGATCGCTAAGTCGCAGCCAGAAAAGCAAGGGCGACTAGAAAAAAATCAGCCGGCAGCAGCTGATCTTGTGTTACGTACCCAACCACTGGAAGGATCCCGAAGGATGAAGCTTCAAAACAACTCATGCACGACGCGACCCTTGGGGAGCATCTTAGATGTGCGACCATCAACGGTATGCTCGGCCATAGGGTCCAGGCCCAAGGCGTGGTAGACCGTCGCGGCAAAGTCTGCGACAGAGACGGGACGGTCGGCAACTTCGCCCCCCAATTTGTCGCTTGCCCCAATGACCCTACCCGTCTTCACTCCGCCACCCCCGATTGTCAGACTGAAACAGTTGCTCCAGTGGTCGCGACCTGGTCCTCGCTTCTCATCGTTAATACGAGGCGTTCGACCAAACTCACCCGCTGTGATTACGAGTGTGTTTTCCAACAACCCACGATCGTCCAAGTCATTTAGTAGGGCGGCGTAACTTTGATCGTAGATCGGAAGTTGCGTTTTGAGGTGTGGAAAAATCCCCCAATGATGGTCCCAGCCATAAATTTGAGTGTCGACGTATCCTTGCACTGCGACGAAGCGAACGCCCGCTTCTACAAGCCTACGAGCCATCAACAATCCCTGACCAACTCGGTTGCGACCGTACGCATCGCGGAGTCTCTCGGGTTCTTGGCTAATGTCGAAAGCCTGTTTGGCGCGTCGTGACGTGGAGAGCGCAAATGCCTGTTCGTAGAATTCGTCATGGACGTTGGCAAATCGCAACTGTTTTTCTTGATTGGCCTGATATTGATCCAGAGCGTGAAGCAGAGATTTTCGATCCGATAGGCGGACGCGATCCACGTCTGCAGCCGTGTCGAATTCGCGCACAGAAAAGTCTGCGGCATTCGGAGATTGATCGATTAGGAATGGGTCGCAGCTGCGGCCAAGATATCCACCGAAACCCGGTGCTGTGTAGGCCGGGTGCTTCATATTTCCAAAATGCACGAAGGGCGGTACCTGGGATTGTTGCCGTTTCTGCCTGCTCATCACTGCGCCAAATCCAGGTGGCTGCAAGTTCTTGTCGACCGGACTACCACTCATGATGTGAACATCGCCTTCACCATGTTTGGTCGTATACGAGTGCATCGACCGAATCAGCGAGAACTTGTCGGTGCACTGACCCAATCTTGGCAAGCGGTCGCAAAGCTGCAGCCCTGGGAGACGTGTTGAAACCGGGTCGAACTCGCCGCGAATCTCCGTCGACGCGTCCGGCTTCATATCGTACATGTCGATGTGACTGGCACCGCCTTGTAGGAACATGAAAATGCAGTTGACTTGCTTGTCAGCTGTTCCTGCTGCCGCTTTCTGCGCCAACGCGTTGTTCAGCGATATTCCCAATGCCGAGATGGCGCCGATCTGGAGACCGCCCAATTGAAGAAACTCGCGCCGCGCGATCTGAAGTCGATTCACAGGGTTGTCTTTCGAAGCTATCGACCGGTGATTACGAAACAGGGTGGGAATCCTTCCAGAGGTCGTCATACCCTGTGCATCAGTGTACTCGATTCAGGTGGTTTTGGCACGGTCAACAGATTATACTCGCCGCGATCGGTATTGCAGCTGAGCACATGATGAGGAGTCGCAATTGGCGGAGAAGAAGACCGGCGACGAACGATCGAATCTACACAAAACGCTCGGTCCCATAACACTCTGGGGCC
>LWDU01036540.1_pt1 | contig 11660 bp, 10 predicted proteins | sample 727161 | NCBI WGS metagenome assembly LWDU01 (sample SAMN04566230, study PRJNA314399) | hydrothermal vent metagenome | isolation source: deep sea hydrothermal plume seawater | place: Mexico: Gulf of California, Guaymas Basin | collected 2004-07-11 | reverse complement strand
CGGCCGCCATCAATGATCGGTACGTCGATTCCGGTCCGCCCCCGGCCCATAATCCGCCGCTCGAGGTGCCAACAAACGGCTACGTCGGCTCACAGGCCTGCAGCAGTTGCCACCCTCATGAACATGATACATGGCACTCTTCCTGGCATCGTACGATGACTCAGGTGGCACACCCCGATACGGTCATGCCGGATATCAACCATGTCAGCATGGACTACTCGGGTATGCATTTCGAAATGGATAGGGTCGGCGATGAGCTGTGGGCCAGCTGGGGACCGCTCAATTCCAATCCGCTGTCGGATCAATCATTATCCACGCGCGCCCCGATTGTGCTGACGACTGGTTCACAGCGATCGAGATCGCCGAATGGCCCTGTTTCCGTTTGCGTATCTGGCGGAACTGGACAAATGGGTGCCGCGAGACTCGTTGTTTCTTGATCCACCGCGTGAAGATGTGTCGTTTGAACTGGATACGTGGCCGTTGAGTTGCATTCGTTGCCATACGACGTCCGGCCGGTTTGGGGCGGGCCCGTATGGCCTACCGGACAAGTCAACCGCAAGAACACAAGCGGTGGAATTCGGTATTGCGTGCGAAGCGTGTCATGGTCCCGGTGAAAACCACGTCCTTGTTAATCGAAACCCGTTGCACCGCTATCGGCATTATTTAGGGGGGGCGGCGGACGAAACAATCGTGAATCCGTATGAACTGGACCATAAACGATCGTCTCAAGTCTGCGGCCAATGTCATAGTGTTCAGCATGACTACAGGGAGGCGGCCATTAGAGTGCTTCGTGACGGTTTCGAGTACCGCCCCGGAGATGATCTGTCGAATTCCACCATCCGCCGGGTTGTCCGTTGTTGCTCGGATCCGCTGATCGAACTTCGTGCGCGGACGGATCCAAATCTGTCCAGCGTGACAGAGTGGTTCGAGAGATACTACTGGTCGGACGGGATGATCCGTGTCTCAGGTCGCGAGTTTAACGGACTGCTGGAATCACCGTGTTATGAGCACGGTGACATGTCCTGCCTGACGTGCCACGTCATGCATCAACCCGTAGACGACCCGCGCCCGCGCAAGCAGTGGGCCAACGACCAACTCAAAGTGAACATGGTGACCGGAAACACAGCCTGTGTGCAGTGTCACAAATCGTTTTTGGATGAGGCAGCCCTCACAGCACACACTCATCACGACGTCGACTCGTCCGGCAGCAACTGCTACAACTGCCATATGTCGTACACGACATATGGCTTGGTAAAGGCAATTCGCAGTCATCAGATTGATTCGCCGAACGTGTCGACCAGTCTCCTGACGGGCCGACCGAACGCCTGCAACCAGTGCCATCTTGACCGTACGCTGGCGTGGAGCGCCGGACATCTGGCCGACTGGTACGATCTGGTCCCGCCGGAGATGTCAAAGGATGAACAGTCAATCGCTGCATCGGTTCTTTGGCTTTTACGTGGAGATGCCGGGCAGCGAGCGCTGATGGCCTGGAGCTATGGCTGGACTGACGCTCAGAAAGCTTCGGGAACAGCATGGATGGCACCCTACCTGGCGCAGTTGTTGATCGATCCCTACGATGCCGTCCGTCTGATCGCCCATCGATCGTTGAAGACCATTGACCAATACGATTCCATACCTTATGACTACGTTGGTGCCGAGGAAGACCGTGAAACTGCACGGGCGACCGTCCTTGAGCGCTGGCGACAGCGCGACGCCGCACCGGGGCCGTCTGCTGCTGCCGTGTTGATTAATGTGGACGGCGAAATCATGGAGAACGTGTTTGCCCCCCTTTTACAGCAGCGCGACGATCGAGAGATTGGCCTTCGGGAATGACACACTGCGGTCCGATATATTCGCAATGCCATTCGAAGAAATATCTGTGCTGGCCCGGAGAGAATGTTGAGCATCGCATCATCCACCAATACCACGCAACACCACTTCATTGTCAAACACCTGCACTTTGGATGGTGGTCGCTGTTGAGCTTTGTTGTGCTGGGAATCACACTGGAAGCGATGCATGCGTTCAAAGTCGGTTGGTATCTTGAAGAGGCGTATACGACTCGACGACTGATGTGGACGCTGGGGCACGCACATGGAACGCTGCTCTCGCTCGTTCATATCGCTTTTGCGACAACGCTCTCGTTGTTGCCCCATGGTTTGGCGACTTCCCGCCGCATCGCGTCGGGTTGTCTGATGGGAGGCACCATTCTGTTGCCCGGCGGCTTCTTTCTGGGAGGCATTTTCATTTACGATGGTGATCCCGGCATCGGAGTCTGGCTGGTACCCGTCGGTGCTCTGCTGCTGTTGATCGCTGTGTTCCTGACTGCTCTCGGCACTCTTCGCGCCAGTCGTGCTGGTTCCGACGTATCGGACGGCAATGGTTGAGGCAGCAACATCAGTTTACCGATACGCTGTTACGGCCTGATTCTGGGGCAGCGGCTCTCATGTCAGCACCTCTAGCACGACGAAACGCCCTTTCCTATTCCGTGACGGAATTCGGCAGCCATCTGTTCAGAGATTCTAGCGCGTTTTTGATTTCCTGGGGCAACGCGCTGTCAGTGGAATTGCGACTTGCAAGAAAGTGCCACACAGTCTGGTAGCTGTTCAGCAGTTCCGATGCTTCAGATGCCGACCGCCCCACCGTCAGTCGTTCCAGTGGCGTTGTCGTCAGCTGACGCTGCAATGCGGCGATAACCACTGACGTCTCACCTGCGGTGCTCTGGGCAACTTCGATTGCCCGCAGAAACGCAGCCATGATGACCGCCCGACTGGACCGCAGCTTGACATTGACTTCCGTCGATTTGTCGACATCGTCTGCATGCAGCCAATACGCTCTCGACCGGATACTGCGCCAGTAGCGTTGCACGTCCTGACGCAACCAGCCAAATGGTCCGGTTTCTTCGAACAGGTCGGACACCCGCGTCTCGACATACCAGTTCAGCAGCTGCGCCTGCAGCTGGTCGAAGGATTGCTGATGCAGCAACGGTTGTGCGTCCAGAAGCAGCTGCATGCGTTGCCCAAACGTGGTGACGTCTTCGTTGATGATGCCTCGAACCGCAGAATCCGTCAATGCACGCCAGGAAACGCATTGCGAGAACACGCCGCCGGATTTCGGGCGAGCGGCGTCCAGGCCGGCCGCGTCGATCCGTTGCCAGACCTCGTCAAACAGAGTTTTCGCGGCCTCATCACTGACCGTTACCTGCTGGTCGTCTACAACGACCAGCAGATCCAGATCTGACGCGGCGTGAAACTCCATGCGACCAAGTGATCCGGAGATCGCCACACACGCCAGATGTTCCGGCAGCGGTTCGCAAAGAAGTGCCTGCTGCAACTGTTGGAGCGTCGTTTGGGAAAGCTGCCAGGCCGCACACAGGTCAGGCAGTCGCGCCACGGCTGAGAACGGAAAACATCGCTGTTGAGGACACGGATTCATTGTATCTCAGTAAAAGAGGTGCGCCCTGCGACAGCGTGTGGCAATCCGTGCTGCAGCAGCACTTGGGGCGAATTCTAAGCGATTGGAGCAGTTTGGAAATTGACGGAACCAGTTCTGGCTCGTGGGGGCAGCCGTTCTGCCATCAAAACGCGTGAACCGCGGCCATGAGTCAGCGAAGTTCGCTGTACGAACTGCAGGCCATTCGGGTGGGAACGCTCCATGAATTCGGAATTCAGGACAACTGGTCGCTGATGTTCGTCTTGTCTGCGCGCTGAATGTCGCGGAACACGCACCACCAGATCGCCGCAGATTGTCGAAATGACAATATCTGGGTAGTTCTATCAGCGGTGTTTGCAATCTCTTCCTTGCCTGATCGTCTTTATCGGACACTCCTGGCCCATCGGCACATCCTGCCAAACCACATAACATGTTACCACATAACAATTTGTGACACAAAGTGGGACGCATTGGCGGAGTGCATCATTTTTGGCACACTATTGGCATTAGCTATGTCACAGTGACAACATGCGGTTCTGTGCTCTAGCAGCAGGATTGTAGTTTTGGACAAGAACCATTCTCAGGAGGTAATGAATCATGCTCGTACTGACACGTAAACCGGCAGAAATGATCCACATTGGCGATGACATTGTAGTCAAAGTGATAAAAACGGCTCGCGGTACTGTCAAGATCGGTATTGAGGCGCCAAGTGACGTCCGCGTCATTCGCGGCGAGTTGCTGGAGAAGACGGTTGCCACGGTTCGGCCGGACACAGTCGTCAACCAGCTGGCGGATCACTTCAACGTTCTATGCGACCAGTACCCACACGTTGTCTGAAGCAGGCGCAGCGTAACAGAAGATATTCCACGCGGGGCCTGCTCAGAGAGCCAGGCAAAACAAACTCAAGAAGGAGTAATGGACATGATGACCCAAACCCGAACTCTGTTGACCGTAGTGACTCTGGTGCTGACCGCACCCGTCACGATGGCTCAGTACCCAAGTAACAGGGGCGTCTGCTCTAACGGCGGATGCAGTCTTGAAAAACGGTCGCAATTACACGACCTCTCCAATCGGGATGATTTCTCCGCGGTGAGAGAATATCCCAACGGCAACTACTCTGGAGGTGATCGATGGCGGAATGACGACTATTCATCGTCGCGTTACATCGACACATATTCCTCCGGCCTGCGAGATCGATTCGACCACGAGACGAATCGTCTGCGACACGGCTACGACTATCGCGCTCCGTTGAATAGCGCGGTCGAAGAGAGTTTTCGAACACCACTTCGGAACGACTACGGCCGTCGTGACCGGAACTATGGTCATGAGTATACAGGTCGTGGCCGCGATTCTGACTACGGCTGTAGCATCCGGGGGCCACTGGCGAATCCCTTTCGACTGCCTTCGACGGATGATTTCGACGATCGTCAACGATATCGAACCGCGCCGCTAAGTCGAACGCCACTGTCAGACACCAGGTATGAGAGTCGTTACCGCATTCCGCTGGAACAGGTTGACTACTCGAATTTTGACCGCGACTACCGGTCATCGCCGCTCAATCGTGATCGCGTGAACTATCCCTCGGTCAGAGACAACTATGATTTCGAAACGCCCGTGCCACCGCGGAGCGACCGTAGGCAGCCTGGGCTGGATCCGTTCACGCCGCCGCTGCCGCGACGAGAAACGGGGAGTGAAGCAGAAGCGATCTTCAAAACGATTTCAGCTCGCTACGGGAACCCCGTCACCGTTCGAGTGGCTCGTTCCATGTCTTCCAGTCAGGCACTGGCAATGTACAGGGAAGTTTCTCAGCAGACTGATCAGCGTCACCTTGAACCGAGCAGTTACGATCTGCGAATCCGACGCGGATTGCGTAACCTTGGACTGGCACTGGAGAATCCGACGTTCACTCGGGCTCTGGGTGTGCAGGCCGACTCCTTCCGAGCTGACGGTTTTCGCAGTACGCTGTCGCGACTGGAGGATTCGATGCGAGTTGCCGGTTACAGCGATGCCGAAGTCGTTGTCCAAGCGGTCATGCGTGAAGCACAGACCGTGCCTGGCCTGACGGCTAGTGTCGTGGCTTTTGAGTTCGCTAGTGCCACAATTGATACTTTGGACAAGTTTTCGGCTCTGGAGCCCAGCGAGCCTGGTCGAGGTGCGTCGCTGGACCTGGAGCGAGCGGAAAAGGTCCGCAGTGCGATGCTGGAAGGTGAGATCGTCGGTGTCGGTGTGGAAGTAAAGGTGCACGATGATGGATTGCTGATCGTGAGGGCTCTGCGAGGTGGCCCGGCTGTTGAAGCCGGTCTGCAGTCGGGTGACATAATCACGGCCATTGATGGTCGACGTATCAGTGGCATGTCGATGGCCAACAGTGTGGACCTGATGAAAGGCAGTGCTGGCAGCCGAATTCAGATGCAAATCGTGCGGAACGGCTCACGTGGCAGCAACGTCACTCTGGTTCGACGAAGAATTCGGATCTACACGGTAAACGTACGGAAAAAGTGGCTTTCATGAGCCTTAGTCAATTCGGTCAGAAGTCCACTCAGGAGGTCGATGAGGCCCTGCAGCAGTTGTACAACAGTGGAATGAAGTCTTTGGTTCTGGACCTGCGAGGCAATCCTGGCGGCCTGTTGAATATCTGCGTCGACATCACGAATCGCTTTCTGCCATGCGGCACGATTGTGTCAACGAAGGGTCGCCTGTCGGCTGACAATATGCTTGAAACCGCAACGTACAGCCGAACCTGGAGTACTCCACTGGTCGTTCTGATCGACGGAGACAGTGCGAGTGCCAGTGAGATTTTCGCGGCGGCTGTGCAGGACAACCGACGTGGCATTGTGGTTGGTGAAAAGAGCTACGGAAAAGGGACCGTGCAGACGCACTTTCCCCTGCGTTCTGTCGGCGGCAATCTGCGACTGACGACGGCACGGTTTTACAGCCCCAATGGCCGACCGATGTCCGGTCAGGGAGTCACTCCTGATGTTCGCATCGTGGACGAAGACGGCCCGGCTAACGGTGACCGTGTTCTGGCCGAAGCGATAAAAATTGCTCAAAGCCAGCGGCTGCGGGATATTGCTCAGGCAGCAAAGAAGTGCCGACCATCATCTGGTCAGCAATTGCAGCGGAACAGTTTCAACGGCAGTGACATCTACGACACGGTCGCTCCCAAAACAGTATTGCGATAAGGGAATGGTCAATGCTTCAAACGGCCCTGTTCACATGAACCACGATGGTTCAAGGGCATCTTCAATAGCCAGGTACTCACGAGGAGACCGTAAGACGTGACGAAACCCAAACCTGCTGAGCAGACTGGAAATTCCTGACCGGTTGGTTTTCGAAAGAGAATCAACCGGTTTTGCATTTCCGCCGCGACTTTATCACCGACTGGCCTGTTTTCGCACGACAGGAAAACTCGCCTGCAACTGCTGCCTGGTTTTTGTCGTCTGCACTATTGGCACATTGCGGGTAAGTCATGTGTTGTGTTGATCCGGTTACAACGGATGCCACGGTTCTCCGCAATAAAAAGACGGGTGAGGGGTGGTCGGCGCGAATGACAGATCTGGTGAGGCAGAGTTGTGAAGTTGGCGAAGTGACGTGGCCGATGACAATTGTGCTCGCAGTCGAACGCTGACTGCCCAGTTTCACGACACTAACGAGTTCCGTCAAAGACCAGATCTATTGCGCAACGAAGCAGCTTCTTTGCGCGTAAGACGTCTTTGGTGACACCAGAGCCCCTTCAAGATCGAACTCCATAACAGGCCTCCTCTTTATGCGACGCTCCGCTCAGGCGAAAGGTATTCAACATGAAAATACGACAATCCCCACAGAGACGACGGAGACGACGGAACATTGGCTGTTTGACCCGGATCAACTGGTGAACTGGCAGGGCGAACTGGTCAGCAGCTGCCACGCCATCAACGAGCAACTTGGTCAGATTAAGGACGATCTGCGTGTCAATACCGCGGACGATGTCGCGCCGGGCCTGCGGGTTGTCGGACGCCCATCGGTTGGCGTTCGGTGAAGACACCGCGTGCGGCCGTGGCAATTTCTACAACGGGACTGTACGGGCCAATGTTTTTGCGTTCTTCAGCTGTCATTGGTATTCACACAAGTCACTTCTGGTCAAACAACAACGTCAAAACGCCGTTCCGGTGCGGTCGGGCTACCGAGGCTTCACCGTCCATTCGTTGCCGGAACTGCGTCGGTCCGCCTCTTGATCCGGCCCTGGCTGCTGCTTGGTCTTAATTCAAGACCTGTGTGGTACAGCGAGCTCAGAAGTCAGGGGAAAGCTGTCGTTGGGATCTGTATCGATAACAATTTCCTGCGGGCACTTCAGTTTGTGGCGTTCCACTCGTCCAGCATGGCCTGAATGCGTACCCGGTTGAACTTGCCGGAAACGTCGTAATCCTGGTTGGCCATCAAGTCGTCCATTGTCAGGTGTTTTGACGGAACACCGTCGGCAGGAATCTCGGCGTGGGCCGTCCATGCGATCGCATTCAGCACCAGCTTGCGAAAGTTGTCGTTGCCCCAGTTCCAGTGATAGTGCCCACCGGTGAAACCGAAGCCGCGGCCACGATCGTTGCGAACTCTGGTCCATGCCACGTGCTGGGGCTCTTTGCGTTCCAGGACGGCCGCGCGCACGTGCGGATTGTTGCTGTGCGGTCCGTCATCTCTTGTCAGCGAACCATCCGCTTTGACAAGAGTGTTGGTTGGCGGCAGTTCCGTCAGGATGGGAGTCACTCCGTCCATGCCCTCTGCGAATCGCATGTGGTAATACCATTCGTCGTTCACGGTGAACGGTTTCACACCCCGCGAAATCGGGTGATCAGGGAAATCGTCAAACGTACCTGTCCAGTGCGGATTGACGGACCAGTCGGGTTCGAAGTATCCGCCCGTCCATTTGATGAATGCCTGACCGGACGGCCCTTGGGGGACTTCAACTCCGTAATGGATACACGCCATACCGACGCCACGTTTTTGAATTTGTTGCAGCCGATCAAGGTGATCGTTGAACGGATGTCGACCGCCGCCATCGCAGTAGATCACAATGGAATCTGCATAATCCAGCACGCTGTCGTCTTTGGGCCAGCCGTTCGTATAAACAGTCGCTTCAATCCCCAGGTCACTGCTGTTGAGTGCCTCAGCCAGCAACATGCATCCGGCCTTGTGTTCGTGAGCTCCATAGCCGTGGCTGGGAGTGCCCGCGATCAGTGCTACTTTCTTAGGCGCCGGTAGTTTCTTGATGCGAACATTTCGAAACTGAACGGTCATCGGCGGACCAACGTGAATCTGCAGAGCCAATAGTCCCGTCGCGCGGCGGTTGGCCAGATCGTTGTCGACACATTCGATTGTCTTTGTGTCGTTGATGAAGTGTTGAAAACGGTACCCGCTGGCAACGATGCGGTACTTGTTCCAGTCTTCCTTTTTGATTTTCGCCTGAATCTCGTTGGTGTCGCCGATCTTTTCAACGACCGTCTTCCTGAGTTTGCCGTTGGCGTCCGCCGTCAGTTCCGTCATCTCGCCCCGCAGAGCCAGAATGCCTCGGAACTGTTCGCCATAAAGAATTCCTGAGTAGGTATCACCGGCCTCGAAGTCGGCCTGGTAGCCCCCGATACCCCATTTGCGATTGGGCAGTTCGAAGCTGCGATACTGTATTCCGGAGTTGCCGTTGACAATTTTGTACTCCAGCTGCAACTCGAAATTGTCGAACTCTTCACCCCGGTAGATCAGGAAATTGTTCGACTTCAGCTTGGTCTCAGCAGTTGTCTTTCCGGTAATGACCCCATCTTCGACGCTCCAGAGTGTTGGGTCGCCGTCCCAGTTTTCCAGCGTCTTACCATCGAAGAGTGTTTGCCATTCTTCGTCTGCCAGACCCTGTCCGGCATTAACCAGTACCATCATTGCAAAAAGCGTTTGCCAGATTCGAACCATTGTTATTGTGTCTCCGAAAAAATGACGGGAGACGCCATGTTGGCGGTTCCCGAATGGTGAGTTGAATTGAAACGAAACCTTCGTCTTAAGGCTTCTTCCTGATGTCAAGGCAGACCAGCCAGTCTTCGCTTCTTAAATACAGCCGCCCGTTGGCAAGGACTGGTGCCGCCCACATGGGATAATGAATCTCATCGAACGATGTTCGGCAGTCTTCTTTGAATTCCTGATTACTGACGTGTGCGACCGCCAGTGTGCCGCGTTCTCCCAGCACAATGAATCTGTTGCCCACCCTGGTCAGCGAGCCCCGGCCATAGTACGGAAACGGGACCGGTTTGCCGGTCGCGGTGTTCACGATCTTTCCAGTCTCGGGATTTCGACCCAGCTCGCGGACGTTGCCGGTGAACCCGGTGGTTTTCCAGACAACCTTGCCGCTTGTTGCATCGATGCACCGCAGTTCGCCTTCGTTTTCATGGCGACCGCTGAAACCGTAAATGAAGCCGTCGACATGAATTGGCGTGGACCAGTGAGCCAGCATGTTCTTTGTGTCTCTCCACAGTTCAGTGTACGACTTACCATCTGCATTCACCTGCAGCATCGCAGACCCCTGTCGATAGGCGGCTGACAGAAAGATCCGATCACTGATCACCACCGGCCGAGCTGCGTTGACCGAGTCATTAACTTTTGGACGGAACCAGTACTTAAAGTTCAGCGCCCCGGTTTTCGGATTCAGCGAGACCAGTCCCTGCCGCATTAGACACAACAGATGTCGCTGGCCGTGGATTTCAGCAATCATGGGCGAAGAGTAGCTGACAACCTTTTCGTCACCCGTCCATTCGTAGGGTTCATCGGCATGAGCATCGGTGACGCCATTCCACGTGTCTTTACCGACGGACTGCCACAACTTCGTGCCGTCCGTTTTGTTGAAGGCGACCACGCCGGCATTTGGTTGCCCGCCAACAAGCACGATCAGGCGATCTCCATCAAGTATGGGTGAACAGCCCACACCGAAAAACCAGTCCGGCAGTTGAAACTTTTCCTGCAGGTCGTGCTGCCAGACGACCGCGCCATCCGTCATGTCAGTACAGCACAGCAGGCCATCGGCACCAAGTGTGTAACATCGTTTTGACGTCAGGATCGGCGAACAGCGAGGACCGTTGTTGTAGCCGTACGGATCCGAGAACGTGCTCTGGTAACTGTGTTCCCAAAGAACGCCACCATCTTTCACGGAGCGACACGACACGATTTCCTTGTCGCCCAGTCGATGATGAACAACCAATCTGTCGCCCAGGACAGACGGAGCGCTGTAGCCGGTGCCGATGGGCATTTTCCATGCAACGTCGGGGCCCTGTTCCGGCCAGTTCAGCTGAATTTCAGTCTCATTGGACGTCCCGTCGTGTCGGGGACCAAGAAACCACGGCCAGTCTTCGGCCGGACTGACTGTGGACAGCGCAAGCCAAAAGGCCGCAATGAAAAATGTGCGAGCGATAGATGTCGAGGCGGGCATTGGGAATCGAGCAAAGGGTTCTGGGGGATCAGGGGGACCGATTATTATCGCGGGACGATGGCGGTTTGTACAGGAACTGAGCCAGCAACGGTGAGCGTCAGCTGTATCCGGTCGTTGGAGTTATCGAAAGGGTCGGGAGTCTTTTTCGGCCGAGGCCCCGTCTGTTGTTATCGTCTTAAACCGAAAAAAAACTCCCGACCCTCTTGTGCATTCGTCTGGGCCGTCGGATTGCTAATCCACGCGAAGCCGCTCATAATCGAGGCTGGCGTGTTGCGCATGAACGTTTCGAGACCGCGTGTTGATGCCCGCAGCCAACTCTGGTTTTCGCCCACGGCCGTACCCACCTTCCTTCAAACTGCGGGACTCTCCACGATGTTACAGATCCAGCGATTTGCGTTTTGCCTGTTCTTCGGGATCGTCNNNACTGTGGCCGAAACCGTTTCTGCAGTCAAAGGCGACCGCGGTATCGTGGCCGTGCTGGGACTGCCGTCCAGTGACGCTGCTTTTGTCACTCGACTTGCAGAACAGAGTGAGCTGACAATCTACTTTCAGTCAGCGGACGCGGCCGAGTCCCGCAGAGTACAGGCTGCTGCAGCCGCGGCCGGAGTGCTGGGGCGGCGTGTGTTTGTGGACACCGGTGACCTGCGTTCGATTCACCTTTCACACAACGTCGCTGATGCCGTGATCGTGGATGCGTCCGTCGCAGCACAGACGTCCGATGCCGAAATACGGCGTGTGATGAATCCCAATGCAATGGCTGTGATTGGAGATCGTCGGCTCAGTAAGCCCGTGCCGGAA
>LWDU01044765.1_pt1 | contig 11665 bp, 10 predicted proteins | sample 727161 | NCBI WGS metagenome assembly LWDU01 (sample SAMN04566230, study PRJNA314399) | hydrothermal vent metagenome | isolation source: deep sea hydrothermal plume seawater | place: Mexico: Gulf of California, Guaymas Basin | collected 2004-07-11 | reverse complement strand
AATTCTTACGACATACAAATACACCTTTTCCGCTCACCTTCTTCTGCCGATAAGATAGTTATATACAAACGAGCTGACTATTCGTAAAAAAAGAAAACCCTCTGAACTGCAATTAATGAAGCTTATTATCCAAATTCCCTGCTTAAACGAAGAACTAACTCTTCCAGAAACCTTAAAAGACCTTCCAAAATCTCTGAATGGAATAGATGACATTGAAGTACTGGTCATAGATGATGGTAGTACAGATCGGACTGTGGAGGTTGCAAAAGAACATGGTGTACGCCACGTCCTCAGTTTGACGAATAACAAGGGTCTAGCAAAAGCATTCATCTCTGGAATAAACCATGCTCTTCATCTTGGGGCGGATATTATCGTGAATACCGACGCCGATAATCAGTACTTTGGTGGAGATATTGCCAAACTCATACAACCTATACTGAGCAAGAGAGCAGATATTGTTATCGGAGATCGGCAAGTGGAAACGATACGTCATTTTTCATCTTTTAAAATACTGTTACAAAAACTAGGTAGTTGGACTGTTCGACAACTTTCTGGGACAACTATCCCCGATGCAACCAGCGGATTTCGAGCATATAGCAAGGAGGCCGCACTTCAAATGAATGTAATCTCCGACTTTACTTACACAGTTGAAACCATAATCAGCGCGGGAAATAAAAATTTAGCTATCGACCATACGCCTGTAAGAACTAATAAAAAACTTCGAGAATCACGTTTGTTTCCTAGCATGCAAATATACCTGCGGCGTAGTCTGGTCACGATACTAAAAGTTTATTCCATGTACAGACCCTTGAAAGTTTTCACCATTGCTGGAGGAGTCACATTTTTAGTAGGCTTCATGATTGGTTGTAGATACCTCTTTTTCTTTTTCCAGGGACAAACGGAAGGCCACATTCAATCTTTGATCTTGTCCGCCATTATGCTTATTGTCGGGTTTCAAATAATCATGATGGGAATTGCTGCGGAGCTGATAGCCATAAACCGTCAACTCCTTGAAGACATACAGCTAAGAATCAAAAAAAATAAATTTGACCATAAAGATTAATTCCGCGAACTAACAAAAATATAAGATCCAAAACAAACATGAACTATGAAGTATTTTTGCTTTCGGTTTGATGTTGACACTCCAAAATGTATTAAAAAGGGAGTTCCTAATCTCATTAGTCTCTCTAAAAAACTAGATGTGCCGTTTACCTTTTTCATTAATATGGGGCGCGGAACTTCTAGATGGTCATTCATCAAAAAAATAATTCCTTTTAGCAGCAAATCCATTCCACATACAACTTTCAAACTTTCAAATTTAAAAAAACTTGGCTTGTGGGATTATTTTATTATGGCTCTTTTTAATCCTCAAGTCGGGAACTCTCATCCACACATCATTAAATCTTTGAAAAAGGCAGGCCATGAAGTTGGTTTGCACGGGGGTTCAAATCATGGAGAGTGGCAAAACGAAAGCCATAGTTGGGGCAATCAAAAATTTTTTAAAGAAATTATCCCAGCATTAAACTCTTTGACCAAATTTCTAGGCGAAAGGCCTCTAGGATTTTCTTCTCCGGGTTGGTGCGGTTCCAACGATTTAAATACGATTCTAGAATCTCTTGATTTTTACTACGTAGCAGACGCATATGGGGGAAACCTTCAAAATATTACTTGCGCTAAAAATACTTCCAATTTACTTCAAGTCCCAACAAACATCCTTGGTGAACCTGGTGGAATCGCTTATCTCGAAAGCCTAAGGGCCAGAAACATGAATGACAATGAAATTCTCAAAGATTTTTCATCTAAGTTGGATGAACGATTTTTTGCTGTACTCTACGACCATCCTTATTACGCAGGAATCCAAGAACTACCCATGATGGAGATGATGGTTGACCTAGTACGATCTAAAGGATTTCAAATAGTCACTCTAAAAACGCTAGTTGAAAAAACAAACCTTCAAGCAACCTCATGAAAACAGTTTTTCTTGCCAACAACTCCGGATCAGCAAAGTTTATAGCTAACCGTTTACACGAAAAAGGGTTGTTGGATGCTACTATCATTGAAGAAGCGTCTGCCAAAACAAAAACTAAAGTTTTTCGCGAAGTTAAATCTATTTCATGGGGGAAAATCCCAGAAAAAACTTTGGACCTTTGCTCGATATGGATCTATTCAAAACTTGCCAAACGCTATATTGAAAAACATCTATTAAAACCAAATAACATTAAAACATTTCCCAAGGGAATAGCCTTGCACAGGGTAAAAAATGCTTCCGGCTTACAATGTCTTTCGATTTTAAAATCACTAGCACCTGAATTAATAATTGTTTTTGGAACTTCCATCCTTAAACCAAAAGTGCTTTCTATTGCCAGGCGATACACTTTGAATATTCATGGGGGAATTGTGCCTAAATATCGAAATGTACATTCCGATTTCTGGGCTGTAAGTAAAAAAGATTTTAAAAATATTGGCACCTCTATTATTCACCTTGACCCGGGGATAGATACCGGTGATATCGCTATACAAGGCTTAGTAGAGATAAACTCTAAGGACACTATATTTTCGATAAAAAAGAAAAATATTGAACTGTCTCTACAGTTGATAACCCAAGCAATCGAAATGGTCAAAGCAGAAAATCTTCCTAAAATCCAACAAAAAAAACTGGTTAATAGTTTTTATAAAACTCCAGGCTTTATAGATTTTTTTCGATTGTTCACATCAAAATACAACAACACAGAACATTTCTCCTAGCAATAAATTTATTTATGATTCATATCATTGTAGGCACACGTGCCCAAATAATAAAAATGGCCCCGGTAATGAGAGAGCTTGAAAACAGAGGGATTGATTATAATTTTATTTTTTTAGCCCAACATAAGGAAACCATGTATGAAATCATGGCCCAGTTTGGGATCAAAAAACCAGATATCATTATAGGGGACACGGGAAAAGATATTACTAATGTTAAAGATATGATCTTTTGGTCTCTCCGTGTAATCATATATTCTTTTTTCAAAAGTAAAATGATTTTTCGTGATGACAAACATGGCGTTGTGCTAATTCATGGAGATGCTCCTCCTTTATTTTTAGGCGCTCTAATGGCAAAGCGACAGGGTCTAAAAGTAGCTCAAGTCGAAGCCGGATTACGATCATTTAATTATTTCAAACCATTTCCAGAGGAAATAACCCGTGTTTTCTCTGCCAAAGCAGGCTTGATAGACATATTTTTTTGTCAAAATGAAAAAGCCACTCTAAATGTGGCGCCATACAAAAAAACAGCCTTTTGCACCCATTACAACACTATGTTGGATTCTCTTAGACTGGCGAAAAAAGCAAGCTTAAAAAAAACAATAGCCGAAGCCTCAGGAGAGTTTGCCATTGCCAGTCTGCATCGATTCGAAACAATTTCCAAAAAAGAAAAACTGGAACAAGTCGTCAACGAATTAATAAAAATTTCCAAGCAAATAAAAATTCTTTTTATACTTCACCCCCCCACCCGAGTTGCTCTTAAAAAGTCCTACTTATACGACTTACTTGAAAAAGAATCTGCCTGCCTGCTCTTACCCCGACTTGGATTCTTTGAGTTCAATCACCTCCTTAGAAAAGCTAAATTTATTGTGACCGATGGCGGAAGCAATCAGGAGGAATGTTCTTATTTGGGAACCCCCTGCCTTTTGTTCAGAAACGAAACCGAAAGAACGGAAGGCTTGAATACCAATGTTGTGCTATCCAAATTTAATTCGGCAATCATCGACGACTTTGTTGCCAATTATAGTAAATACAGAAGGGCACCGGTTTCAGAAAACGTCTCCCCAAGTCATTTTATTGTCGACCAACTTAAGGAATTTATCTAAATTCATGTATTCAACTTTCCTAAATTGGATAAAGGGATTGACCACCTTAACTATCGTATTGGTATCGCTCTATTTTTTTTACCAATACAGAGAAGATTTTTATCTTATCGCTGAAGTTTCACCAACCATATTTATAGTTCTATTACTCCTTGTCATTTTGTCCATAATTATAAATGGCAACAAACTACGCGACATAACACAATCCTTCAGTATCGAACTGCGTTTAAAAGAATGGGTAGGGCTGGCTTTTATTTCCTCATCCCTCAACGGCGTCGTTTACAAATCAGGATCCATGATCACGTCCAATTACCTAAAAAGGAAATATGGTTTCCCCTACACTTCTTTCATAGGAGCCTTGGGCGCAGATCATTTCATGGTAGTCCTAATAAACGCATCTGTAGGTTTTGGGATTTCCATTTACGCCATGACTGCTTATCCAGAAATATTTCCCCTTACCTGCTGGTTTCTTGTTGTGGGGATTGCTCTTTTATATTTGATCATAAATCCCGTTAATGTCTCTAGAACAGAAAAAAGATTTCTTGATGCTTTACGCAGAGTAACCATTACATTGAATAATATATTTAAAAATAAAAAGTTGTTCAAAAAGCTATTCCTGAACAACTCCATTTTAGTTTTTTTAACGGGATTACGTTTGTTTATTGCATGCAAAGCAATTGGAGTGGATTTCGAACTATTACATTGTTACCTTTATACAACCGTGTGGGCTTTTGTCCGCCTTATCCCCATACTTCAGAGTGATATAGGATCAAGGGAATTGGCAACAGGTTTTCTGTCTGAAATACTTGGTTCGGGCTTTAAGCAGGGAATTCTAGCTACTGCTGTTGATCGAATTTTTGAAATGGCTTTAGCTTTGGTAGGAACTACCATTTTAAAAAATATTTTTTTAGTTCAAGGCATGAACCAGACAACACATAAGAAGATCCTGCAGCCCCTTTCTGGCTTTCACACCTTTACCGCAATTATAAAAAGCCTCGCCTGGAAATAAGAACCCAGCCAGGGAATAAAAGAGAAGATATGGATATGTTTCAAAATGTTATAATGAGAAAGAAACTTTATACCTTTAATTTTATACCCTGCCTTTTCTAACAGAATTATATTTTGCCTAGCGCTTCTAACCGCAATATGTTCCGGGAACTGCTTAAATATAAAATTTTTGCTCTTCATTATCTCAAGAAAAAAATTTCCATTTGGGGTGTGCATATATAATTTCCCCCCTTTTTTGAGGGAAAGTTTTGTAGAAGATAAAATCTGTAACCATTCCTCATCGCCTACATGCTCGCTGAAGTCAAATGCCATGCCAATATCAAATTTCTCCTGGTTTTTCTCGCAAAAAGATTGAATTGAGTCACAAAAAAAATGGGCATTGGTTGCTCCCAGTTTTTTTTTCCTAATTTCAGCGTTTTTTATTGCGGATGGAGAAAAATCTACACCAAAATATTCCCCAACTTTTTGATCTAAAAACTCCAGCATTATCCCATTTCCACAAGCAAAGTCCGCTACAACCAAATCTCCTTTTAACTCGATTAGTTTTAATAATTGCATAATACGGCCATCAGACTCCTTTGTAAGTAGTCTATCCATGTATCCCTGATCATGTAGGTGGAGCTGCTGATGTTCCATACGATTAGCGGTTAACTGACCCTTCATAGTCTTATTTAAAAAAAACCAATTTATAACAGAGAATCAACCCTTAATTTTTTAGCTTACATAATACGAATTTCGTTTCATCCAAGCTCTCTATATCCCTTTCAAAACACAAATTAGCGCCATCACCGGAAAAGGCTACCGCATAGACGGTTGTTTTAGAGCCAACACTATTTTTATGATCATAAAAATTCTCGTCGCCAAAAAAATACACCTTTCTTGGAAACAATCGTTGGATCACTACCGATCTATTTGAACCAAACTCCCAATTATCGGTGGGCATTAAAATTATTGAATCTTCCTTTGTAACTTTCCGGACCTGATTGGCCACTTTATAGGTTTTCAAATACTGATTAGGTGTATCCATAGCTCCTGGAGTTTCCATTAGCGCCTCGGGCCCCCATTCCCAATGATCGATCATAAATTGTGCTCGTGGAATTAAAAATACATACGCCAAAGCAAAAATATTAAACATTATAATTCCTAAAATTGTGTTTTCAACCCAATTTCGTTTAATCATTTATTAGCCTCTGCCTTACAAAAGGTAGCGACGATATAAAAAATATGAAAACGGGGTAGAAGGACATCATCCCACGTGTATCGGATAGGTTAACGCTATTTCCAGGTTGAATAAAAGTCGCATAGACAAATCGACCGAGAGTTGGCCATTTGGGATTGGCGTATGCAAATATCGCCAAATGGGTGAAAAGAAACAAAATCAGAAAACAACCCAAAATCTTTTTTAATTCGGACAATTCTTTGAGCTTCTCAAAAAATAGAAAAATAGCAAGAGAGGACGTAAATAAATAAAAAATATGGACCGCTGAGGTTCTATACAAACTGATTACAATTTTTTTCCAGACAGGAACAGGCCCTATTCCAACTATCAGGAGCAAAACAAAATATCCTATAACCGAAATAGCAAATGCCAAAAACACACTCGACTCAGAAATTCTCCATTGTCTAAATTTTAGACCTAAAACAAGGACCCATAAAAAAATACAAACTCCACCCACCATTTCGATTTGACTCCAGAGATTAATTTCAAATGTGAGTAAATTTAAAAACCAAATGGAAGGAAAGAAAAGAAGAGATGAAAAAAATATTTCTAAAGATTTCAGATTCGTATTTTTATCTTGATATCGACTAAAAATAAAAATTGTTAAGAAAATTGGAACCAAATTATACAAAAGAAATTCTATACGCGTCCAGGCTGCTAACCCTAATAAAAGACCGCTAACCAAAGCATAGGAACTCTTTTCATTCAATGAAGAATTCTCTATTTTAGTTTGGACCCAAAAATACCAGTACAAAATACCGGTCGAGTAAAAAACTGCCGTTGTCATATCAAGAAACGGTAACACCCCATGCCACCAAAAATAAGGCGTCGTTGCCAAGACCATTGTAAATAGACATGCCGTTTTTTTGGTTTTAGTTAGAGACAGAACGCGAGAGTAAAAAATAATATTAAGACAAAGATATAAAAGAGGGAAAATTATCTTTAAAAATCCCACCTCAAATGCAATAAGATAGGCAAATAATAGGGGAATGAAAGGAGGATATTGTTTAAGTTGCAGGGGCACCCAATCAGAATCAAACCGAACCTCATTAAAAAAGGACATGCCTCTAATGTGGTACCAGATGGCATCCGACTCCGTGATCGGGAAAAACCATGCGTTGAGCATGCTGAATATAAAAAGCCCGCCAACCCCAAATAGAGTTAACCAGATAAATCCCCTTTTCCCACCCGGTTCTTCCTCTACACTTGGTCTTGCGGTAAGAAACAAGGTAAACATAAAAACCAATATACTTAATCCGATCTGGATATTCAAGAAAAAACAAAAACAGGCTTTTGAATGCCAAGGTTAATAGAAAAGCCAAGGCCAGCTTTTCCCACTTGAACGCCCATTCACACCCATTTAAACAAATGCGAAAGGAGGCATACCATAATAAGGCAAAATCAATCCAAATCATCAAAAAGGTTTTTTAAAGTAGTTTTGAAAACAGAAATAATTTCAACTTTTCACTAAAAACAAAAAGGACTAAAAAAATAGTGCCTGTGAAAAAGATGTGGACGGCAAAAAGCCGCGTATGCCTCTCACTCCAAAAACATACTTAGAATTTCTACTCATGCTCACAGGCATATCTCTAAATACTTGAGAAACTTGCTCTCTTTTTTCTTCGCTGAACTTTAATTCTAAAATGACCAAAGAGGGTAGGATGGCTTTTCGAATAAGGTTAGGAGATGAACTATAACGTTGGTCAAATACCTTGAGCCCGGTATCTATTGTAATTCGAATAGTATGATCTCGATTAATAAAATAATTTCTTTTATAACAATTGATTAAAATAGGTGCCGGGTTCTCTTGAAAACGGCAACAAGCTTCATGAGACAAGGCACCTTTCAATCTCTTGAAAAAAGTCTCCCAATTTGTGTTTTTATTTAATATATCTTGTGAAAGCTTATAGCTATCCTTCCATGTGTACTGATTTTTACGGTTTTTAAATTCCAGGGTTCCTTCCTCTGGGAAAATAGACTCCCCGTACCAACGGTATCTGACCTTAGTTCTAGAACTAAAGCCGGACAGAGTCTCCCAAAACGAACTGTAATCTTGCGAGTCAAAGTAAATATTATTAACTATTCTATCTGGGTAATGGACAAAAAAGCCGTGAGGGTGGTGTTTCACCCAGTGCAATAATCGATGGTATTCAAGTTCTGGGGCTGTGTATTTTGTTTCCAACCTTGCTTCTGCAGGGATGACACGTTTATTCATTTTAGCCCTGACTTCATTGAAGTTTTATAAAGGTTTTTAATATCAAATTCTGATGGCTCAACTAATGTTCCGCCCAATATCACTTTGTTTCCATTTTGAACCAACGCATTGGGAGTCGAATTTTTAAAGGTTATATCTTTAGCATGTAAAGTTGCAGCAGGATAAATTGGTTTTTTTGTATATGCCATTAGTCCTGCTAATTTTGTTCCCATGATTTTCGAGTTTTGAACCGTTACGCGCGAACCATCTTTACTAACTATACCAACACCTACTTTTTGAATAGATAATTTGTCACTGGTCAAATAACTTTCTTCACCTACAGATATTGCTTTATCAGCAATATTAAGAAATTGAGTGCCTGTAATAGTAACTCGCGCCCCACTCAAATCTATACCATCCCCTCCCCCAGCATACCCAAGGTTTTTAAAAATTCCTCCTGTAATGGCTCCATTTGAAAAATCTGCATCCAATCCGTCAGAAATAGCATTTTTGATATCAACCTCCATGAGGTCAAAAGTTGACCTAATGATATTTAATGCATCTTCGCAACGATTCTCAGAGAATGTGACATTTTTTAAGTAAACGTCTGACTCGTAAAAAGTCACTCCAGCTGTGACCACCCAATCATTATTATTAATCCCTTTAGTATTTTTAATTTGCACATGGGACCAGTGGGAAGGACTCTTAGAGTTTATAACAACAATACCTTGCCAATAATTTGCTTTCGTTGAGTTTCTTATTCCTTGAAGAACTACTGGTCTGTCTTTTGTTCCTTTTATGGTCACCGGACCCCTGGCAAGCAAGCCAGCTGAAGACTTAAAGTATAATGTGGTTCCTTCGGGTAAAATTAGTTCAAAATCTTCTGGCACCACCAACCAGGAATTAACCTGCCACTCGCCTGACTTAACGCGTAGGATCTTTCTTTTTCTATCTAATTCTAAATAGGTATGTTGGGACAATGTTTTGGTCAGGGTTGACTGGAGAGCTATCGGTTTTGTTGCATTTGAAAAATAAAAAATAGATTTTATGGTATGACTTTCCCTATCACCCTTAATATTAGCCGTAACCATAAACTGAGACCCTGCCTCGATATCCTTACTTTTGAAACGAATTTTTTTCCCAGTGGGCAGCCCCCCTTTTTCAGAGGAAGCTAAGGGAAAAGGGAATAATAACCCCTCGTTAAACTTTAAATTTATCGGCTTTTTTTTAGAGGCGTTGGATAATTGAATATCAGAAACGATAACGTCATAAGGCAATGGGTTCTGAAGCTCGAGATAATAATCCAATTCATTTTTAACGAGATATACCTGTAAAATTTTTGGGTATAACAAATCTTTTCTTTTTATGCTATTAAGTTTTTGTTCTGCCCATTGAGTAAGCAGGCTCAAATCTACTCCTTCCAACCAAAAATATTCTTTGTGCAAGGCCCTAAGGTTATTATTCGTTAACTCTTCCATCCAATTAGCAGTTGTTCCATCCTTAGCTTCCTCAATAAGCCTTTCTAGGGTTTCCATATAAATTTTTCTTACAGAATCATCTAAGATTTTGGCAACGATAGGTTCGCTGGTAGGGTCGTGGGCTGGCTTTTGGTTATAAGCAATACCCGCATCGAAGCCTATTGGCTCAAGATAACCGGTGACTGCGTTATAATAAAAACGTAGATTGGTCCACCTTAGCCCATGCCATGCACCCCAGAAATCTCCAACGGCAATAAATCGTCCCATTAAAATTGGGTCGAATACTTGGGAAGGCTCTAATGTTCCATCAACAAATGCCCTTAGTAATCTTGTCGCGCTCTCCAACTCAGCAGTAAGTTTTTTAGAACTTTTAATGCGATTGAGACGGAACGGTTTTATTGTTGCGTTTTTATAATTATCGTAGACACCCTCAAATCCGCGTCCTTTAGAAGCTTCTGACTCTGCTAACCAAACTATTGATTCGTCAAACTTAAGAATCACACCATCTCTTCTGCCCTGGGACTCTAATAATTCTTTTGAAAAATGTTCTTCTAGAGCCATGATACCCATTTTTGTGCCATTCACAGTAAGGTCGACAAATGAATATCTGGGAGCCAAAACACCTTCTCTTTTTACTGCTTCAAAAAATAAGACCTCCCCGTCATAAATACGAGCTTTTGGGTTTTGCAACGAAAATCGACGCATTCCTAAAAGATGGTTGTTATCCTTAACGTGAACTCTAAAAGACATTTTTTTATCACTTAGGTGATCGCGCGCCCAATCTCCCTTAAGGCGCATTTTAACCTTGACTGTACGTCCTTCATGTCTGATCTTTGCGGGGACGTAATCGTCTTCACCAGAGATTAGCACTCCTCGCTGTAAACTTTCTTTGCGTTTTTCTTGCAGTTTTCTAAAATGTTTAAATTTAATATCTATATAAACTTCCGGCAAGTCTGCCCCGCGAACATGAGAATCCAGCCATCGAAAAGGACCTAATGTGATGGCTTTAAAAACTTTTTCTGCTGTCCTAGCATTCGCTATTTTAATAATTATTTGAGGATTTTTATTAATCATGTAGACCGCGAAAAAAGCGCAAAGAAAAATAGCGGCCAAAACAGTGAAAACTAACTGTTTCAGAGTAATTTTCTCAGATAGTATTTGATCAGCGTAACTGGGCAGCCTGTTTTTTCGTAACGTTGAAAAAATGTTGACCCAGGAAGTAGTTCCCCGCTTTAGGCCTTTAATAATCATATTGATTAATCGACAGGAATTCGACTTTGATCAAGGAAGGTAACACCGATACCAGAGAAGGTTGCATGTAATTCATCCACCAAATTAGACAATTTGTCAGGGTTTTTGATATCAATGAAATAGGTTGCCTCGAAACCAATATCCCTGGAATCAATGCGCCGAAGGTCAGAAACTATCACATGCCTAGAAATAAGTTCATTAAGCTTATTTAAAAAAAGTTCAGGCAAGTCTTCTTTATCTCTTATATCTATGGAAAGATACAAGTTTTTACCTTGAGAATCATCACGCCGTGTCCATTTAAATAAAGCCATAGTTACAAGAATCACTAAACCAGCAAGAACAGTAGGCAATGTCTGATCAGCTCCAAGCCCAAGCCCCATAGCGATAGCGATAAATAGATAAGCAAGCTCCTCAGGCTCTTTGATAGGAGTTCGAAAACGAACTATTGATAGAGCACCCACCAAACCAAGCGACAATGCCAGAGATGATTTTACTATTGTGATAATTAAAATTGTTGTTAACAAAACAAATGGACAAACATGCTGAAAATCCCTTCTATTCGTCAACGCAGAACTAAAGTACTTAAAATGTAACCGAAGAAGAATAGACAAGATAATGCCCACTCCTAAGTTAATGAACAAAGCTGTAAGAGACAAAGGTGCTGTGGCAG
>LWDU01032697.1_pt1 | contig 11667 bp, 13 predicted proteins | sample 727161 | NCBI WGS metagenome assembly LWDU01 (sample SAMN04566230, study PRJNA314399) | hydrothermal vent metagenome | isolation source: deep sea hydrothermal plume seawater | place: Mexico: Gulf of California, Guaymas Basin | collected 2004-07-11 | reverse complement strand
TATCGGAATATAGACTTGCATGTCTGAATCGCATCCTGCTAGCAGTAGTCTCCCGCAGGATCAACGGGAATTCTTTATCGCTAGCTTGAAATTTATTAAGTTTGGAATATTTGGGATACTCACTGATAGTATCATAATATGTCAACTATCAAGTATCACTTCGCCTAATTTATACCAGTTAAGTAACTGGCACACATTTGCGCTCATTAACTGAGCATGTGTCTCAGGCGATGCCCTCATAGAATCGTCAACTCAAGTTGACTGTACTTGGTTACAATCATCTAGTTTATAAGTTTTATTATTTATCACAAAAAAATCGACCTTTTCGTACAACGATTTTCACACAAGAATGAATAAGTTCACAAATCAAAGATTTAAATTATGCACGAGTAGGTAAGGTCTTAGTGATTCCAAATAATGACAAACTACTAAAAAGAATTACACCAAACACTAATCCGATTATTGCAGTGGGATTTGGAAATAGTGGAGCATAACTCAATGTCAAAACTGCACAAGTGATTCCACGAGGTGAACTAATCAAATAAAATCGGTTATACTTTGGATTTTCTTTGTTTGAAATTTTAAGTGCTCCATATCTTGCGAGATAAATTAGTACAATCAAAAATGCTGCAAGAAACACAACAGACTTTAGAATTACAAAATTCATAATTGCTCCAAGAATAACATAAACAAAAGTTATCAAGATAATTTCAAGTTCTCCACCAAAGGAACTTACAATATTTGGAATTTTATATTTGGAATTTCCAAAAATCATTCCAATCGTTAAAGCAGTTGCAATTCCAGATGCACCAAGCAACTCAGTTATTGCAAATGAAGTAAATAGTGCACCAATCATAATAATGTGTGGAAGCTCATCCAAAGTCATATGTCTAATTGACCATAAAATTAAGACTCCAAATACTACTCCCAATCCTGCTCCTACAAAAATATGATATAATAACGTCTTGAGACTCTCACTGATAATTGTTGTGGTTGCAGCAACGGGAGCTTTAATTAAATTAACTAATATTATAACTAGCACTGCAGAAACAACAGTATTCAAAGTTGATTCAAGTTCTAGATATTGCTCAACCTTTGGTTTTAATTTAATATTGCTTAATATTGGACCAAGAATGGTTAAGTCGGTTGAAGCTAGAAAGCTTCCAAATAAAAGTGCCAAAGTCCAATCAATCCCCAATAAAAACTTGAACGGAATCGCAACAATTCCAATTGTGAATAAAACACTAAGTATTCCAAAAAATGTTGGACCTGCAAAATTCCTAAACAATGACTTAATCTTAATTTGAGATCCCGTATCAAATAAAACTAATATTAATGCTAACGTTATAAATGAAGTAACTGCAACTTGATTTTCAGCTGTACCTGGAGTAAAAATTCCAGTAATCGGTCCCAAAATAATTCCCAATAAAAGTAATATTAACGTTAGAGGATAGCCTCGTTTTTGAGAACTATGTTTTAGAAAAGCTCCAGCAATTAGAATGAAACCAATAAGCGCAACAATCAAAGATGCTTCAGCCATAATTAATTGTATAATCGATTAAATAAAAGCTTACCGTGCGATTTAGAAAAACAATTCTTTCAGAGCCCATGCTCCTAAGCCAAGCCATATAATCCAATCAAATGCAATTTGTGACATCGCATTTTTACCTTTAAATGCTTGGACATACGAGCTCATTACCTTCGGATAATGCATCATTGTATGAGCATATAGAGACATTCCTGCAAACATTGATGCAAAAAAGTAAACAATTCCTATTTTCGGAATTAATAAATATGCTAAACCTGCAAAAATGGCTAAAAATATTAATCGGAAACTCTTGTAGTTATTATTTCTCACGAAATCATTTGCCCATTTCATATATCCCTTGAAATCTGTTGAGAGTAATACGAATTTAATAAATATCCATAAAGCAAGAATTGCTACAACTAGTTGAATATTTGTTAGAGAAATCAGACCAGTTATTTGTGCAACGATCCCTGCTGCAACTGTTAACCCTAGCCAATGTAAAGGATTCATAAATTATAAAAATCAATCTTAGTATTTAAGTTTAATCCAACCAGTCTTTGTCTTTGATTACTTTTGGTAAATAAGTGTCTGCCATGAACTCAATCGTTTTGGAAACCAGTGCATCAGATTCAATCTTATATCCGAAGTCCATTGCTTTCTTAATTTCCTCTTGCCACTCTTTCTTCTTGAACCAGTCATAGTTTTTAATTTCCTTCAAACGCTTCATGTCCTGGTCAGTCAATCTGATAAAATTTGTCTTGGGGATTTTGAACTGCTTGACATCGTCATGCTTTAACCCAATGTATTTTGCTTCAGGACATCCCGCCTTCTCAGAGAAGAACGCTAAATTAATAGATCCTTGTTTGTAAACTGAGTAAATATAATATCCGTATGGATCAAAGTCTGCAAATATATAAACTGGAAGTTTTAATTCCTTACTTAATCGTGCAACAAGTCTTCTGGTTGAACGACCTGCTTGTCCCTTACCTGTAATAATAATACAATTATTTGTCTTCCAGTATTTCAATTGATTTAGAATAGACCATACTGCAAATTTTTCTACAACTAAAACATACTTCGCGGTACATTTTCCAAACTCAACTACTCCCGGTTCAGTATTTGCTGGAATTGCTGCTCCTGCAGTTCCCATTTTAGAACAATCAATCTCATCGCCAGTCTTTAAGTCAGTATACTTAATCGGTCCAGAAAATACTCCGTCTGGAGTTGGTTCAAGACCTAGATCTTCTCTCAAAGCATTAATAGAAACTTCAAGATCTTCAATAATTGGATCACTTTCAGATTGTTCCTCAAAAGTGTTTTCTTTCAAACCATCAATGGTTCGTTTCAAAATATAGTAAAGTTGTCTTGTAGAAATACTTGGTTTATCTTGTTCAAGTAATTCCTTAATTTGTGCGGCAATCAAAGCCGTCTGCATGAATTTTCTTGCTTGACCAACGTTGAAGAAATTTCTAGTTTGGACTTTATCTCCAAGTCTAATTAATTTATCTTTATCATCAAAATACGCATTGCTCAATGTACGAATTGGCATTGTAAATTCTGGATCTTTATTCATCTTAATTTCTTTTTCAAGTTGTTCACCTAATTTTTTGAGTTTCTCAACAATTTCCGATCTAATTTTATTCTTGCTCATCTTCTTCATCCTCCTCTACCTCTAAATCTTTGCCGCTTACATACATAGTCTCAGCAGTTTTCAATAATGATTTTTCAATTTTTACAACACTCTTTTCTAAATCTGACTTACTAATTTTATAAGAATCCTTTGCAATTAGTTTTGCAACGGCGCCAGCAACTTCACTAGCATAACCTTTGAACTTCTGTCTTTTCTCTTCTTCAAGTCCTGCTTTCCGCTTTTTTCGAACGTAAATTTGTAATGCTCTTCCTGCTTCTTGAATTGCAAGTTTAATCTCTTTGGAAATTGCAGGATAATTTGAAACAGCTGCCTTACTTTCGGAAGTAAACGGTACCCAAGTTGATGCAATATGAACTACAATTACTGCCGGACCTGTTGGCATGGATCCGCTTGAATTATGTAGGCCATAACTTTTCCAAGTAATGCTCTTCACTCCTTTTGTTAGGGCACATGAACCTTCTTCATAAAGTAATGGAACTTTGTTAGAAAATCTATTTAGTTTGACTGAACCTTCCACATCAAGTTCACCGCCATATCCAATTGCGACTTCAACTTGGAACGGAAAACCTCGATAAACTGTTGGATTTCTTGAAATTGCTTTTGAGAATTCCAAATCATATTCACTTTCAAGGCTCTTTGCTAGAGCTTCAGCTCCAATTGGACTTAAACAATCCGTGCTAGGATTCATAATTTTAGTAGTCTTAATTGCTTCATGTATTTCATGTAATTGATCATCACTCAAAAGTTTAGGCATAATTTTACCTTCAACTTTTGCTGTTTCTAAAATACTATTAGCAGTTCCACTACCGACTTTATCAAAATCAGTTGTCAAGAAACTCTTAGTACTTCTTGCTGAAGTATCTTTAGACATTCTTTTGAATAAACCAAACTCTACTCCGCTCGGATGAGGCTTCACTTCTTTTGCCTTTCGAGGAAGTTTATCAACAACTCGAGGGAATTTATGTTTTTTGCCTTCAGGATCAGTATAAGTGAGTTGAGCATGCGGATTTACAACTGCAGTTTGTTTAATGAATTCGTAAGGGCTTTGACGTGTACTTACATATTTTCCTTCCATTTCAACTTCAACACGAGTTCCATGTTCTTTTTTCCAATTCTTTACATTAGACGCAATAACATCCGGTTCATTTGTTTTAACATCAATATGCATTATATATTCTCGAGCTTCTTTTTCCTTTGAAGTTCGAGAAGTAATCTTTGCTGGTTTTCCAGTAGTTAACTGACCATACAAAATTACCGCTGAAATACCAATACCTTGCTGCCCTCGACCTTGTTTTCCGCCAATTGAACGAAATTTAGAACCAAATAATAATGAACCAAAGGCTTTCTCGAGAACTTTTCTATTCAAACCCGGACCATTATCTTCAACAATCATCCGATACTTGCCTCTTTTAAGTTCTTGAATCTTAACTTCAATTTCTGGAAGAATATTTGCATCTTCACAAGCATCCAAAGAATTGTCTACGGCTTCCTTAACTGAGGTCAAAAGTGCTTTTGATGGATTATTAAATCCTAAAAGGTGTCTATTCTTCTCAAAAAATTCAGCAACAGACACTTGTTTATGGTTATCATCAGCCATACTTCAAGCAAACAGCCCACACCCTTAAAAGGATTTCTCTTTTCCATATATAACTCCTTAAAACTTGATCATATGTGTTCAATAACTTAACAATTTTAGAGCTTGCTTATTGGAGTTGATCTCCAACCCACCTAAATACGCTTACGTGATTACTTCCTTCTAAAATCATCTCCATGGCTCGCTGAGCTAAATAAGCATCTTCAGATTTACCAATAATTCCAATGGTTTTACCATAAATACAAATTGCAGTACCTGTTATTTGTTCTAATTTCCGTCGTGCTGCACCTTTGCGCCCAATAACTCTGGCCCGAAGTGTTGCCAAACGTGCTTTTGACTTTGTATATGCATTCATCTCCAAAATTTCAAGTGCATATTCGTCTCGAAACAGTAAAACTGCTGCTTCAGGATTAAATCCACGACCAATTGCTTCAACAACTTGCTTAACTGAAAGTAAATTTTCCACATCGCTAGTTTGAATTGTAACTGTCCCTGAAGATGAAATTCTTAACTTGCATTTTCCTCGTGTCTCAACTTGTTTCTTATTGCTCGCTTTAGAACCAATTAATGCTGCAATTCTATCTTTTGGTATATTAACAACTTCGCTATGCATATTAGAATTCTTCCTGTTCAAGTAAGTCTTTCAGATGACGATTCTTTCGTAACCACTTAACTTGAATTGGTTTATAATTATAAATAATATCTCCTTTCCGATCACCTTCGTATTCCCAAGGTTTCACGATTACAATATTTCCTGGTCGAACCCAGAGACGTCTCTTCAGTGCACCTGGAACTCTACAAATTCGTTCTTTTCCGTCAGCACAACGAATTCTTGATTTACCCATTCCAAGTCTAACATCAACAACACCAAAAACTTGCTCATCTTTCGGAAGTCGAACTCTGGTGACTTCTTCAGTTTTGTCATATGCGTGTCTTGAACGCTTTTTGTGTTTTTTCTTTGCTTCAACCATACCTTATTTCCTCAATTTCTGCTTTAAAAGAATTGTTATACGTCTTTTTGGTCTATCATTTTCTTGATCCCACGAATAGTTTCGATAACTTTCTCTCATAGTAACTTCAAGATGCTTTTTGATTCTTCGTGCAGCTTGCTTAGCTAATCTTTGATTTACTAAATAAACATCAACACCTTTTAGCATTGGTTCAACTTTTGAAACCTTCGGTGCTGCTTCTCGAATACATGTTAGTGCTTCTTCAACAAATTTAGCATGATCTTTGGATGCTCTTAATTGAAGTTTTGCTGTATAATCAATTCCTTGCTCCCTGGAACAAGCCGGGCAACAATATTTCTTGATTTCAAATTTGCCATTAATGATTCGTTCAAGTTTTTCATCACCAACTTCAGATCGAATTAGTAATTCTGCATCTTTACCCAGTTCTAATAATTTAACATCGATTAGTGTTTCTCCCTCTGGAAGTCTAATTGATTCTCGAATTCGTTTAATTAAATAAGATTCAATATCTTTCTTTGGTCGGGTCCAAAAACCTTTGTTGTAAATCATTTCACACTTAACACATTGTAAAACATTTTTTTGATTTGGAACCCTAACATTTGGTTTTCCGGAATAGCACGTACTACATAAACTATCAATTAGTTTTTCGGTTTCTTTACCGCACTTTGGACAGAATCTACTCTTCAAACTCATGTGTAAAACCCGCTTAAGCGGTTTAAAAGTGCTTCGAAACCTATAACTGAACTTTTTCCAACCGCGCAATTCTATCTTTAGTAGATGGATGTGTTGATAATAAATGCATCATGCTTCGACCTTTGAAAGGATGTACAATAAACATATGCGCACTTGCATCTCCTCCAAGTCTCATTGGGAATTGCTTAGAACTTTTTTCAAGCTTCACTAAAGCAGAAGCGAGGCCTTTCCAATCTCCAGCAATCTTTGCTCCAGATTCATCAGCCATATATTCTCTTGAACGTGAAATTGCCATTTGAATTATACCAGCAATTATTGGTGTAATTATTGTCACTACTAAAAGTCCAACAATATTTCCTCCATCTCTATTTCTGAAACCTCCAAGAATCGCAGTCCATTGTGCCATGCTTGCTAAAAACGAAATCGTTGTAGCAATTGTTGCTGCGACACTTCCAACCAAAATATCTCGATTCTTAATATGACTTAATTCGTGAGCCAAAACCCCTTTCAATTCTTTGTCATTTAACAAATTCAAAATACCTACAGTAACTCCAATCGCAGCATTAGAAGGATTTCTTCCAGTCGCAAAAGCATTTGGATTCTGTGAAGGAATTAAATATAATTTAGGTTTTGGTAATTTTGCTTTCTTAGCCAATTGATTAAGCATTCGATGAACGTGCGCATGTTCAGTTACATCAAGTTCTCGTGCGCGATAAATTCTTAGAACCACCTTATCGGAATACCAATAGGCTCCAAAATTCATAACTATTGCAAAAACAAGTGCAATAATCAAACCTTGCTGACCGCCAAGAAATCCGCCAACTAAAAGTAGAAATCCTCCTAACAATCCCAACAACATTGCAGTTCTAAGTTGATTAAACATAAATTTATAACAACACTTAAAATTAAAAAGCTTCTCAAATATACATGATGTTTAAGTCTCACCTCAGCTTTGGATTACTTGCTTATGTACTTTTATTTATGAATTCTATAGCGCTTCCTTTTCTAGGGACATTAAATCGTCCGGGTATGACTGCAACAGTATTCTTTCTAATTGGTTTAATCATCCCCGATATTGATTCACCTCATTCTCACGTTTCAAGAAAAGTTCCGATAGTACATTCAATAACAAATATGTTTACACGTCACCGAGGTTTTGTTCACTCAATTTTTACAGGTGTACTCATTGCAATTGGAATTGGGTTCTTATTAAATTTGAATAATTATGATCTTGCAATTGCAGGTTGGTTCTTTATCGGTTATCTAATACACTTATCAACTGACGCACTAACTCCTCACGGAGTAAAACCTTTCGCACCCTTTAGTCCTTACACAATTCGTGGGCCTATCCGAAGTGGTTCAAACCATGAAAAAATAATCTCATTGGTAGTTTATTCTGCTGCACTATTACTTATCGCCCGGAACTTCACAACTCTTTTATAGTTATTCTCCTTACTCAAGAAATGGAAGCACAAACTCCTGAAAGTTCTCACGTTGCTAAGAAACCTAAAAAACGTAGACTAACTTTGATTATAATTTTATTAGCTTACACCGTTGCAGCATTGATGTTAACTACAACATCAGGAGACATTATGCAAATAGCTGAAAATCATGTTTCATCTCTTGTTGGAGATCAAGGAGGAATAGCCAGAGCAAATTCAGTTTCACAAATTAGTGGAATATCTATTGTAAATCTGGACATCAACGTAAATGGTCAAACTCAAAACCAAGATGTTTATTTAACAGACGACGGAAATATAATGATTATAGGTAATTTGTTTGAAACTGATAAATCCTTAGGCTCAAATGGAACATATGAAGTTTCTCGTGCTGATATTCCACTAGGTGATCGAGAATTGACTCTTGGAAATCCTGACGCACCAGTTACTTTCATAGAATTCTCAGATATTGAATGTCCGTACTGTGCAAGATTCTATCACGACGGAATAGTTGGAGTTAAGAAATTAGTGGATGAGGGAAAAGTCTACTTCGTTTACAAACACTTCCCATTAAACTTTCACCCGGAAGCAATTCCTGGAGCAAACGCAATTGAATGTGCAGCAGATCAAGGAAAATGGATAGAAATGCATGATTTAATATTTGAAAACCAAGATTCTTTGGGAGCTTCAAGCTATAAGGCTTGGGCAAATCAACTTGGTTTAAAGACAGTTGAATTCAATGATTGTTTTGAAACAAGTAAATATCAAGATAAGATTGATGCAGACTATGAACTAGGAAGACAAATTGGTGTATCTGGAACTCCAGCATCATTTGTAAATGGAATTATGATTTCTGGAGCACAACCGTTCACAAATTTTGAAGCAACAATCCGGGCAGAGATTGAAGCAGAAAATGCGTAATCATATAGAAAACATTACGAGTATTCTAAAGCAAAAGAAATACTTAGCGATATCTACTATAACTTTTGCAGCCTTTATTGGAATAATTAATTATTTTAACAACCTAGAGTTACAGATTGGAAATTTGGGAAACTTCGCATACTTACAACTATTAACTGATGTCGTACTTGCAGCAATATTTGCAGTCTTTGTTGGACTATTCATATTTAGATATGATACTTCAAAACAACTTAGTGAAAAGAAAGGATTAGTTGGTGGTTCATTAGGCGTGCTTGTTTTTGGGTGTGCAGCTTGCAATATAACTTTAGCAGGATATCTTGGACTCGCAGGGATATTATCGGCATTTCCATTTTATGGTTATGAATTGAAAATCGTAGCGTTAGGAATATTACTAATTTCTATAACAAAAATATCACGACTAACTTGTAGAGTTGAGTTGTAACATTTCTCCAAAAAATTTAACAAGATTTTTCTTGAATTCATCCAAGTTTTCTCTTGGAAGTGATGCGCCTGAAGCAGGATCATGCCCTCCTGCATTAGCATTATCAAATTCGTTGACAGATTTCTTTAACAAATCATTCATTGGAACTTTGAAATCTTGACTGCGTGCTGAAACCTTTAGTTTATCTCCAAAAACAGTAATCACTATGAATGCTTTTTCTCGTTCAGCAGTTGAACGTTTATTTGAAACAACACCTCCAATTGAATAACTTGGGTTATCAATAACTTGTATATTTAACAAACCATCATGAAAACTTTCAATAGGTTCTTTCATCCATTTAGCAATCTCTGTATTAATATCTGAATTCAAATCAGCAAGAGGTGATTTCAGAATCTCTCGAGGAAGAGAATTGAGTAAAAGTGCAATGGCCTCATCGCTTCGAATTGGGTTCACGCTTGTTGCGGAATTCATAATTTGCGCAATCTTTCCAGGAACAGTTTCATACCAATCATCTTTCATATCAAAATTGTGTTTCTCAAAAACAGTTCTCAAAAACTCATTCCAAGTTCTTTGACCCATGTCTGAAATAATTCCAACAGCAGTTATCCAACTGACATCCTCTAAGTCAACTAAATTTGACATATAATCATAAACTAATTTAGCAGTGCAATATTGATTTGATTCTTCAAAACCAATATGCTGTGGTTTCAAAACAGTGACTCCTTCAAAAGACTTATGAGTTTCATGATGGTCAATAACCATAACTTTCTTGCTCACTAGTTTTCCCATCAATGCATCATAAATTTCTGCAGCAACATCTAAAAATATTACATGCGTTGGATTCCACGCCAGAATTTCTTCAGCAACATGCATTCTGTCGCCTCGAATAAATGGTACCCAATGAACATTATTAATTTTAAGTCGTTGGAATGCTTTCAACATTAATACTGTTGCAGGAATACCGTCACCGTCTTGATCAAAACATAATACAACCTTATCGCTTGGTTTAATTCCCCTGACAAATCCAAGATATTTATCAAACTTACTCATAAGTTCCCTTAAATCCCGCAATTAAAAACATTGCCCAGACTCGAGAAATTCTTAAAACCCTTCACAACACAAAAAAGTATGGGCAGTTTTGATTTCCTAGGCTCAGAACAAACTATCTTCTCTAATCCTGATGCTCTTGATCCAGATTTTATTCCAAAACTTCTGCCGCATCGCGAAAATGAACAGCAATTTGTAGCGACGGCAATCAAACCTCTCTTTCATGGTCGAACGGGAATATCTCTAATCGTAAGCGGACCGTCAGGAATTGGTAAAACCGTTTCAGTAAAGCGAGTTGTGATGGATTTGGAGGAACATGAAGAAGCAGATAACATAGCAAAACTTAATATAAATTGTTGGAAAGCGAATACTACTTACAAAGTTCTATCAGAAATTGCAACACAGTTAGGATTAAGATTTATTCAGAATCTAAAAACTAATGAACTCATTAACAAAGTTATTGATAGACTTAAACAATATGATGGAGTTGTAATAGTTCTTGATGAAATTGATAAAGCTGACGACACAGATTTTCTATATCACATTTTGGAAAATATAAAAAAACGTACAATTATTCTTCTTACAAATGAACCAAACATAAATGCTCAACTTGATTATAGAATTATAAGTCGATTAACTCCTGAAACTTTGGAATTTAAGGAATATACAGCTTCAGAAACTTTTGACATTCTCAAAGAAAGGCTCAAGTATGCTTTTTACCAAGGCACTTGGGATTCTAATGCATTTGAAGAACTAGTAAGAGTTGCTTCTGGCTACAAAGACATTCGAGTAGGAATCACTATGCTAAAAATAACTGGTGAACTTGCAGAACAAGATTCTTCAAAGAAGGTAACTCTCAAACATGTTAAAGAAGCAATAAAACGAATTAGTACACTAAAACCTGCAGCTGCAAATAAAAATTTCAACGATGAAGAAAAATTAGTTTTAGAAATCTGTGAGAAACATTCAGGAAAGACAACAGGTGAACTTTACAAAAAATATACTTCTTTAGGTGGCGCAAAATCTGAAAAAACATTTAAGAGAACTCTTGATGCGTTAAAACGAAAAAGCGTAATCAAACTCAAACCAACGGGTGAAGGATTTCAAGGTCGTTCTTCTATCATTGAGTATCTGGGTCCTGAAAAAAAGCTAACTGATTTCTGAATATGTACCCCCGCAACGCGAGGGCACGGGCGCAGGTGTTAAATAGATGAGTATAGGTTCTTAGCTACCCTAATCTTTTGATTTCTCTCAATCACAGGTAAGTAATCTTCAGCATAGCCGCCTCGGCCAAATATCTGTCTCAAATAGTTTTTAATTTCCATATCAATATATAAATTTCTGACTTTATAATAAACACAACAACTTGTCCAATGTCCAA
>LWDU01000879.1_pt1 | contig 11667 bp, 10 predicted proteins | sample 727161 | NCBI WGS metagenome assembly LWDU01 (sample SAMN04566230, study PRJNA314399) | hydrothermal vent metagenome | isolation source: deep sea hydrothermal plume seawater | place: Mexico: Gulf of California, Guaymas Basin | collected 2004-07-11 | reverse complement strand
TTCATTCCCCCAAATCAAAGAATTCTAAGTATAGAAGATACAAGAGAATTGATGCTTCCAAAGTTTCTTTACTGGAATCCTTTAGTCACAAGAACTCCCAATCCAGAAGGAAAGGGGGAAGTAAAAATGATTGATCTCTTAATCAATTCTTTAAGAATGAGACCTGACAGAATAATCCTTGGAGAAATGAGAAAACACGAGGAGGCAATGGTATTATTTGAAGCGATGCATACAGGACATTCTGTTTATGCTACTCTTCACGCAGATTCTGCAACAGAAACAATTTCAAGATTAGTTAATCCACCACTAAACGTTCCATCAAATCTTCTTAAAGCAGTAAATCTGAATATAATAATGTTCAGAGATAGAAAAAGAGGGATTAGAAGAGTTCTACAAGTAGCTGAAATAGAGGCAGAAGGAAATGAAGCTAAAGCCAACATTCTTTATAGATGGGTTCCAGAAACTGACTCTATTGAAACTCTAAATGAAAGTACAAGCTTCTTTGAAGACCTAAGCAGAAACACAGGAATGAATGATATTCAAATAAATAAAACTCTTGAAGAACGTAAAAATATATTAAACTGGTTAATAAAAAATAAAATAAGAGACTTAGAAAGTTTTGGAAAAATTATGAATTATTATTATAGAAACAAGAATTTGCTTTTAGACGCGATTAAAAAAAACAAGCCCAAATTAATTCTTGCAAAAAAAGAATGAAATTTCGTATTCCCTTTACTAGATCAAGTATAGATAAATTAAGAAAAAAACCTAGATTATTTGATGCCATTATTAGGCCTTCTAAAAAATCAAGTCTTCAAAAATATCTAGACAATACAGAAACAGGACTTACCAGAGAAGAGTATCTAAATATTTGTTATAGAAATGCTTCAATTGCATTAGTTTTAATTTATTTAATTTCATTAACTATCTTTGTTTTTTCGGGGAGGGAAAATGCTTATCTTTTAGCTTTGGGCATTTCCTTAGCTGTTTCCTTTTTTATTTTATTTAATCAATTAGCTTATCCTAAATTATATTCTAATAGGAAAGATAAGGATATTGAAAAAAATTTAATTCCTGCTTTGGAAGATATGTTAGTCCAGTTAAATTCTGGAATTCCCCTTTTTAATATCCTAGTCGGCATCTCCGTTTCAGATTATGGAGTGTTGAGTGAAGAATTCAAAAAAATAGTCAGAAAAATAAATGCCGGTTATCCGCAAATTGAAGTATTAGAAGAAATTGGGGAAAAAAGTTCTTCATTATTTTTTAGAAGAACTCTATGGCAAATAAGCAATGGTATGAAAGCTGGAAGCGACGTTTCAATTGTAATTAAGTATAGTCTAAAAACTCTAGGACAAGAACAAATAGTTCAAATTCAGAATTATGGAAACAAGCTAAACCCTCTGATAATGTTTTATATGTTAACTTCCATAATTTTACCTGCACTTGCAATAACGTTCCTAACAATTATCTCTTCTTTGATAAACTTAGCAGAAACAACAAGCATTCTTCTATATGTCTCTTTTTTCTTCATCGTAGTATTTATCCAAATTATGTTCCTAGGCATAATAAAATCAACTAGGCCAAGTTTAATATGAAAATAATGAAAAAATTAAATGATCAAATGAAAAAATTAATTTTGTTTAATATATATGGGTTCTTTATCTTGAGCCCATTAATTTTCATCTTTACTAATAATTGGGCAACCTCATTAATTTCTACATTTACAACTCAAGCTCTAGTAACTATCTACATTATAGGAATAAGGCAGTTTAAAAAATCTGGAAAATTAAAAAAAATGGAAACTGCTCTTCCTGATTTTCTTCAATTAATGTCGAGTAATTTAAGAGCTGGAATGACAATTGATCAAGCACTTTTATTAAGTTCTAGAAAAGAATTTGCTCCACTAGATAAAGAAATATTGAAACTAGGAAAGGACATAGTAACTGGGAAAAAAATAGAAATTGCTTTGCAAGATATGGCGGATAGAATAGACTCTATAAAAATAAAAAAAACAATTACTCTAATAATTTCTGGAATTAAATCTGGAGGTAATTTAGCAATTTTATTGGAAGAAACTTCGAGAAACATAAAAGAAAAAGAATTTGTTGAAAAAAGAGCTGCCTCAAATACTTTAATGTATGTAATATTCATTTTCTTTGCGACAGCAGCCGGAGCCCCATTCCTATTTGCTCTATCATCGGTTTTAGTAGAAGTTATGACCAACTTATTTTCAACATTGCCAGAAGTAGAAACAACCTCTCAAACACCATTTGCCATAACAGAAGTTAGCATATCAATAACTTTCATAAAATATTTCTCCGTGATTTTCATAATTGTGATTGATATTTTAGGATCCTTAATAATTGGCCTAGTTAGCAAAGGTGAAGAAAAAGAAGGGCTGAAATACGTTGCACCATTAGTAATTACGGGAATAACTATTTTCTTCGTTGTTAGAGGAGTAATATTAAGTTATTTCTCAGATTTGATATAGCCAGATAGATTTTTATACTAAATTATTTTTTAAATTGAAAGAGAAAGATGCTAAAACAAAAAAAGAACATTCCTCCAAAAAAGAGAACAAAAAAAGATATTTCAGAAAAATCTATTGAAAATAATAAATCTATGGTGAGAATAACCTCAGGTATAGGAAATCTTGATAAACTTATAGAAGGCGGGATTGAAAAAAATTCGACCAATTTACTTGTGGGAGGTTCTGGAAGTGGAAAGTCAATATTTGGCATGCAATTTTTAGTAGAAGGATTGGAAAAAGGAGAAAAATGTCTCTATGTAACTTTTGAAGAAAAAAAAGGAAAGTTCTTTAGACACATGAAAAGATTTGGATGGGATCTTGAAGCATATGAAAAAAAAGGGCTCTTTACATTTTTGGAATACACTCCTGTAAAAGTTAAAACTATGCTTGAAGAAGGTGGTGGAACTGTAGAGTCAATAATAAGAAAACAGAAAACATCCAGAATGGTTATAGATAGTATAACTTCCTTCGCATTACTTTTTGACAAAGAATTAGCTAAAAGAGAAGCTGCGCTTGGACTTTTTAATCTAATTGAAAAATGGGAAGTAACCTCGATTTTAACACTTGAAGGAAAACCTTTAACAGGCACAGAACTAAATTCGAGAACTCTTGAGTTCGAATCTGATTCAATAATTTCCCTATATTTCCTGAGGCATAAGCATCTAAGAAAAAGATTTATAGAAGTATTGAAAATGCGAGGAACAAATCACTCCAAAGAAATCTACAGATTTATAATAGGCAACAAAGGCGTGACTGTGGCCAACAAACCCACAGAAAACCCACTAAATAAATAAGTTTTTCTAAAAAATAAAAAATAAAAAATTGGAGATTTTTAATCTCCAAGGTAAGAATAAAAAATAAAACTTTAAACTGTATCTGATAACTGCCCTGTAGCTGATTGAACTAGAGCACTTCCGGATGTTCTATAACTTACAGTTATATCTCCATTAAATTGATCGCCCTCTACTAAAGCAGGTGTACAAGGAATCGCTACAGTATGTTGTCCTGTTGTCACACTCCACTCACCAGCAGCATTTGATGCTGCTAAATCTATAGTGGGATCTCCAGCACAACCACTAACAGTAATATCAGTTATGGTAAGAGTTTGTCCAGCTCCGTTTATCATTTCAAATGTAACTCCTGTTGTGTCATCAGCAACACCAACATTACAACCCAAAGGTGCTCCAATAGTACAAACAGTAGGAAGTGTACCGCCAGGATTAAATACTCCAAAAGAAGCAAGAACTCCAATAGCAATCACTGCGGCTAATATAGCCCAACCATAAGTCATCAAAAACTCCATGGCTGCTTGACCTCTTTTATTATTAAATTTCATATTCTCACCTCCTTATAATTATTATAACTATAATTTTAAAGAAGAGCATTTCCTTTATAAATCTTATTAATAAATATCAATCTAAAATAAAATTATATTTAATTTCCATCCTAATAGCCATAATAATTCCTATGGGAATTATCCAATATAAACCAGCTAGGAGTTCCAGGAATTACACCTGGAGGAAAATCTCCATCATTATTATCAAAAAACAAATAATCTATCACAGAACCATAACTTGGCGCTGGACCATAAGAAGGTATGTGAACTGCAGATTCAATTCCTGCTTTTAAATCTGCAGTTGAGGATCCTTGCAATCTATTAAGAAAGCTAGGTGCATCAGGATTGAAAATATAAGTTGAATCTAAAGCAAATGTGTTTAATTCTGCTAAATCAAATGGAGGACTATCAATATTAGATTTAACAATTTCTTTTATAATATTGGGAGTTGGCCCTCCAGGATATCCAAGCAAATAAAGAGGATCTTCAAAACCTTCTATAGGAACATAAGCATCAATAACCCAATCTGGCTTGTCCCAAGAAGCAAGCCCAGCTTTATCACTCATATGAAAATCGGTGGTCAAACTAATCTTAACATTCCAAGGATCATCTTGCGAAATAGAAACAACTGAATTAGACATTGTAATGTCAATATTCTTTTTATCTGCATCTTCTTGAATGAATTGTTCGATATCTGAAATAGTAGCTTGATTCATAATTTCCATAAACTCGTCATTTAAAGTTCCGGAAATAATTAATTCAGAAAACTTAGTATCTAAATCAGTTATATAATTTCCAGTTTCTACAATTTCTTTTTCAAATAAAAAAATTATTCTAAATCCAGAAACATATAACTTTCTTGGAATATCCTCTTCCAGAGAATCCATAAAATTCTGCATCGTTTCAATTCTTTGCTGGATAGTTTTTCTTTGTTGAACTCCCGAATAAAAAGTATAACTCAAAACAAATAAAGACAATAAAACAATAGCCAAAGCTGTAAAGAAAATCCCTTTCTTATTTTTTATTAATCCCATATTCTAACTTGCACCTCGGTTGAAATAATAAATGGAATTCCAGTAATATCAGAAAAATCAATTTGCAAATCTTGTTCTGTAAATTGGACATCTACAATTCCATCCCCATCAAAATCAAGAGATGCTTAATATTTGGAAAAGTTTCCCCATCTACAATTTCTGTATTATATGTGCAAACATTTTGCCCATCATAATCTGCAGGAATTTGAACAATTATAGAATTACCATTATTAAATTCTATATTCCAATTACATCCTTCAGCAAGAGCAAGTATATCTGAAAAACCAACTACATTCTTAATAAAGGAATAAATTATTTTATTGAAAGCTGAACCCACGTCTGATTCATCCGGATTTAGAGCAGTAGTTAAAATAAATCTATTTTCAAAACTTGATAGCGGAATTATATTATCATTGGGTATATTTATATGATAAGGATCCCCCAAATCTATAAATTCAATTCCATAATCTTCCAATCTATATAACAGAATTCCAGAGGGATCTGTTTTTACCTCATCTGTCCACCTAGATCCAGAATAAGAGGTAAGCTTAGTTTCGAATATTTCAGATTCTGCCGGCAAAAAGAATCCTCCAGTTATATCATCATCGAATTGTTCTTCGACCGTTAAAAGCATTCCAAAAGGTCTTGAAACTTGATCATAAACAAATTCTATATATGAATCTGGAAATAATTTTGTATAAATATTTCCAATAGTTTCGACCGTTTGCTCTACATATGCTGCTTGAATTATATCTTGAGCTATTTCTTGATAAAGAGCCAACAAATCATCGAGAGCTGCAGAATAAAAAGCTCCATCCCCACACTCAGCCATAGCAGTCAATGTAGCTGTATCTGCACTCCCGAAAGCAACTGTATAAACTTTTATCCCATAATTCTCCCAAGCCTCACAAGCAGCCTGAATAGCATCAGTTTTAGCATTACCAGTATTTTGTTCAGTACATTCGCTATTTGCTTCACCATCACTCATTACAACCATTGACTTGAAAGACTCTTCTTTCAAACATAGGAAAGAACATCCATCACCATTATAATTGCAAGCATTCAAATTATTTCCAAATCCATCATCTATAAAAGAACAAACAGAATTCAAACTACAGGTTTCACCAGTTGTTTCGAAAGTTTCAGAACACCAACCACCATTATCACATTCTTCCCTTCCGCCCTCAGTATAACTATTTATTACTCCATTTCCACATTCTCCTTCGAATAATGGATATGCATCACAAACTGTAAATGCAGAACAATCACTGGCACAATCTAAAGTTCCAGGCAAATCATCAGCAAAACATTCTAAATCAGTTTGCCCGTCACATGCTTCAGAAACTTCAATCAAATTATTAGAACATGAATTGATCAAAACAGCAAGTCCTGCAATTTCTGAAGAGCTTAAAGCGGTATTAAAAATTCTTATTTCATCCATTATTCCTTCAAATTCAAAATCATCTATATTGCTATTCGGTGCTTCTCTTCCAAATCTTAAATTTGTGAAATCTGGAATATCAGTTCCTGCATTAGCAGAATTAGTCTGCTTTAGAATTCCGTCAACATATAATTGAAGTATTGGTCCGTGAGAATCATATTTCCAAACACCAGCAACATGATGCCAAGAATTATCATTAAAATCACCGACATCATAACTTGTATAAAAACTATTTCCATTTATATTTTCTAAAAAGAATCTAAGATCTTTATTACCGTTTATTTCCATATAAAAATTCCAGGTATTTGTTGAGGCATCAAAAATTGTTCTTTCATCATATTCATCTGGTCTAATCCAGAGTGAAATTGTTCCTTCATTAGTCAAAATTAAATCAGGAACGTCTAGAAAATCACCTTCATTGAAATATAATGCAGATTCCAATTCTGTTTCGTCTGTCGCAGAAACAAAACTAGTTCCATCCCATCCCACAGCATGATTTTCGTAACCAGAATAATCATTCCTATTATTTCCATTAAAATGATAATAAGCTATCTGTGGGCCAAAATCAGATGCTGAAGCAGAAATAGCTTCTTCAAGAAATGATTGAATCACTTTATTCACTCCGCAACAAATACAAGTCCATCCACCGACACCCCAATCCGCTACTTTATTATGCAAAGATGTAGGATCGTCAGATAAAGTGTGAAAATCATTATCTGGAGCAGTAGTAGCATATCCAACAAGACCTACTGTATTAACTGGAATTTCCAAAACTGTATCAATAAATATGTCATTTGCTGCTTTAGCAGAATCTATTGCTGGACCAGACATGCTCCCGCTCAAATCAGTAACTGAAAAAGTTTCAGCCCTAACAGGAAGATTAGTCAAATAAGAAATATCTTTCAACCCAAGTCTTAAAGGAATAGTCTTCTGACTTATATCATTATAATTTAATAAAGAAGAAAGATCACTGTTAGATAAAGTTATTACTTCCTCCCCGTTAGTAGTTCCTTCAAAAACCGTAGTTCCCCCTATGTTAAGAAATGTATCAAAATTAGAATCCATACGTAACCTTATATTCATAGATTGAATTGTATTCGGCACATAAAATCCGTCATAAATATTAATCAAGCCTTCTACTCCTGGAAAATAATGTCTAGTTATTAATTCTTCAGCTTCACTATTATAGATAATTTTAATGAATCCGCCAGCAATATAAAGTCCTTGCAATCCGGAAGTTTTCTTAAATTCAAGAGTATTCGTTCCTGAGTTAAAAAGCGCCAACTGGGACTCATCCAATTCATACGTTGCAGGAGTAAAATCATCTACTGAACCTTGAAAGATTCCTGCAGAAAATCCATTTATGAATAATTCAAATTCTTTATTTATAGCTAGCTCAATATTTGCAGAAGTTATCACTCCATTATAATCTATATTTGCACTAATAACTCCATCTCCAACATAACCTCCAAAATAAAAATATTTATTTCTAAAAGCATTATTTAAAAAAGCTCTTGCAGAATAGCCTGCAATTAATTCTCCTTCATTTTCCACACCAGCAATCCCACTAATAGTTTGTCTTGCAATTTGAACATTTGTTGCATCAGCATAAGGAACATCTCCTTTTTCATAAACGTTAACATCATCCAGCCAAATACCTATATTTCTATTAGTATCTAAATCACTAAGAATTGAAATAATAAAGGGAGCAGTATTTGTAGAATCTACTGCATTAAATTCAGCCAGTTGTAATAGTAAAGATTTTTCTGTATTAACTATTATTCCATCATTTATCAGACCATCAATAAAAACATTAGATGCTGCTGCCTCTCCAACTTTTAAAGAAGATAAAGTAGTAAGAATGTCGTTATGTAAATCAGATTTCTGTTTTGTCCCAACAGACAAAGGATAAGCAACTAGCAAAACTAAGAAAATTATTATTATGGCAATCAGCGCGTCAAGGCTGAAAAATACGCCTCTTTTTTTCATTTTGTATTTATTTAACTCCAAACATAAACATTTAAGGTTACCGGATTATTTTCAAATATAACAAATCTTTGTATTTTAATTATGTTATCTGGATTTAGATCTTTCTGCCCAATGAATTCAACATAAACTCCACCCATGGTAATTGGTCTAGAAAAATTAAAATAATAATTAAATCTAGTATTAAACAGATTTTTAGTTCTAGAGTAATCAGAAATAGTCAAATCATAAAGTCTTTGCAATTTTGTCTCATTTATCCTATTATCATTAACTATTCCTATATTAATAACGCTATTAGAATCCCAATTTTCTGGATAGCCTTCTGAAAGCAAACTATCAGCTATTAAATTTCCATCATAAAATAAAGAATCCAAAGTGTCTCTTCCTTCTGAAGGTGAATTTAATGAGAAAAGATAAAAACCTACAATTCCAATCATAAATATAGAAATTGCTATCATCAAATCAAAACCCCAAGCTTGCCCCTTTTTTAATTTCATTTTGTAATAATACTAAGATAAATTATTTTTTAAACTTGTTTAAAATAGCTCTCACAAAGCTTAAAAATGGGAAATTATTAAGAATAAAGAGATCGTGTAGCTCAGCCTGGTTAGAGCGCCGTGCTGATAACGCGGAGGTCCTCGGTTCAAATCCGAGCACGATCATATTTATTGTAATCCAAACTCAACCGACAAACCTTTAGAATCTAATGAATAACTTTTCAAAGGCAAACTAACTGGCAAACTATTAACATAAACTTTTTTCTTACCTATAGCCTTAATTTCATATCCTGTTTCAAGTTTAGAAACAAAAACATCTTCCACACTAGCTATATCTTTTGCAATTAGCTGGTAAACAACTCTATCTGAAAATCGCTTAACTTCAGTTTTAGCTTCTTCTCTAGGCAATTTAGACATCCTTTTAATTTGCTCGCTAGTTATTTGATTTTTTTTTGATTTTCCAGGACTAGGTTTTTCAGGAACTCCAAATTGAATACTGACGCCATTAGGAAGGTTCTTAACCTCAGCATCTATATTGCCCATTTGTTTTTCAAAACTTTTTGCTAAATTTTTAATTAGAGAACCAATCATTTTATCAGTTATTCCAAATCCTCCTAATCCTAATCCTCCTCCCTGATTTTCTAAATTAGATCTTCTTGAAGAGTCATTTCTACCTAAAGCTCCAAATTCTTCCAAATCCTTTTCTGGATCTACCAAATCAAGCCCGCAATAAGGACAAAAATCAAAACTGTCTTTAACTTTTAATTCACAATCCGGGCAATTATAACCTTTATTAAACATACTCTTTTATGAGTAGAACTAACTTTTAAACTTTACTTTTCTTGCCATTATGTAAAAAGTTTTTGAACCATACAATATCTGAATGAATTGTCTTGAAAGGATGCGATAAATCAGCAGAAAGTGAAATTTCTTCTGTTTTCCTAACCTCTTTTAATTGAGGTAAAAAGAAAAGAGAGACCATTAAAATTAACAAAGAGGAAACCAAAAAAGAAAATAAAATGGGTTCCATAAAATTAATTGGTAAATATTCTATAATTAATCCTCCGATAATAGATCCAAGAAAAATACCAATCCCAGTTAACAGAGAAGTATAAGCTACACAAAGTCCCCTTCTCTGTACAGATACTGCATCATAAGTAAAATCGTTAATTGCTAATATAAATGCAGCATTAGCTAACCCAGAAATTAAACTAGGAAAGAGAATCAAGTATAAAGGGGACTCTATAAATATCCAGAGTAAAGGAACAATTGGAAATAAGAAACCTGCCAAATATAATAATTTGACATTTCCAAATTTATCAGAAAACTTACCAACAATTGGGGAGAAAAGTATAAAGAAAATAACTGGACTTAAAGAGATGACGGTGAATGTGACATAATTAAAATTAAGATATTTCAACATATAAACTGCAAAAAATGGGGATGAAATCATCAAAGAAAAGAAAAGAAAAGCTTGATAAAATGAAAATTTACCGAAATTATCATATCTTTTTATAAAATCTTTAAAAGAAAAATAATAGCCTTTATTTAATTTTAATTTGGGTGAAAAAATTCCTTTCATAATCTCCTTTGAAATAAATTTAAAGAATATAGCTAAAGAAAAAATGATAGCAAATCCAATTAAAACAAATCCTTTGGTCTTAAAATAATCAAGTACAAATGCTCCTAAGAGAAAAGAAACCAGTCCAACAGATTGATTTATCTTGTTTCTTTTAGAAAAATATTTTCCTCTTTTTTTTGGATCAACTAGATCCCCCATCCAAGAAAAGAAAGAAGGATTTTTCAAACCGAAAGCGAAAAAAAGCATTGAATAAAAGACTATCAAAAGTAAAGGTAAATAATTCAAAAAAAGATCATTCGAATGTAACCAAATTAAAGAAATTATTGGAATCCATAATAAAATTTGTATAGTTGACATTCTAAGAATTATACTTTTTCTAGAATATTTTTCCATTAATTTACTTCCAAATAATTGTCCAATTGGGGAAAACAATCCTGCAAATGAACTTAAGAAACCCACTTGTAAACTACTGGAACCAAGAGCCAAAGCAAATGGAGTTATATAAGAATGACTCATACCTTGGTAAGCGGAGCAAAAAGAACCTTCAACTATACTTTTTTTTAAAGCTTTTTCTTTTGAATGAACTATGTAATTAGAATCTTCAACTTCAACGCTCTCTTTTTTACGTGGCATGTTAAACAAAATAAAATAATATTAATAAAACTATTGAATTAAAATGGGTTTAATTCCTCTTCTTTCCTTAGAGTACCATTTGGATAAAAGAAAGAGGATTCCCGGTGAAAGTCTCGCTTCTCCTCGTATGTTAAGCAAGCTAAAAATTTATTATGGTCTTCCAAAAGATTTTCACACATTTCTTTCAAATAAACTAAGTCTTCCTCGTTAACATAATTGGAATAAGGAGAGATAGCTACTCTCACTCCTTCTCTATTCAAAAAATTTCCATGCTCATCAACTCCAAGAGCTTTAGTATATGGATAAGAAGCATATATTTTTTCTTTTAAATTTAGAAAAGGGTAAACTTGATCAAATGGGCCATCAAAATAATTATTTTTACCAATATTGAAAACATTTACTCCTATGAGGATCTTTCTATTATGTTCCACATCTAAATAATAAGCAAAACCAGTTCTTTCCCCAATATAAATTTTATTTCCATTATGTCTTAAGTTTTCTGTAGAAAATTTTTCTTCATCAAGAAGATAATAAAAAGCATTACTTTTCTTATTAAAAATTAGATAAAAAATTATTCCAGATTCATCTCTTACTTTTGTAATAAACTCTTCATCTTCTAATAAAATAG
>LWDU01042564.1_pt1 | contig 11669 bp, 11 predicted proteins | sample 727161 | NCBI WGS metagenome assembly LWDU01 (sample SAMN04566230, study PRJNA314399) | hydrothermal vent metagenome | isolation source: deep sea hydrothermal plume seawater | place: Mexico: Gulf of California, Guaymas Basin | collected 2004-07-11 | reverse complement strand
GAGAACTTGACGGAGCAGGAGGCTCAGGATCAGGTCCATCGCGAGTTCCACTTCGACCTCTGTCCTCCCTGTCAGAAGATCTACCTCGAGACACCACTTCCAGAGCGCTCCGAATAGTTATAATCCGCTTCCAGTACGCTGGGATCGGGGACAGTGACGGTAATTTCCCCGACCACACGACCCGCGACATTGCGAACCACAGACGGCTGGTCCTGTTTCCACTGTTGCAAGGTCGTGTCGTCGATCCAGTGCATCCGGTGCATCAGATCGGGAACGGCATGTACCAGACCTCGATCACTTCCGTCGAGCGACTTGATGATCAGCGATCCCGAGGGGCCCCAGATTGCCATCACTCCCTCGGCACCCTCCTTGGCTCTCCATCTGCCACTGAAGAATCGACTCCAGCGAAGGGGCAGCCGGCCCTCTCCACTGAAAGCTCTCGGATGGGAATCGATCGCGTCATGAATCTGCTGAACTCTCTGCTCCAGCCCACATCGGTGGAGGAACTGCTGGTCTTGGAGGTTCCTGAATGAGCGCGCGATGGAAGCGATGGGCATGAAGTAGGTCGGGGCGCCGCATCCGTCGATCCCGAGTCTGGTCTCATCGAGAATCTCACCGCTGAACAGTTCCAGGGTTGCACGAATAGAACGCTGCAAAGGATGATCAGGGTCGAGATATCCCTCGACGGGAAAACCGCGAGCCACACAGCTGAGCAACATGCCTGAGTGCTTACCGGAACAATTGCTACAGGTGACATCGGGCAACTCACCGGCAGCGATGATGCGTATCCGTTCACTTCTGGAGAAGGGAGGATGGATTCCACAGTGGAGGTGAGATTCGGATAGACCCCCACGCTTGAGTAGCCCTCTCACCACTTCGCGATGAGCCAGTTCTCCGGCATGACTCGAGCAGATCACTGCCAGTTCTCGTGGAGTCAGGGAGAAGGTCTCTGCGATCCCGGCTCTGAGCATCGCCAGCGCCTGGAACGGCTTCGCCACCGATCGAAGGAAGGTACCCGGGTCGGAAGCACCGTAGATTCGTCTCGGTTCCCCCAGCGGGGCCGCGATGGCCACCGCATCATGGTAGGACTCCTCACGGGAGCCTCTCCCGATGCTGGTCCTCAGTCTGTCAAAATTCGACCCACTCAACGCAGCCTCCGGTCACGGGGTATTACTCCCTGCCGTCAGCCTCCTCGGGGGGTACCGGTAACGGCGGGATGGGAGATCGATCCTGATCTCCACTGTCGACTCTCGCCTCGAGTCGATCGAGGCGTTCCTTTACATCGTCCCGTGTAAAGTGCCCTTCCGCTAGCACTCTCATCGAACGAATCAGTACCGGATCACTTTCGAGCGGGGGTCTCGATTCGAGGCGCAGGAGCAGCCATTCCCATGGATCCGTGCCCAGCAACCGGGACGCTACCTGTGTTTCTCCAGAAATTTCTGCAATCCTATCGAGGTAGAGGGAAAAACTGGAGGTGATGGCGGTCGGATCTGCGGCGACCAGCGCAGCCTCCACCGCTCGTCGGTTGACGATCTCGACCTCGACGATGCGGATCTGAAGTGCGATCACACTCATTCTTTCTGGCAGAGGAGCATCCCCGAAGAGTGGGATGGTGGCGGTCACTTCAGCGAGCAAGGCACTCCAGCCAGATTCAGAATCCTCCTCGACCAACCGGGCAATGGCTCGTTCGAAGCCCAGTTTCTGCAAGATCAGCCACTGCTCGAATCGGCCAGGAGAGCGGGTTCTCAGGTCGGTGGGTTGCGCCGCAGCCAGCAACATCGCCTTCACATCCTGGTGATCGAGCAAATCACCGATCCAAGCTCGTTGCTGGCCAGAGTCGTCGATCATCAATCTGCGCAGGAATCCAAGGGATGGATCGGTGGGAACCAGATCCACGGCTTCCTGGATGACCCCGGAGAAGAGTTCATCCGAACGAGGGAGTTTGGTCAAGATGTGAATGAAACCGTCGCAAGCTCCCACTCCTCCGATGCTGCGTATCATCTGAAGTGAGGAACGACGCTCCAACTCCGATCCGATCTCTCCGCCGAGCACCAGCCGCGTCAACATCGGAATCACCTCTTCGACTCCGAGACGACCCAGTCCGTTGATGGCGATCGACCGGAGATTTTCATCGGTCGAGTTTTCGAGCAACTTGGCGTAATAGGTCAGCACTGGTGCCACCGCATCCTCGGGAATCTCGCCGAATACTAGCGCTTCCAGCACCGCCTGATTCAGCTCCGGAACCTGGTTCGAGATCACCGTGAGATACTCGACGGTTCGGATGGTGATTCCGACCGCCCTCGAGGCGGCGATCAATCGCTTCAACTCCGCCACATCTGCAGCGTCACCACGGGCTGGGATGAAACGTTCGATGGCATCGTCCACCACATCGGTAACCGGGGATCTCAGGGCGGTCGCCATCTTGAGCGCTTCCCGAGCGATTCTTCGCTTGCCGTTGGAGAGCCCCGGAACCAGGGTATGAATCCTCTCCTCGAGGAGTCTCACCAGCTCCGGATCTTGACTGAAGGGGAGCATGCTCGACAGTGCGACGATCGAATCGATCGCCATCTCTTCACTCTGGGCAAGGGATACCAGCGAAGATGGATGATCCAGCGCACTCACCAGTTCGAGACAGCGATCGCGTAGCGGTTCGAGTATCTCCTTGACCGACATCCCACCGAGGTCGGGGCCCTTCACCGACCCATCGCCAACACGAGTGGCCTGGATACTCCGGGCGAAACGGGGCACCTCTCCCAGGGCCGCTCTGCGGATGACGATAGATTCCGAATCTCTCATCGAATCGAGGATCCAGTTGCGAAAGCGAGGAGCGGATTCCACTTCACGGAGTAATCGATGCGCTCGCTCCCAGGTCTTCAATTGTTCCGCCATCGCAGCGGCACTCTTTCGCTCGATGATCCCGACGAAGATGGGTTGATGCCGATTCTCCCCCCACCAGCGGACCCAATCCGCTCGACCCTGCTGCAATCCCAGGAAGCGGGATAGAGCATCGACCAGTGCTTCCGGCGCTGCCTCCTGGTCGGAAGCGAGACGATCGATGGCGACATCGAGGGTTCCTCTTGGATCCCAGGCGGCGAGGATCGGCAACAAGCGGGAGATCAGTCGTGGATCCTTCTCTGCCGAAAAATCGGTCAACAGGCGAACTCGTTGCTCCGGGTCCGCAGCCCAGCTGCGGAAATTATTCTGGACCTGATCGAGAAAGGGCCAGTTCGCCTCGAGGCGAAGCAGCACCAGCATCACGGGGATCCCCGTGGTGCTCTTCTTCATCAGACGATCCTCCAGGATGTTGCGGGTCCTTTGTGGATGCTCCATGGCCCGATCGGTCAACAGATCAAGCAGCAGCGGAGCACTCCAGGCGGGAGCCACTCCCGAATCGATTCGCGCTCCGAGCAGCGTCAATGCCCGCACCCAATCGGCAGGATCTGCGGAATTGAAATACGAGACGACATCCTGTCGCAACTGCTCGTCCGGATGAATGGGAGTCGCATCGAGCGGGGGATCCTGGATCGCTTCGCTCTCCAGTTCCAACCTCTCTTCGAGTCGATCGGCGACCGGGTCCGGAAGCTGCGGCTCCTGAGGGGACTGGGCGAGAAGTGTCGGAGCGCTCACCGGCCAGGCGAGCAGAGCGATGCAGAGGACTCCCACCCAGATGGACAGTCCTGTTCGGGAGTCTCGGGGATTCGATGGTACTAAATAGCAGACAGTGCCAGACCTAAAGGCCCGTACGATCCTCCTCGAAGGTGGTGACTGACCCCTCATGAAGCTCTTCCCCGGCCAACCGGACCTTCTATGGTCCAGAAGTTAACTCGTCTACACTCCTGCGAAGTTGTAGTTCTAGAACACACCTGCACTGAAGTTATCATCCGGTGGAGGCATGTCACCTGAATCGGAATCCTCCGCAACATCCTCAGAAAAATCGTCCGCCGCTTCATCCTTGCCGAGGAAGTCCGCTTCCTCCGTCGTCCCCGACTCGGATCGATCATCACTCTCATTCGATCTTACAGGACCCCGTCCACGACCCGATCGAGCCGGCTCGTTTTCGATCGCCTCATCCCCCCCTTGCGACGGGTGGACCGGCCCGCGGCTCGGTCGCTGGTCAGATTCGCCTCGTCGAGGCTGGTCTGCCGCCGAAGCGTGGGCCATCTCGCGCGGTCGCTGGGAATGCGGGGGATCTTCAAGGCCGTCGAGGTGATCCTCATATGCGGCCAATACCTCATCCTGAATCACTTCGCGGAAGGAGGTCAAGATCGGATGTGCAATGTCTGCGTGCAATTTGGTGCGTCCCTGTTCGATCTCATCGGAGAGGCCGCGAGGAATCGAATTGCCGCACTCGTTGCAGTACATGCTTCGGACGACATTCTTGTAATGACATCGAGGGCACCGAATCGTCAATTTGCGACTCGGCATGGCGATGAAGAGGCCCTTGTTTCCCTCGATGAGTCGGATGTCTCTCACCACGAAACAGTCATCGAAGGTGACGCTACAGAACGCCCGTAACTTGTCATCTCGGCCGCCCACCGGACTGATCCTCACTTCAGTGATCTCCATCGCAAATCCTCTCCCTCGACCGCTGCCTGTTACTCTCGCTGCTCATGTGCTCTGGTGATCCCAGGATCGGGCACTCGCTGGAGATGCCACCCTGCTGGCGGATTCTTGAACCCGATTCCGCAGAGTAGAGCTCCTCCAGAGAATTCCTCGGTGCGAATTCACCGAGAAATTACCGAGAATCCACCTCCGGAATCCACATCGGGACTTCCAGTACCTTGATCGCAACAGATCCAGTATTTTCGGTCACCAGATGTCCGGTGCCGTCAGCCCAATCACCAAGATGGGATCGAAGCAGAGAGGTCTCTTCCTCGGCTTCGGCCCGTCCAGTTGCGGCAACGATGAAACAGGAGCCGCTACCGGTCATCGACCAGCGGCCAGGGTGAACCCGTTCCAGGAAGTTCGCAATCTGGTCCAGCGCCGGTTCGATCCGCCGTACCCCGTCGAGTAGTCGATTGTGAAGGAAGCCAACCCAGTCTGACTTTTCGACGAAATCGCACCCTTGAAATGTGGACCGAGAATCGCCCGAAGTCAAGTGCGGACTCAGGGATGCGTAAGCGGCTCGGGTGTCGATACCGATCTCGGGGATGAGCAGAATGAAATGAGCCAGATCCCCGCCTAACAGCGGTTGGGGGGCGTCTCGCAGCTTTTCCCCCCTACCGCAGGCGACCGCCGCACCCGATCCCAGAAAAAAAGTGACATCCGAACCCAGTTGCTGAGCATGGCTGTAGAGCTCCTCTACTCCCCCTGGAGCCTTGAATAGATCGTCGAGCAGCACCAGCATCGCAGCGGCATCGCTGCTGCCCCCCCCGAGTCCCGCGCGCGATGGGATCCTCTTGGTCAGCTCGATCTCGAGTGGCGGAATCGAGCGAGTGCTGCGCGCCAGCGCCAGCGCTTGCATGACCAGGTTGTCAGCGGTTTCCGGAGCACCGGACCCGATCACCCGCAAGCGATCTTGCTCCACTGAAGTGGACGCATCATCCTTTGCGGAAGCGACACCGATGGTCAGTCGATCAAACAGGGAAATCGGCACCATCAGCGACTCGATCTCGTGAAACCCGTCGGAGCGACGCTCGAATACTTCCAGCCATAGATTCAGTTTGGCGGGGGGCGAGGCAGTCCCCTGCTGTTCCTGGACCTGACGTTGTATCAGTGGGTATCGGTTCATCATGGCTCCAGCATGATGTTGTCGATCAGCCTCACGCCACCGACGATTGCTGCCATGCAAATCACTGCGCCGCGGCCCCGATCGACCATCTCGAGCGGTGTCAGTTGCTCGCGGTCGATCACCTCGAAGTACTCCAGGTCCACTGCAGGATCGAGCCGCTCGAGCGCCTGTTGTTTCACCTCGGCACTCTGAACTACTCCCTCGGACCACAGCTCCCTGGCCCTGAACAGTGCCGCAGACAGGGTCAACGCCTGCCGCCTCGACTCATCTTCGAGATATCGATTTCTACTGGAGAGGGCCAGGCCATCTTTCTCCCGCACCAGTGGACAACCCAGCACCTCGATCGGGATGTCCAGATCCACGGTCATCCGCTGGATGATCTTCAACTGCTGGTAATCCTTCTCGCCGAAATAGGCCCGTTGAGGTTGAACGATCTGAAACAACTTGAGAACGATGAGACAGACCCCGGCGAAGAAGTGCGGCCGTGAGATCCCGCACAGCTGCTGCGCCATCTGAGGCAGGTCGATCCGGGTCTGAAATCCAGCGGGATAGAGTTCCTCGCGGTCGCCGACCCAGACCAGATCCACCCCCTCCTGCCGTGCGACTTGCAGATCCTGTTGAAGGGTTCTGGGATAGGTCTCGAGGTCTTCATCGGGACTGAACTGGGTCGGATTGACGAAGATGGTCAACACCACCTGATCACACTGCTGGCGCGCCTGCCGCAGCAAAGCGCGATGACCCTCGTGCAACGCCCCCATCGTCGGAACCAGCCCCAAGATGGAATCGCCGGACAACGCTCGACGCCAGCGACGAAGTTTCTCGATGCCGCTGGCAGTTTGTGGATCGACAGGATCCACAGAATCGGCAGAATCAGCACCGATGATCTTCATCGCAGAGCCTGATCGAGAGGAGCATCTAGCGGGTCGACGACCGGTGGACTCCACTGCTGAAGCAGTTCCAGTACCGTCTTTCCGCCAGCAGTGAGCTGAAACTCCGGTTCCAGTTGAGCCCAGGGTGCCAGCACAAAGGATCTCTGATGAATCCGCGGATGAGGAAGGGTCAAGGGGGGCTCGTCGCGTTCGATCGAACCAAAGGTCAAGAGATCGATATCGATCACCCGGGGCCCCCATCTCAACTCACGTACTCGCCCCAGATCGGTCTCGATCTGCAAGCACTCCTCGAGCAATCGCAGAGGATCCTGGTAGCGACTGACACCCTTCACCACCTGGTTCAGATAGCGCCCCTGGGGCGGCCCCACCGCTTCCGTCTGGTGGATCGGCGACCACTCCATCTCTTGCAAGACCCGCTCTGCGATCAGTTCTCGGGCGGCGGCGAGGTGTGAATCTCGATCGCCCATATTGGATCCGAGAGCCAACCTGACACCCCAATCCATCATCACTCCTCTTCAGAAACGGCGGCCGGTGGCTCCTTCGATCGTCTCAGAGGAGAACCGATCCACTGAGCCGCAGGCCACAACGCATATCCGAAGAAGATCACAAACAGCAACGGCTCCTTGAAGAACACCACCACCGTGACGCCAAATACCATGCTTGCGAAACGGTCGAAATGCATCCCCTGGCCAAACATCTGGCTGGCCACATGAGGGTAGGTGATCCGATTGGAGACCATCAGGTAGCCGAGCAAGAAGCAGCAGATCGGAAGGTACTGGGGAATCAGCGCAAGCGCCTGGTCGAGACCCTCTGGCTTGGTGGCGCTGAAGTAGGTCAGGAACCAGGCGTCCCAGTCGGTCAGCGTGAAGTACATCAATACCAGGCTGGTGATGACCCCTGCGGCACCCGGAGTCGGCATCCCATCGAAGGCCAGATGGTCTTCACTTTCATGGCCGTCTCGAACTGAATTGAATCTCGCCAGTCGTAGCAGCGCTCCGAGGAAGTAGGCGAGGCAGAAGACCCACATCAACTTGCTCAGGGGATTCCCCGCATCATGGACTGGATCGAGGTTCCCGTGGTGAAACAGCGCCAGCGTCAATCCTGCCGGAGCGAGCCCGAAGGTGACCAGATCCGCGAGAGAATCGAGTTGGGCCCCGAGTGTCGTACCTCCGCCGGTGGCCCGAGCCACCTTGCCGTCGAACACATCGAACAACATGCCCGCCAGGATGAACCAGGAAGCTTGATGCAGCCGAACCAGCAGATGGGTCTCACCTCCCTCGAGGCTTCCCGCGATGAGGGTCAATGCTATGAATCCACAGACTGCATTACAGAGAGTGATGATGTTTGGAATCACTGCGATGTGACGCGGCATATCCTTAAATCCATTCGCCAAGGATCGTCCTTCCACCCTGGACCTTCTGTCCAGCCTTCACTGCGGCCTTGAATTTCTTCCCATCCTTTGGCGGGATCACGATCTCCGTCTGCGATCCGAATCGGATCATTCCAAAATCAAATCCTCGATCGATGGAATCTCCCGCTTGCAGTGGACAGACGATTCGGCGTGCGATGAGCCCGGCGATCTGTCGCACCAAGATCTTCAACCCGTCGTGAGACCGGATGCCGATCTCTTGACGTTCATTGACCTCTCTTGCACTGGCCTGGGTCGCACTCTTGAAACTGCCATCGACATGTCTCAGGTGTTCCACCACTCCGTGGACCGGGGAGCGATTGACGTGAACGTTGAAGACGGACAGGAAGATCTGGATCCTCACTGCCGGTTCCTCGACATAAACTTCGTCATCGACATCCTCGACCACGATGATCTTGCCGTCTGCCGGGCAAATCGGCAGATCCCCGACAGGTGCTGGACGCTGGGGATTACGGAAGAAGGAGAGTACAAAGAGCCACAAGATCAGCGGCAGCGCCAGCAGAGCCGATCGAATCGGTGAGTCCTCGAGGCCATATCCCAGCAACAGGCCCGTGACCAGCAACAGGCCAGATGCCCACAAGATCACCGGAGTTCCATGGCGAGTCAGGCGATTGCCCAGCAACCCCGAAGTGCTGGCTTTCAAGGAAGTCGTGGTCATGGTCAACATGGTTCCTCTCGATCGGTTGACACCGGTCACCTGTGAGCCGGACAATCGGTCACAGCCTCGTGGCATCGTGAGCGATCCGACCACCAGAGGCAACTGTTCCGAAGGGAGATCAGATGACAGCGATCCGGCAGATTCAGGGCAGAATGGTGCTCGATAGCCGTGGATTTCCAACTCTGGAGGGGGAATGCCTGCTCGAGGATGGGTGCCGCGCTACTGCGATGGTTCCATCGGGGGCCTCGACCGGCGAAGCAGAGGCGCTGGAGTTGCGAGACGGTGGCGCCGAATGGGGCGGCAAGGGAGTCGAGAAGGCGCTCTCTCACCTCCGTGGAGAGATCTCCGAGTTGCTCACCGGACGCGATGCCTGTGACCAGGAGCAGATCGACCAGCTCCTCTGTCGTGCCGATGGAACCGCCAACAAGTCTCGCTTCGGAGCCAACGCAACCCTGGCCATTTCGATGGCGACCTGCAGGGCCGCAGCGATGAGTCGCCAGTTACCCCTCTACCGCTACCTCGGAGGTGACGAAGCGGTCCGGTTGCCGATTCCCCTGATGAATGTGATCAACGGCGGAGCTCACGCCGACAATGCCGTCGACGTCCAGGAGTTCATGCTGGCTCCAGTCGGTTTCGATGATTTTCCGACCGCACTGCGCGCCGGGGTCGAGGTCTACCATGTATTGAAAAAGCGCCTGAAATCTCGCCACCTGGTCACCGCGGTCGGTGACGAAGGCGGTTTTGCTCCCGACTTTGTCAGCGATGAACTGGTGCTGGATGAACTGGTCGCAGCCATCGAGCAGGCGGGATACACCGTCGGCCACGATCAACAGTTCAACTTCGCCCTCGATGTCGCGGCCAGTGAGTTGTTTCGCGATGGGAACTATCATCTGGGATCATATCCAGAGCCTCTCTCCTCCGAACAAATGATCGACCACTGGTCTCTCCTCTGCGAGCGCTTCCCCTTCACCAGCATCGAGGACGGTCTCGATGAAGAGGACTGGGATGGTTGGAAGCAGATGACATCTCGCCTCTTGGGAATTCGGCTGGTCGGAGATGATCTGTTCGCCACCAATCCACAGCGAATCGCTCGCGGCGTTGCCGAAGGGTCTGCCAACGCATTGCTGGTCAAATTGAATCAGATCGGCACCGTCACCGAGACACTGGAGGCGATCCGGGTCGCCTCTGAAGCGGGATACCGGATCATCATCTCGCACCGTTCAGGAGAGACCGAAGACGACTTCATCGCCGACCTCGCCGTGGCCACGGGGGCCGGCTGGATCAAGACGGGAGCACCTTGCAGATCGGAGAGGAACGCCAAATACAACCGACTGCTGCGTATTCACGCAGATCTTGGTGAGCGTGCTTTGATGGGACCCTTGCAGTTCTGATCGAAAATTGTTTCAATCATCCCACCCGGTCGCCGCGGGGCTTGCACTACGAACTCACCTCGTAGCACTCATCTCGTAGTCGAATGGAGTTTCGACCTGTCCAGGATCCAGCCGATCAACGAACTCTCGTCACTGCGCATCCGCCGGGTGGTGACCGATCTATGCCGATTCAGCACTCCTCAGTTCATGGTGCTACTGGTCGGGATTTCCCTGTCGATCGTGGCCCAGGTTCATCTGCCCAGGCATGCCCAAAATCGCGACCTGGAGGCTCATCTGAGTACCTTGATCTCACAGGGACAGGTACTGGAGAATCGGCTGGAAGAAGCGAGGATTGAGCGGAAGGCGTTGGTCGAAGATTCATTCTTCCAGCGAGAAGCGCTTCGTGAACTGACGGGCCAGCACAGGGCGGGTCAGATGACCCTGAGCGACAAGCTGCGGCGGGGTCAGGGAAGCCAGACCCCGACACGCTGATCCGACACGCTGATCTTCTCCGCTGACCCAGCGATACTGTTCGCATCTCAGCGGTTCGCATCTCAGCAGATCGCATCCCATCCCTGCTGGATGATGATCTCTTCGATCAGCGTGGGATCCAGATCTTCTTGCCGATGGGAAGTGCGTTCGGATTGAGTCCGTCATTCAATTTCTGAATCTCGAGCCAACGCCCACCATTACCCAGTTCGTCCCGTGCGATGTCATACAAGGTGTCACCATCGCGGATCTGAACCTGTCGCATTCCGCTGCGTGTCGCTTCTGCAGGTACACGCATGGTGACCGGTTCCTTCATCGCAGTGGCAGAATCAGATCTGGGAATCGTCAGCAGACGGCCAGGAATCAACGTCGTGGTCTCGGTCAGACCTGGATTGACGGGCAGCAATTCGGTCCAGCGGATTCCCGCCCCGAGTTCGCGAGAGGCGATCCTCCAGAGGCTATCCCCCTCGATCACCTTGATCTGGCTGAGGGGACCCACCCGTTGCGACACCGAACCGGGCACCACCGCGGGCTGCTGCAATCGGTGGGTACGGGTGGTGACGACAGGCTCGATGCCACCGTTGTTGCGGATCACGCCGGCGGCCGGAGTGACCTCGAACTGGTCGGTGCGGGCCACTGCAGGCTCGACCTGAGATCCACCGACGGTGGTATTCATCAGAGGAGCATCCTTGGGCCCGATCGACGGTGCAGTCTGATCCTGTTGAGCCACCCGAGCGGACGGTGTCACCGGTCTCACGCTTGCGCTGCGCCTTGCGGATCCATTCTGATTTGCCGCAGAGGACTGACCACCCTTCGACTCGCTCCCTCTTGCCGTCACAGCGGAACTGTTGGAGGTGGCGTTAGAGATTGTCCGACGATTGGACGACGGTCGAATGGCCGGATCTCGATTGGAGATTCCGGTCACCTGCTCTTCAGCAGTGGGACCGTTCTGCACCTCGCTATCGAGTAGATTGGCGATGACAACCACCACCAGCACCATGATGAGAACGATGCCTATCTTCGTACCTGTACCCATGGAGTCCCCCATTCCCTCGCGAGGTCCGAAGACTCTCGCTTCCCCGAGGTGGGTGCCGATTGCATG
>LWDU01042463.1_pt1 | contig 11669 bp, 21 predicted proteins | sample 727161 | NCBI WGS metagenome assembly LWDU01 (sample SAMN04566230, study PRJNA314399) | hydrothermal vent metagenome | isolation source: deep sea hydrothermal plume seawater | place: Mexico: Gulf of California, Guaymas Basin | collected 2004-07-11 | reverse complement strand
CACACAACAATGTCAAACTCACTAGGGAAACAAAAATCATTGCTATCACTATACTTGCAGAAGCTAGAGGCGAAGGACACGGTGGAATGTACGCGGTTGCTGCTGTCATTGCTCAACGAGCATTCGAGAGAAAACGGACACCCACAGAGGTATGTCTTAAAAAATGGCAATTTAGTTGTTGGAACGGTAAAAGATTAAAAGACCTTGAACACTTGTTGAAAGTGCCGCAAGCGAAGTATGCAATCGCTCTGGCTAAAAACATTAAACTGTTAAGCCGCGACTTTGTTGGGTTCGCTAATCACTACCACAACAACAAAATCAAATTACCTTACTGGGCTAAAGGCCAAAAGCCAGTCAAGACAATCGGCAACCACATTTTTTATAAGTTATAATGAAAAACGATTCCTTTATGTCGGAGAACGAATCCGAACAGCATCAATTCAGCGAAGCTAACCAAGGCAAACGCCAAAGCAAAATGCTAGGCTTGTATAATTCGGAAGCGATGCGCGGCAGTATGCATACGTTTTACGAGAGGCCACACGGCTCCAACAAAACCAACGCAACCAATCGCCAAAAGCCCAAAAAAAGAAAGTGACCATTAAACTAAAAAACCGAAGCGGCAACTCCATTCTGGCGTTTAATCTTGTTGACAAAAAAATTGATGATGCTATACTACAAGCGCGGTTGAGAAGAAATCGCAAACTCAAAAAACTATTCAAATGACTTTTGTGTCCTCATAACGCACAACACGACGTCCCGCTGAGGTTTTTATTATTGTCCTTGGCGGGGCGTTTTTCTCTTGACATCTAACGGTCGAGCGCCCCCCCGCGCGGCCTTAGATTGCAATAACAAAACACCTAAAAAATAAAAAAACTTTTTTTATTTTTTTAAGGAAATGGGGTTGACATTTCCGGAGATTCTGGTATACTATTTTCTGTTATGAGGGATCGAATTGAATTAGAGGAAATCTTCGAGGCCGACCCGCAAGCGCGGGCGGAGTTTAATGCAGTATGCAGCACGTGGCAAGCCGAAGCCATCGCGGAGCAGGAGGCTGAATTGAAAGCAATGGCCAAGCAAGAGGGGGCGTCCAAATGAGCAGCCCCTTTGCTGATTGGACTGAGGCTGATTGGGAGGATTATATGGCAACATCCCCCGAGGCCAACAAGCCAGCACCGCGCAAGGTCGACCCCATGCTGTCCACCGCGCTGAAGCGCGGTCTGATGCTGATGTATTTGAACGAAATGAAGCCCACCAAGGCCCCTAAAAAAATAGCTGAAATGAAAAAAATATCTTGCTTTGTCAAAAAATTTGTGCGATAATCTTTTTGTTATGAGCGAACTAAAAACATATACATTCAAGCGCACCAAGTCAACCAGTTTGGACATCAAAGATGTGGCTGATGGTGCAAAACTATATTATGATCAAGTTGTGGATATTGAGCCCTTCGAATGCACGAAGCTCTTCCATGATCTACATCATGCAGAGGATCGCAAGTATGCTTTCCATTTTGACTGGTCGCCCTACTCGACCCCTAGCGAAAATGATCTGGCTATGTGGTTCTCACTTGGTTGCCCTGATCGCTGGAGCATCGGTGACGACAAGAGCGTTGGGTCATTGGATTCTGATCGCCTTGTAGAAGCGATGGGTCGCGATCTTCAAATCGAAGGGTATTGATTAAAACGCCCCGCTTTAGCGGGGTGTTTTTCTCTTGACATCTAAGCCGCGGCGGGGGGGCGCTGGGCCGTTAGATGAGACTTGGTATCATTCTAATTCTAATTATTCCAGATTATTGTTATTTAGTAAAACTCTATTTACTATTTAGCGATTTACTATTTACTATTTAGGCAATTACAATTTACAATTTAATTCTATAAACAAAAAAAACCTCCCGCAAGCGGGAGGTTTTGTCAATTATGAATTGCGACTTATACCGTCACAACTACGTCCTCGGGACGCTCCAGCTTCACACCACAATGCGCGTCCATCAGACCGTGCAATGCTTGTGAACGCTTGGGCAGTTCGCCCAAATTCCCCTTCAACACCTCGGTGAAGGCATTGAACATCGACCACGCATTGCGCGGTTTGAACTCTGGGTGGTTGGGGCTTTCCCATTGGTCAACAACCCGCTTGATGTGGTTGTTGGTGCAAGCCCCAGCTTGAAACCCACGAATGATGAGGTCATTCGCCTCCATGCGTGAGAGCGCACGCTCCTTGTAAGCGTCGAAACGCTTTGCCTGAAACCCCCAATGGTCGGCCAGTTTGCCAAAGGTTCTACTCACCATCTGCGGGAGGTCGCGCATGATATAGCGAGTGTGCTTGCGGGCGAGCTTTACTTCACCCGTGAACGACAAGTTGTCGCAAACGAAAACATTTGCGCCACACGCGAGGGATGCGCCAAACCGTTTGTCGTGCGCGTTACGCAGACCCAACACGGTTCCGTATTCCTCGTTACCCTCTCCCTTGCGAACTTGGAAGAGGCCAAAATATCGCGCACCATCATGCGTGAGAGCATGGGATTCCTCTTGAATCACCATGTTCGCATCGCCCAAACGGTCGCGAACGAGACCAACTAAATGGTCGTGACGCACAGGCGTCCACGAATCCGTGGCGTCTGGCATCTGCACTTGCGTCACCTCGTCGTAATCAACTCGGTGCGCACCGCAATGTAACATCATACCTTTCATAATAATCTAAAGGGCGTCCCCACCAGTGGGAACAAAAAAAGTATGCAACAACCACGGTATTATTGCAAGCAAAAAAAACACCAAAACCCAAAAAAAATTACACCTAAAAAAATGCACTTTAGTGCATTTTTTCCTTGACATCTAAGCTGCGCCGGGGGCGCGGCCTCGACTTAGAAAGTCAACAAAAAAACCTCCCCCTTTCGGGGGAGGTTAGGTATACGACAGATAGTTAAATAGTGAAGGGCAACAGAATTCTTTATTGCCGCCTGTTGCCGCGGCGTTATGGGCACACGGCTTTAGTTGCCGTTGCTTTGTCGTGTTACCACGGCCCTATGGCCGCGATACTCGTAATCCGTCAATCGAAATTGACGGCGCACGGATGACTTCGATTTACCCGAACGAATGGCAGCACGGATGCTGTTTCCTCTATCGGTAAATGCCATTCGCACCGAAGTGCTTCGCGTGGATGATTTTCGCTGCGTTGGGAGGTAAGCCCTCAACGCCTTGCGGATAGCATCCAGCATGGCATCAATCAAAGAACTCTCGGAATTAGTCAGCTTCATGAAGCTTTATCCTTTCGTGTTCTGATTGCGATTTCTGGGCACTTGCCCCACACATCAATGCTCCTTTATGCATCCTGCGCATTTCCAAACTATGCCTGAAGGTCGTGACCATTGCAAGCATTTTTTTCATTTAATTTGTGCTTGGCCTTGCGTGAGTATTTGGATTTGTCCCGATGCCTCCGCGATGGCGGTGGCAGCGGTTTCCGAATCTTCTTCCACAATTCCTTAAGCGTTTTCATTTCACTATTATTACACAAAAAAAGCCCCCCGTCAAGGACGGAGGGCTTGAGTTATGAGCCGAACAATTATGCCCGATACCGTGCAGAACCACAACGCGCATACATGACTCGGTCAAGACTCACCTTGCGATCCTCGTTGGTGCTCACGTCATTAAACGTTATATAACGTGGCGACGTATTCACAAACTTTGCACAATAATCCTTAGTGTCGCGCCCTTCGCGCAACGTCAGAGTGGCGAAACGGCCACCCACCTTACTGAAAAAACGATCGAATTTCGTATTCATCCACTTAGTATAATATCCATATTTTTTTTGTCAAGAACTTTTTTTTGCTATGGTGATTGCGATAGCAAAAACGACCATGCCCACGAGAACAATGAGTGCCTCCATCCCGCAAAGCATAACGCATCCTGATTTCCCTGTCAAGCCTAGCGATACCCACCAACCCAATGCCCCTCTTTTCGGTGCAGCCAAGTTAAAGTCGCCCCAACCTTCTGGGTAGTGATGCTGTATTTTTCAGCCAATTCCCTCGCCCCATCGAAATTTTTCGAGCGCAAGTCGTCCTCCAACGCTGCCTTATTTTCTGGAGTCAACTCCTTGATTACGCTTGGTTGTGCGGGGGCAGGGGTGCGATTAAGACGATAGTGCAAGCAGGGGCCAAAGGGCATCCTCCGAACCGTTTCAATCTCGGTGCGACTATTGGTAAACCCCAACAACATCATCGGAGTTTTTTGGGCTTGATATTCCATCGACACAACGCATTTCACTTTGTTGCTTGTGTTCTCGTTGATATACGCTTCAACGGCATCGGTTGCAACAATACACAACGCTTCATCACCTGCCATGTCCGTTGCCAGATCCAAAATGTCCGACTGCACCGTTTCGGTTTTTCGCCACGCACAAGTGAAGGTAGCGAACACCACGCTATTGGTAACAAAATTTTGGCGGTCAGTAATGATATCCAATCGCTCTTGGGACGGATTCCCACAAAAGTCAAACCACGCAAAGAAATTCTTTTTTGTGTGTTCATTAGGGTGAATGCTTTTAGGAGAATAGCAAAAATCCAAATTAGAATAAACGCTCTCCAGCCCACTAACATCCATGAACATACGGGTATTTTTCTGGGAAGCATAAACAGCCCAATCATTTTCAAAGCAATGCAAGTCAACCCGACCGTCACCACCGAACCATTTGTGTGTGTTGGTGGACTTGTCTGCCATGAACTGCTCCAATTCCCACACAGTAGCGGGTAGAGTGTAAACCGTGCAGTCATCACTTTTCTCTTTCCTTTCGCCACCCGCTAGGGTGTACCGTTGGTGAGCAATGTCATCGTGCCACCTCTCAAAAAGGGCAGCAACTACCGACCGCATTTGAGCCTTCGTCTCGTTTAAGCAAAGTATCGCCATGCACAGACTCTATCAGATACAGAGAAGAGGTCAACCTATTTTTTAAAAAAATTTAAATAAAAAATGCACCGCAGGTGTATTTTTTCCTTGACATCTAAGCTGCGCCGGGGGCGCGGCCTCGACTTAGAAAGTCAACAAAAAAACTTTTAAAAAAGTTTTTTTAAATTGTTGACATTTAGCGTGGCTATGCTATACTTTTACGCATGGAGACGAACAAGACGCCTCAAATGGAGTCCTTATTAGAGGACATGGGTCAACAACTGTTTGGCCGTAGCCGTCAAGTGGCCGCGGACAATCAATTGTGCATGTCGTGCGGTGTGGATGCGAACCATTTCCGTGACGAACTTTCGCGGAAAGAGTACGGCATCTCTCGCCTATGTCAAGGTTGCCAAGATAAAGTTTTTGGGGGTTGACATTTGAGCTTAATCTGTTAAACTTTTTCCAGTTATGAGACTGACCATCAAAGAAGCGCAGGTAAGAGTCGGGACGCTGTCGAAGCCGTCGAAAATGCCGGGGTTCGGTTATAGCACACCAGCAGATAATTGTATCACCGGCTCAAAGCTGGTGAAGATTGTTAATTCAATTTGTTTTTTTTGTTACGCTCGCAAAGGCCGTTATGTTTTCCCTAATGTGATCGCCGCCATGAAAAAAAGACTCAAAGCATTGCAGCGTATGGATTGGGTTGCGATGATGGTTTTTTTGATTGGCAAAAAGGAAAAGAGTGGTTTCTTTCGCTGGCACGATAGTGGTGACGTTCAAGGTGTCTGGCATCTTGAAAAGATGGCAGAGGTTGCAAGGCGATTGCCGAAGATTAAATTTTGGCTGCCAACGAGAGAATACGGCTTTGTCCGTGAGTGGATGGGCTTGGGTCGCAAGCCAGATAATTTGACAATCCGCTTGTCTGCTTACATGATGGATGGCCCTGCGCCAACCACCTTGGCCAGAAGCCTTGGGCTAACAACGAGCGGGGCGAAGAGCGTGGGGTTTAGTTGTCCAGCGTCTGAACAGGGTAACGAGTGCAGAGAGTGCCGCGCCTGTTGGGATGAGACGGTTGAAAATATCGACTACAAGAAACATTAAGAAATGAAAAAAGAGTATGTGATCAAATTAACGGACGAAGAAAAAGAGGCTTTGCGCAAAAGTAAAGTCAATGGCCCTTTGTACCACCTAATTAAACAAATCCTTGAGCAAAATAATTCCAAAACATGGGACGATATTCTGTGCGACACAGCCTGCGGGCTATAGAACAGAATGAAAAGCTTGACACCTAAGTGGCGGCGGCCCGCACGTGGCGACTTAGAATTCAAAACAAAAATTTATTAAAATTTTCGTTGACAAACATTATTTATGTGGTAAGCTTATTTCGTTATGGATAACTCGTTTGATGAAAAGCAATGGCTCAATGATCTCGGCCCAGAGACTCGGATGAAATTTACCGAACTGCGGGAACAGATCCAAGAGGATATACTGTCGTTCTTTAATGGTATGAACTATGTCAGTAGCGATGTTGATAAACTGTGCCAAATCGTAGTTGATAACTTCAAAAAATATGAATGGAATTAACCCACAGAAAATCACCAACTTTAACCGCACCAAGGCTGAGTTAGAATTGTTTGCTGTCTTTGCTGTGTGTGTGGCAGGCAAGCAGGCCAAGGTCATGGCGAAGAAGGTGAATGACTGTTTTCTCGAGTGTTGGACTCCGACCGCAAGGCTTAGTCCGTTTGAGATGATCAAGTCATTGCTGAATATAAGGGTATTCGGTGCTTACCTGCAGTCCAACAAATTTGGACAGTATAAAAGGTTGTGGCGGGCACTAAAGGAACTGTCTGATTTAGATGTGGCTACCTGTAGTCGAGAGGATTTAGAAAAGGTGCATGGCATTGGCCCTAAGACATCACGCTTTTTTTTGATGCATTCAAGGCCCAACCAACAGTTCGCCACGCTAGATACTCACGTATTAAAGTGGTTGCGCAGTAAAGGTGTGGACGCACCAAAAGACACGCCGCAAAGCAAAAAACTTTATGGTAAATTGGAAAGAAAATTCTTGCAATTATGTGAAGAAGAACGTAAACTACCTGCAGATATGGATCTGAAGATTTGGAAAAGTTATGCGTGTTCAAGTATATTATAATCTACATAAAAAATGCCTGTCGGTTAGGCACAAGGGTAAAGTTATTGAACATGCCCAGAGTGTCATACTACGGAATGTAAGTTTTCATGTACAACCAGCAGGAAGGGCGCGGGTGCTTAAAGAAAAGCGCAAGAATGTTCACGCTTATGTGGCGGGTGATATGGCCGAGAGCTTCTGGTTCACAGAGCCTTCGGCGCGTATATGGGCAGGCACGCAGCATGTGACATACAATCCGTACAAGTATAAGACTTTTGTGGATAAGCTTACAGGTAAGCCAGTAACCAAAGCGCCGGTCGTATTAATTCACGGCAAGTCTATAACTGTGGGACAATATTCGCGGGGTGGTCAAATGGTAAGACGACTCTCTGCAAAAGAGTAGTTGACGGTTCGACTCCGTCCCTCGCGTCCATGGGTTGGTAGCTCAATGGTAGAGCAGCGGCCTTTTAAGCCGTTGGCTGTGGGTTCAAGTCCCGCCCGACCCACCATTTTTCCCTTGCGATTCTAAGTCGTCGCTGCCCCGCGGCTGACAGTTAGAATTTTATTTTGTAATAACTCTAACTGCTTATTTGTTATTTATTTATTTATAATTCGCTTATTTAGTATTAAGCTATTTAGCCTTCACTTATTTACTTATTTAGCCTTTATTTGTTTCGTTTCTAATTGTATTTAAAACATTTGTAACATGATTAATATAGTTTTGCTTATTACGGATTTTTCCTCTCGCAGCTGGATGAACCATATTATAATGTTTAATGTTGTATTTAATTAAACCTCGCTGGACTTTGCGCCCAAGTGCTATTACTGTATTTCCTTTCGCGGCCTTCGCTATCGTTGCCCTCGATTCCTCAAACAAGTTGAGGAATCGACAGGAGGATGGCTCGACATTATTTGCACGAAGCGCATCGAACAACTGCTTCGCGGCCAACCGCCCATCCTCCCACGACCAACCTTTAGTACGCGCTAATTCAGATTTTTCTTCACCAATAAAAAGAATATTATTCATCCCATTTTACTTCAAACTCATCGTCCTTGTGGAAACATTTGTAAATAAAAACAATACCATCATAACCAGTATTTTCTACAAAAGCCAAAACCCATTTTCTTATTACACTATATTTTATTGTTTTCATTCTAATATTACCTTGTAATTGGGGTCATTGGTTACGGCGTGAGATACCGTTTTGCCAGTTACTATTTCGTAGGCGCGTGTTATCATCACATGGTTTGAGGTTGTGGAGAGAATCTCCACAACCTCCCTACGGATTTCGTCGATATGTTTACTTGACTTTTTTCTTGACATGATTTTCTTGGTCGATGTAGTCGCTGCCTTGCTTGGTAATGTGTCGCTTGCCGTCGATTTTGATGAGGTTTTTCTTCATCAAGTATAATTCAACATCACGCTGAATTGCGGTGCGACTCAAACCAGTCTTGGCGCACAACTCTTGTAACGATGCCTGACCGTCCTTACGAAGAATGGACAATATCTTCTTTTCGATGTTGTTTACACCAAGCGGATTGATGCCCAACTTATCGCAAAAAACTGCGAAATCAGACAGTTGAAAAATGTTGTCGCCTTTCGCAGCACAAAACAATTCAACCTCCTTCGCTCGCATCACGCACGAACGAGCATTACCCCTGCTTGTCTTGGCGAGTTCAACGAGTGCTTTTTCGCTGAAGCTGATTTCATCCACTTGGCTCTCAAGAATCTGCCCCAACTCCTTGGGAGTGTAATCCTCAAAATCAATTACGGTGAGCCTGTCCTTGAGCGGGGGCCATACCTTATCTGCCTCCGTTGTCGCAAACAGGAATGTCTGCTTCTTGAAATCGAATGGATACTCACCATCACGCCAGCGCAAATTCTTGTGTGTGCCTTTTTCGGTGTTGAATACCGTCAAGAAAGCGTTTGTCAAGTCCTTGGGTAATTCGTGTGCCTCATCAAACAGCACGGTGATTTCGTTGTCCATGATGAGGGGGATGAACACTTGGTCGAAAAACTGCTCGACATTTTTAATGGTCGAACAATTCAACTCAAGGAATGGTCGCCGCTTTCCATCGGCATTTTCCAAATGCTGTCCAAACTGACGAGCGAATTCGGTTTTACCTAAACCCTTGGCCCCAATCAAAAACAGGAAAGGGCAAGTGCTTGTTTTCTTGAAGGCATCAAGATAAAAGTTCAGCCTTTTTTTGACAGATTTCTGCCCAAATAGTTCCGCAAATCGTTCTTCCATTACTTGTGTGTGGTCAATTTAAATGCAATCTTTTCCTCAACAGCAGCGGCATTATTGCTTTTTTTGGGGGCCAAGTCAACAATATTCATGTCGGAATTTGCCTTCATTTGTTCGATGACTGTTTTTTCATACCACTTGCGACCAACTTGTATCGCATCTTTTTCTTCCGCAATAAGCATCAACTGCTTTAGTGACACATCAAGAAAACTGGAACTACCCGCCTTACGGCCAGAACCAGATTTGCGCGGAGAACCATCTTTGTTTCGCGTAATCTTCGCCATGCCACCCATTGTATATGGGTATATTGGCCATGTCAACATTTTTTTAAATTTTTTTTCGTGTTTTTTTAATTGGTTTTTTTGTTTAGTTGTATATTATTAGTAGTATGGCAAGCAAAGCGGTCAAATTCAAGAACTATGAGGGTCAACACTACGAGGTAAAATTACGGAAACCCCGTAAAGAAGTAAAAGCGGCGGGGATTTGTTACCCTCCGGAGAATGTTGGCCTCGCAAGAATTTTAGTGGATCCACACCAAAATGACGATGATGTGCAGGAGACAATTATCCACGAAATTAGTCATGCGTTTTTTTGGGGAACAAGCGAGGATAAGATCAACTATTTCGCCAAAACTCTTTCACAAATTTTAAAAAAATTAGGCAATTAATATTTATTAAAATAACCTTCATAATTTGGGTTATTTAGAATTTCTTTTATTTGGTTATTGGCCGTTCGTAATTCAAACTTGAGGCGACCTTGCAATTCTATTAAATCTTTTTCTGCTTTTTTGCGCTGATTAGGCTTGCCAAATTTTAATAAATTTTTATTAAATTTAATTTGTTGTTTGTAGAATTTATTGTCGTATGTGTTATTTAGGCATAAATCGTTCATAATTTAATTAAAAAAAGTCGCGTTATTTAGCAAAAAATCATTCATAATTTGAGCGAAATGCAACAAAATGCATTGAAATTTAGAAAAATTTTAAATAAATTTGGGGGCTTATTTGGCTTTTAATCGTTCACAATTTGGTCTGTTCCCAAGTCAATCTTTGGATTGTCGCGAACTTGTTCAAGAATTTTGATTATGAGTTCGTCGCGGGGGTCTTTAGGCTTGAAGTCTTTTTCTTTTTCAAAGATTTGGTCAAGCACCTCAAAATCATAATCACCTATGCTAATTGTTACGGATTTCATTTTGTATTTTATTATATTCCTCAATTACTCTTTCTCTATACATTTCTTTCCAGCCTTCCATCTCATCATCAATGCTACATTCAACCCCCCTAGTAAACGAAATGTAACCAGACATAAAGCATATACCACATACTAATAAACTTGTTATTATGTTTACTTNTTTAAATAATTTTTTTTAAATTTCGGGGGATACTGAACTGGTTTTATACTGAACTTAAACTGGTTTTAGTTTGGGTGTATTTGAATATATCTAAAAGAAATACTATACAATCCCTCATTTTCCCATATATTTTAATAATATTTATTAAAAATTTATTTATTCTTGTTTGTTAGAATGTATATGGAAGTAATATGTTTCGCTGGTGAATCATAGGTGAATCATACGGGAGAGTCGAATTCGGGACGCTCATTAAAACGATGAACAAAAATTGGAGTGTAATCGCCAACATACGCTGAAACCACATTGAACTCCATATATTCATGGGCCTCATGTAAATCCATATTATCCCGCTTCATTAGAATGTTCATGCAACGCTGGTAATCGTAAACCACACAAGCACCTGACGCATCATACCCAATAATCGCACCATCAAAACCGTCAGCAAACAACGCCTCTGGATTGACTCCTGCAATTACCCCTCTCCTTTCGTCATCAGAATCATCCTCATTTGCGTCAGAACCATCCTCTACGAGCTTTTTATCCAATTTAGCGGTAGCCGTAGCCAACTCGCTTTTGTAGTGTTGAGCCGTCCAGCCATCGTTGTATGGGCTGTTAGCTTGAACTTCCAGATTTGCAATTTGCAACCTAATCTTGTCAATAGAATTACTCATACCGAAATAAATATAGCAAGCTGCGATTCGCTTGTCAACCCCCTTTTGTTGTTTTTTTTATACGAGGTTATAATTGCAAACCCCATCCAATATATGCTCCAATAATTCCTTGATAGCTTCTTGTTCGTCCTCGTTGCAGTAATTGTGTTTATTTAGTATTGCCCCTTCCTCCACAATATTATTCAACAACCTCAACTCATCGCCACTAAACTTTAAAGTAATTTCTTTTTCTGTAATAAACTGACTGCCCAAGTCAGCATCCAGTCTGACAAATGATTCAATCGTTTCCATCGTTGTCGTGTTCGTAAAAAGAGAACTTATATTGCTCCTTGTCTTGTTTGACGATTGCCTCGTCCACTTCTACCTTGTATTCTGCCAAAAACAAAGAATCCGCTTCGTT
>LWDU01037971.1_pt1 | contig 11670 bp, 14 predicted proteins | sample 727161 | NCBI WGS metagenome assembly LWDU01 (sample SAMN04566230, study PRJNA314399) | hydrothermal vent metagenome | isolation source: deep sea hydrothermal plume seawater | place: Mexico: Gulf of California, Guaymas Basin | collected 2004-07-11 | reverse complement strand
ATGAATCCGGCTCGATCCGAGCCGACTCAGTTCCGCGGGAGTCGCCCACGGGATAGGCCCACCCCAGTACTCGGGAACCCCCGTCTTCGGAGTGGCACCGCTAACTACCCGAGCGACCTCCCCAAGCGGCACGGTCTCCCACCTCACGCGAGCATCTCCCGCAGGCGCTTGAGACCGTCCTGAATCTCGACTTCGAGGGCATCCAGTTCATCGAGGATCTCCGCCGGCGACCGGTGCTCGACCTCCTCGATCTCGATCTCCTTGTAGCGGTTGAGGCTCAGGTCGTAGCCGTTGTCGACGATCTCTTGCTTCGGCACGAAGAAGCTCTGGTCGGTGCGCGCCCGGGCAGTCTCGGCATCCAGGTTCTGCCACCGCGCGAGCACGTCGGGAAGGTCGTTCGCCTCGATGGGGGTGCGCTTGTCGTCAAGGGTCATGCCGTCGGCGCGCACGTCGTAGAACCACACGCGGTCGGTTCCGCCCGACGAGGTCTTCGTGAACAGCAGGATCGCGGTCGAGACCCCGGTGTAGGGCTTGAACGTTCCCGAGGGGAGCTTGATGACGGCATCCAGTTTGTGGTCATCGATCAGCAGCTTGCGCACCGCCTTGTGCGCGTTGCTCGACCCAAACAGCACGCCCTCGGGCACGATGACCGCGGCACGTCCGCCGTTGCGCAGCATCCGGATCATGAGCACGAGGAAGAGCAGCTCGGTCTTGCGGGTCTTGACGAGCTTCTGCAGATCCTTCGAGACGGTCTCTTGATCGAGCGACCCGGCAAACGGCGGATTGGCGAGCACGAGCGTGTAGCGGTCATCGCCCGGATGCCCCTCCGACAGCGAATCCGCGCGCTCGATCGTCGGGTTCTCGACGCCGTGCAGCAGCATGTTCATGCTGGCGATGCGGGCCATGGCGGCATCGGAGTCGTAGCCGGTGAACATCGGGCCGTGGAAGTGGGCGCGACTGGCGGCATCCGCCCACAGCTCGGGGTGGTGCTCGCGCAGGTACTCCTCGGCGGCGACGAGGAACCCCGCGGTTCCGACGGCCGGATCGATGATGAGGTCGTCGGGGCGCGGACGCTGCAGGTCGACCATGAGCTTGATGATGTGCCGGGCCGTGCGGAACTGCCCGTTCGTGCCGCTGGTCGCGAGCTTCGAGAGCATGTACTCGTAGATGTCGCCCTTGGTATCGCGATCCTCCATCGGGATCTCGTGCAGCAGGTCGACGACCTTCGTCAGCAGCGCCGGGGTCGGGATCGTGAACCGGGCATCGCGCATGTTCCGCGCGTAGCTCGACCCCTCGGCACCCAGCCGGCGCAACCACGGGAACACATGCTCGGAGACGACCTCGAACATCTCGGCGGGCGCGAAGTTCGTGAACACGCTCCACCGCAGATCGCGGTACGGCCGACGGCTCGGCAGATCATTGTCGTACCCCTCGGGAAAGACCGGGTTCTCGACCTCCTCGCCGAAGCGGGCTGCCTTCTTCTCAGCGAGCAACTGCAGATCGTCAAGCCGCCGGATGAACAGCAGATACGTGATCTGCTCGATCACCTCGACGGGATTGGCGATGCCGCCCGACCAGAAGGCATCCCAGACCTTGTCGACCTGACGTCTCAGTTCACCCGTGACCACGCTGTGCCCCCTCGATCCGTGCAACCACTCCACGCTAACGGAGGGCGGCCAGCAGACCCGACGACAACAGACGGCTTCGTCGCGCGCCCGTAGAATCCCACGACAACTCGCCGTATCCGGATTTCGTAATGAACTATTCTCATACGGATTTCGTAATAGGCTTGCGCTATCCGGATTTCGTAGTAGGGACGGCCATGGCATCGTACGAAGCAAAGCTGCGCTCCCCAGCCGACATCGGGCTTGCGATCCAACAGGCGAGGCTCGCAAGAGGCCTGACACAGATGGAGCTAGCCGACCAACTCGGCATCTCGCAGCGGTCTATCAGTGAGCTCGAATCCGGAAAGCCCACGATCTGGGCTCGTCGAATGTTCGACCTCATGCGGGCGACCGGGGTCGAGCTATCGGCTATGTGGGATGGTGAAGCCCGGTCATGAGGCTCGCCGTCGAGCTCTATGGCACGGTCATCGGACACATCCACGGCCCTGATGCACGCTCGTTCGACGTCGAGATCACCGATGAGGCACGGGAGACATTCGGGGTAAACAGCCGGGTGATGTCGGTTGCGATTCCATTGCTGGCTTCGATGCCAAGGCAACATGCAGGGCGTCGCCGAAACTGGTTCGCCGAGCTCCTGCCCGAAGGCGACCAACTCGACTACATGCTCACGCAGGGTGGTATGCGGCGGGGCGACATACCCGCGTTTCTGGCGCGGTACGGACGTGACGTCGCGGGTGCCTTGCAGATCTGGGATGTCGACGACCCGTCGGAACCACGGACTCCCGAGGTGATCCCGATCGACGCTGAGGGGATCCGACGCCTCCTGGAGGATCCGATCGGCGCTCCGCTCGGGAACGCGACGGACTATGGGCGGACCTCACTGGGCGGCGTCCAGCCGAAGATCGTCTTGGCGTGAACCGGAGCCAGGTGGAACCAAGCACTCGGCGGCTTCCCGTCGACGCACATCCTGAAGCCTCAACTGCCCACACGACCAACTGTCATCTTCGATGAGGAGTACGGCGCGCGCCTCTCACGTCGCCTCGGACTCGCGGCTTTCGATACCCGGGTCGAGGAGTTCGACGGACTGCCGACGCTCGTGATCGAACGTTTTGATCGAGCCGGTGGCGCGCGCATCCACCAGGAGGATTTCAACCAGGTGCTGGGCGCGAGCGCCAATCAGAAGTACCAGGAGCTCGGAGGCGTGGTCTCGCTCGCCCGCGTCGCCGGTGCACTGTCGCAGTATGCCGGGTCCGAAGATGTGCTCCGCCTCGCGCAGACGACCTGCGAGAGGGGCGGGCCGTCGGAGACGGTCGAGCACCCTCCGCAGGCTAGCGAAGCGTCTGCGACTGCATCCACTCCCCCAGCACGCGGTAGGCCTTCTCCCGCACGGCTGCGCGGGAGAGGAACACGTCGTGGAGCGCGCCGTCTATTCGTGCGATCGTGACGAGCCGGCCCAGGCGGGTCGCCGCCTTCGCTATGTCATCGACGACGAGAACGGAATCGGTCTCGAGCATGTCGGGGCGCCACACCAGCGGCGAGCTCGACCGCTGCGACAGCAGCACGAGCGCGGGGCATGCCACGTCGATCCCTCGCGCAACGGTGTCGTGGCCGTCGAGCACCGCCTTGAGCCAGCCCGGAGTGGTCGGAAACCCACGCTCAGGCCGCCATCCTTCCGGCGCCTCCGGCAGAGTCCCGACCTCCTGCTGCGCTCGGGTGTAAAAGCCGAGATCGACGACCGGATGCATCCCCAACGGGTCCCACCGAGCTCGGGCCGCGACGAGGGGCGTGAGCGCTTCTCGGCCCCAGGCCCCCGTCTGGAACTCCAGCCACGGACTGTTGAGCACAAGCGCTGACGCAACCCCCGGATGCCGCGCCGCCCACAGCGAGAGCGTGAGCCCGCCCGTGGAGTGGCCCAACAGCACGAGGCGCCGCCCCGGCTTATCCTCGCGCCCCATCGCCGAGAGTGCCGCCGCGATGTCTGCGTCGTACTCGGCCAGCGATGAGACGTAACCCGGCGTCTGGCCAGCCCGCAGGCTCCGACCGTACTTGCGCAGGTCGAGCGCATAGAATCGGGCGCCCCGGTGTGTCCACCACTGCGCGAGGCCCGTCTGGAAGAAGTAGTCCGACCACCCATGGACGTAGAGAACGTCGACGTCGCGAAGACGGCCCGTCCACGAGGCAGGCCACGACGGCAGGAGCCGCACGAGCGTGGCGACGATCTCGCCCTCGGCGTCGCTGCCCAGACTCAGCGTGCGCTGCCGAAAGCGACCGCCGAGCAGGTCAGGAAGCCACACCTCTTCCACGAGTTGAGACTATCGCCGCCCGTTCTCGTGCGGGACGCGAAGAGACCGAAGCTACCTGATCGGGGGAGCGTCGCCGAGCCCAGCAGCGAAGAAATCAGCTGGCTCCAGGTACACAACGACGTGGGATGCCGCGGGGTGATTAGTGGTGGTCCAGCGCCAGCCGCGTTCGGCGAAGGCCATGCGGAGTTGCGACATATATGCCGACTCCGGGAATGTGCGCTGAGTCCCGTCCGGAAGGACGACGGCCCATACACGCCGCGCCTCCGTCTGCTGTTCCATGACGACCGAGTAATAGAGGATTCTCCCGGGACCCCACGAGTAGCCCTCTGGAAGCGGCTGCCATTCATCGCTGGTGACTTTCAGGCCCGACCCTTTGAGCCAAACCTCGTTCGGACCGCGGGGATCCTCAGCCGCGGCCGCCGCCGGCGCCGCGGAACCCGCGAGTGCACCGACAGTTCCCGCAGCCAGTGCTGACGCGAGAAGTCCTCGGCGACTCATGGGGGTCTTGTCGCTCGGGTTGTTGATGCTCACGCATCGATCCTGACACGGCCGCCAGTGAGGGCCAACCGTGTCAGGACCGACACGAACGGGATCAGTTGCCCCAGATCTGCAGGTTCAGATCGCCCAGCAGCATCTCGGCGTCCACGTTCGTCACCGACGAGTAGATCCAGATGTCCTCGCGGCTCGTGATCGTCTCGACAGTGTCGACCGGGAACTCGGCGTTCGGGGTGACCATCTGACACACCGGGTTTCCGGCATCCCCCGTGACGCACGTGTACCCCTCACCGGGAAGGGTTGCGACATATGCCTCGGCGGCCGCGGGGTCGACCTCGCTGATCAGCAGCAGCACGCCCTGGCTGTCGCCAGCGAACCAGTCGCAGCCGAGCAGCAGCGTGGAGCCCTCGGGAACCGGGCGAACGAAGTCGGCGCCGTCACCCTGAAGGTTCAGCTGATCGACGCTGTCGGCGCGGCTCTCGGCCGTGCCGACCGCTGCGCAGTCCGTGGGAACGTTCGCGACGAACGACTGCGGCTCCTGCGTCGGCTCGGTGCTGGGCGTGTCGTTCTGCGTTGCCTCAGAGGTTGGCGTGGACGAAGGCTCGGGGGTCGGTGCACAACCAGCGAGCAGCAGGATACCGACGACGGCGACGGCAGGGACAAAGCGGGACCGGGACATAGTGACTCCTCGATACGGTGCGCGGGCGACCACCTCACCCACGCACTCTGGACACCTCAATGTAAGGCACAAGAGCCGCGCGCCGCGCCAGCCGGCTCAGCGGCGGCCGCGGCGGGTCGTCCGCAGGGCCAGGATGCCGAGCAGCAGCGAGAGCGCCATCATCGCCGCGATCACGACTGCCATCGGCACAGCCGTGTCCTCTCCCGCCAACCCCACGAGCGGTGACGCCACAGCACCGATGACGAACTGCGATGTTCCCATGATTGCTGAGCCCGCACCGCGAGCGTGATCGGCGCGGGCAAGGCCCAAAGCGCTGGCATTGGACATCGTGAATCCGAGTCCGAGAGTGAGCAGAAACGCACAGGCCACGAACCCCGGGATCGTGAGGGTACCGGTCAGCGTGAGTGCCAGCAGAAGCGCAGCGGCGCCGGTCGTGGCGCCCAGGCCAACGCCCAGCATCCGTCTCGGCCCGAACCGCACTGCGACCCGGGCGTTCACGATGTTCGAGAGGATGACGCCGCTGGCTGCAACCGCGAACGAGATCGAGTACACCGTCGGCGACATCCCGAGCACAACCTGGCCCACGAACGGCGACGCCGACACGTACGCCATGATCGCGCCGAACGTGAGCGCGTAGGCACCCGTATAGAGGGGAAAAGCGCGGTCGGCGAGCAATCCGCGGAAGGCGCCGAGCGTCTGCGACATCCCGGCAGTATGGCGATGCTCGATGGAGAGGGATTCCGGAACGACGGCCAGCGACACGACCAGCATCACCACCGCGACGACCGCGAGCGCCGCCATCACGCCGCGCCAGCCAACGACCTCGCTCAGCAGACCGCCGATCGGTGGTGCGACCAGCGGCGCAACCCCGACAACGACCACGATGAGGCTAAGAGCGCGCACCGCAGTCTCTTTGGGGCTGAGATCGACAGCGACGGTGCGCCCCAACACCATCCCCGCAGACCCCGAGAAACCCTGCACGAATCGCAGGATGACGAACACGGCGATCGTCGGGGCGAACACCAGCGCGATGCTGGACAGAGCGAAGATCACTCCGCCGACGACGAGGACGGGGCGTCGCCCGACGCGATCGGACCAGGGACCGAGTACGAGTTGACCCACCGCGACACCCACGAGGAATGAGGTGAGCGTCAGTTGCACGGCCGCGGCGTCAACGCCGAGGTCGCCCGCGATGTCGGTGAAGGATGCGAGGTACATGTCGGTCGCGAACGGACCGACAGCGGAGACGAAGCCGAGAGCTGCGATCAGCCCCGGCGACAGCCTCCGCGAGGAACTCACTCGCCTCGAGAGATGGCAACCATCTCGTCGCGAGGCACCACCTTGATACGGGCACGCCCCTCAGGCTCACCCAGACCGATCTCGTGCTGATCGAGACGGTGCCAGCCTTCCAGGTCGGTCCAGGCGACACCGCGCTCGGCCAGGAGTGCGGGGATCGCCGCCTCCGACGGGTCCTCAGGCTGCCACCACGAACCCTGATCGTTGATGAGGTGGCGCACGGTCTCCATCGCGTCGGACTTGGTGTGACCGATCAGGCCGACCGGGCCACGCTTGATCCATCCGGTCGCGTACAGCCCAGGTGCGCGCTCATTGGAATCGGCGCGCAGAACCTGGCCCTCGTGGTTGGGGATCACACCGTGCCGCTCATCGAACGGCACCTCGGGAAGCGGTGATCCGAAGTAGCCGACGGCACGGTAGACGGCCTGGACGGGAACCTCGCGGAACTCACCGGTTCCGGCGACACCACCCTGCCCGTCGGGGCGCGTGCGCTCGTACACGAAGCCCGACACGTGGCCGCGGTCATCGACCTGCACCTCGACGGGCCGAGCCCAGAAGTGCAGGTGCAGGCGACGGGATGCCGTCCCGCCCGCGTTGTTCACACCGGGCCGGGTCCGCCATTCCTGCAGCACGCGGTCGATGACCTTGACCTGCTTGTTGCTCTCGATCGCCGTCCGGGATGCCTCGTCGTAGTCGAAGTCCTCGTCGTAGACGACCATGTCGACATCCCGCAGTTCACCGAGCTCGCGCAGCTCGAGCGGCGTGAACTTGACCTGCGCGGGCCCGCGACGGCCGAAGACGTGGACGTCGGTCACGGGCGAGGCCTTGAGCCCCTCATAGACGTTCGCGGGAATCTCTGTGGGCAGCAGATCATCGGCGTGCTTGGCGAGGATGCGGGTGATGTCGAGCGCGACGTTGCCGTTGCCGACGACGGCTACCGACTGCGCGGTCAGCGGCCAGGTGCGGGGCACGTCGGGGTGCCCGTCGAACCAGCTCACGAAGTCGGCAGCACCGTAGGACCCCTCGGCGTCGATTCCCGGGATGTCGAGGGTCGCGTCGCGGACGGCGCCGGTGGCGAAGATGACGGCGTTGTAGTGGCGCTTGAGGTCGTCGAGGGTGATGTCGCGACCGAACTCGACGTTGCCGAAGATGCGGATGTCGCCCCTGTCGAGCACTTCGCGCAGGGCCGTGATGACGCCCTTGATGCGAGGGTGGTCGGGAGCTACGCCGTATCGGACGAGGCCGTACGGCGCAGGCAGCTGCTCGAACAGGTCGATCGACACGTCGAACGCGCGCTCCGCCTTCAGCAGGATGTCAGCAGCGTAGATGCCCGCCGGGCCTGCGCCGACGATGGCCAACCTCAGAGTGGTCATGTGTTCCTTTCGGGACGCGAGAGCACGGTGATTCGGCGCAAGAGCGCCGGGACGGCCTCAGCTCGAGCGGTCGGCGACGGCCTGCGCAAACCTCGTGAGGGCTTCGCGGACCGGGCCGTCAGGGATGGGATCGAGTGCCGCGATCGCATCACGCGACCAAGCGTTGGCGAGTTCCACAGTCTCGCGCGGTCAGACCGAAGCATCGCAAGAGGCTCGTCCAGCAACGCGGGGTCCTCGCCGTCAGCGATCCGGGCGACGCCCTCGTCGATCCGGTCGCGAAGAGCGCGAGCCTCGGGGTCGTCACGGCGCGCGAGAAGCAGATAGGGCATCGTCGGGACGCCAGCGCGGAGGTCCGTCCCCGGCACCTTGCCGGTCTCATCGGGATCTGCCGAGAGATCGATGACGTCATCCAGCAGCTGGAAGGCGACGCCGGCTGCCTCACCGAAGGTGCGTACCGGCTCTTCGTACTCGGTGGGAGCGTTGCTGAAGATGCTGCCGCGGCGATCAGCGATCCGGTCTTGTCTGCGAGAACCTGCAGGTAGAACGCGACGCGGTCATCAGCATCCGTCGGCCCGACAGTCTCGTGCATCTGACCGAGGACGAGCCGCTCGAAGGTGTTCGCCTGCAGTCGGATGGCTCCCTCTCCCAGCCGCGCCATGATCTGGCTCGCACGAGCGAAGAGGAGGTCGCCGGTCAGGATGGCGATGTTGTTGCCCCACACCGAGTGAGCGCTCGGCACCCCGCGACGCTTGTCGGCATCATCCATCACGTCGTCGTGGTAAAGCGAACCGAGGTGGGTGAGCTCGAGCGCCGTGGCAGCTTCGACAACGTCCTCCGTGACGCCGTCACCGAGGTGTGCGGTCAGCAGAGCAAGCATCGGACGCACCCGCTTGCCGCCGGCATCGAACAGGTACCGGCTTGTCGCATCAGCCAGCGCGTCCGAGATGTGAAGCTCCCGCTCGAGATTTGCATCGACCCGATCCAGCCCGGCTTCGACACCGTCGATGAGACGGCGCGCACGAGGGCCCGCGAAGATCCGTTCCGCGAGACCCAGCTGGCTCGCTATTCGGGAACTTGACGCGGAGGGGGTCACACCACAAGCCTACCGGGGCTGGGAGCCACCATCCCCGACGGGCTTGCGCGCCCGGTGCAGCGCCACGACGCCGAGCGTCAGGTTTCGCCACGCCACATCCGTCCATCCCGCAGCCCGAATGCGCCCCGCAAGGGCCGGTTGATCCGACCACGCGCGGATTGATTCGTTGAGGTAGTCGTACGCGTCGCCGTTCGAACTGACCAGCCGCGCGACCGGGGGGAGGATGCGGTCGTTGTAGAACCGATACAGAGCGGAGATAGCCGGAGAGGTCGGGTGCGAGAACTCGCAGATCACCAGTCGCCCACCCGGTTTGGTCACCCGCAGCATTTCGCGCAGGCCGGCGTCGGCATCCTGGACGTTCCGAAGTCCGAACGAGATCGTGACGGCGTCGAACTCTTCGTCCTCGAACGGCAGTGCCGTTGCGTCTGCTTCCACGAAGCTCACGCCAGAGACCCCGGCGTGGCGACGGCGCCCCTCGTGCGCGCGATCGCGACGCTCGAGGTGCCGGTCCCTGCCGCGAGATCGAGGATGCGCTGCCCCGGGCGCGGTGACAGCGCACGGGTCGTCGCACGTCGCCACAGACGGTCGTTACCGACGCTCAGGATGGTGTTCGTCCGGTCGTAGCCTGCCGCGACCTCGTCGAACATTCCGCTGACGCGGGCCGGGTCCTTCTGGAGATCTGCGCGATGGGACTGGGTCACGCGTCGAGTCTAGGACGCCACGTGAGGGGCGAGTCCGGGGCGTTTCGACTCGCTGCGCTCGCTCAACGATCAAGACCCTGGGGGGCCAGTCCACGGGCGGCGAGGCGCTCAAGCCAGGCATCCGCCGTGGCGTCGTTGAAGGGAGCCTCCGCGGCGCGCACCCGCCGTTCCAGGTCGACAGCCAACGTTTCGAGCCGCTCGACCACCTCGCGCGGGTAGCCGTAGTGGATCGATCCAGATCCCGCGCTCGTCGAGGGCTCGCACGACATCTAGATCCATGTCGATGCCCTCCGCGACGCCGGGAGCGCTCTGCGACCAGCCGATGTCCCAGCCGAGGTCGATATAGATGCGGGTCCGCGACGGTGCTGCGTTCACCGTCATCGCGTACTCGCCGCTCGGGGGCATGAGGGTGACGTTGGGGCCGGCGGTCACGACGTTCCGGCCGGGACGGATGCTGCGCCATCCCGCCGGCTGCCCGAACCACTCGCCCCAGCTGTCGTGGCCGAGATAGACGCAGTCGTGCACCCAATGGACGCCGTCGTCCCACTTGCGCCACCGGAACTGGGTAACAGTGCCGGGCACCGGGCGCCCGAGTCGATCCGCATCCACGCCGGAAGTCTAGGCTGGTGAGGTGACCCGCACTCCCCGTCTCCCACCGCTGGTGGTCGAGACCCGGGAGATCGAGCCGGTCGACGACCTGCTGTCGCTGACCGATCCGCATAATCCGCTGGTGTGGTTGCGTCGGGGTGAGGGCATCGTCGGCTCCGGCGCGGCGGTCGTAACGATCGGCGGGCCGGGTTCGCCCCCGCTGTCCCGGCCGATTGCCGCAATCTGGCGCGACCTGGCGGCAAACGCTCGAGTGTCCGATCCCGTGCAACTGCCCGGCACCGGGCTGGTCGCGTTCGGCGCGCTCGGGTTCGACCCGGCCTCGACGGCGCCGCCGTTCCTGGTCGTTCCGCAGACGATCACCGGCGTGCACGACGGACGGGCGTGGGTCACAACGATCCGTCACGAGAGCGATCCTGAGCCGCCGCAGCCTACGTCCGTTCCCCACGGCCCCCACTGGTCCGCAACGCTCGGACCCGGCTCGCTCGACCCCGACGGTTACCAACACGCTGTGCGCTCCGGGATCGAGGCGATCAGCGGGCGAGGTCGAGAAGGTCGTTCTCGCACGGGACCTCGTCGGGACGATTCCGGCGGGCGCAGATCTGCGTCGGCTGGTGCGCGCGCTTGCCACGAATTACCCCGACACCTGGACCTTCGCCGTCGACGGCCTCATCGGCGCGAGTCCCGAAACCCTCATCACGGTGAACCAGGGCGCCGTGACCGCGCGCGTGCTCGCCGGAACCACGGCGCGCGGCGCCGATGCCGACGAGGACGTCGCCGCAGCGAAGGCACTCGGGACGAGCCGCAAAGACATCGACGAACACCGGTTCGCGGTCACGAGCGTGGTTGACGCACTGGCACCGCTCACCCGTGACCTCGTCGCTCCCGGCGAGCCGCACCTGCTCGAGCTTCCGAATCTCTGGCACCTTGCCACCGACGTCTCGGGTCGGCTATCGAACGGGGCTTCCGCGCTCGACCTCGTCACGGTGCTGCATCCGACGGCTGCGGTCGCGGGCACCCCGACGGATGCCGCACTCGACGTCATCCGTCGACTCGAGCCGTTCGACAGGGGCCGGTACGCCGGACCCGTCGGCTGGATCGACGCCAACGGCGACGGCGAGTGGGCGATCGCCCTGCGCTGCGCCCAGATCGGCGCCGAGCCGCAGCGGGACGCCGCCAGATACAGCGACACGATTCCGGTCATCGCGCACGCTGGCGCCGGCATCGTGGCAGCAAGCGACCCCGAGGCCGAGCTTCTCGAGACGCGCGTGAAGTTCCGGCCCATCGTCGACGCCCTCGCCTGAGCCCTGCGGGCGGACTCAGCCCAACTGCAGGATCCAGGTCGCGACGAGGAAGTAGATGATGAGGCTCGTCGCGTCGCAGAACGTCGAGATGAACGGCGTGCTGAACACCGCCGGATCTGCCCGCACCGCCATCGCAAGGATCGGCATGAGACCACCCACCGTCGCTGCCAGCGTGCAGATGAACAGCAGCGTCAG
>LWDU01001085.1_pt1 | contig 11670 bp, 11 predicted proteins | sample 727161 | NCBI WGS metagenome assembly LWDU01 (sample SAMN04566230, study PRJNA314399) | hydrothermal vent metagenome | isolation source: deep sea hydrothermal plume seawater | place: Mexico: Gulf of California, Guaymas Basin | collected 2004-07-11 | reverse complement strand
TTTAATTCTTGATAATTCTTTTAGGAAATTATCTTTCAAAGATATTGAAAATTATAATAACTGTTATTACTGCTTTTATTTTGAAAAACAAACTCCCAGAATACAACCATCAAAAATATCAACTAATCATAATATTTTTGGTTTATTTGCACATTTTGTGCTTGATGAATTTATAAAAAAATATAATTCAAAAAATAATAAATTAACTATAATTAATATTCTTGAGGAATCTACTTATATTGCTGAAAAAAAATTTTTTTTAGAAGACCAACTTCCTTATGAAATGCAATTATGGAGAAATTTATTACCTAATATTGCAGAGTATTTTTATTTGAGTATAGATAAAAAATATAATTTTAAGTCCGAAGATAATATGTCAACTATATATAGTGATATGCAACTAGTTGGTCGCTGTGATTTAATTTATTCAATAGGTAATGATAAATATGTTGTTGACTATAAAACAGGATCTACGATTCCAACTAGAAAATCAGTCACTGAGGGTCAATTACTTCAGCTTCCTTTTTATACAATTTTAAATTCTAATATTACAACAGCTCTTTATATGTTTCTAAATATATACACAAAAAAAATTAAACACGTATCATTTTCTTATGATGATCTTGAGGAATCCAGAAGTATTATATTTACAACTATAGATAATATAAAAAAAGATATTATAAATAAAAATTTTCTGGTAGTTGAGAAATCACTTTTAGGATGCAATAAATGTGGGTATCAAGATTTAAACAGACCTGATTAATGATAAACATCCAGCGCAATGTTTACTAATAAATAAATTAATAAAATAAATACAAAAGTTAAAATTATCCCCGCTATAATAAAATGTGACGGACTATTTGATTTAAAATCTCGTTTTCTATTTTTATTTGACTGAATACCTATAAAGCTCGATAAAACACTTAAAACAACTTCTAATATATTAAGGCTACTCTTGGACATGTTTGGCCAATATAAGGGCATCCTCGTGACCATTAGGTACTGGGTAATAGTTTTTTCTTAATCCAACCTCATTATAACCAGCATTTTTATAAAGGGTTAATGCTGATGCATTGCTAGGCCTACATTCTAAAAAAATGACCCTACAGTCTAATTTTTTAATTTCGTTATGAAGCTCACTTAGTAAATAACCACCATACCCTAAACTCCTAAATTTTTTTTTAATACATAAATTCATAATATGACACTCGTCTAGGACAATTGAGCTTATTACATAACCTATAACATAAGAATTTAAGACCAGCACTCTACAAAGATAATTATTATCAATGCAATCATAAAAAATCTTTTCTGGCCAAGGGTAATTATAAGACTCATACTCTATAGACAAAACGTCATTTACATGAATTTTATCCATGTTTGTGTAATCGGTCAGTAAAGAATTTTGAAGGCTACTCATAATTTGCAATATATATAAAATCTTTCCATATTAATTTTTTTATATCGTTGGTTATTTTATCTGATACGAGTGATGTATTAAACAAATAAATGCCACTATTGGAAGAATTTTTATATACATCATTACAATTAACTAAAGACGAGCAGGCTTCATTTTTAAAATTATCATCACATAAAATTAGAGAAATATTTAAATATTCCGTTTCTTTATAATCTGTATTAATAATATTAAAAATACTTTCTTTGTTCAAAAAATCAATTTTTAAATTTTTTAGATTTTTGCAAGCTGCTGTAAGAAAATTATCAACAACACTTTTATGGTTATTATATAAATTATCTAGAATTAAAATTTTAACAATGTATGATTTTCTATTATTAATAATGTTAGTTTTTTTAATCCATACATCTACATTAAGAGCATCTAGCAATTTTAAATTATTTTGCAAATTATATTTAGACATGGTCAAGTTGAGGATGAACAATTCTTGATTTATTATTTAACTTATTAACTGCATCAAGATATGCTTTTGCAGAAGCAATAACAATATCTGTATCGGACCCCATTCGCACAGTTACTTCACCTAATGAGTCTGTGCCATCAGTAATATTATTAACTGAATATAATTGTAGCTTGGAATTACTTTTAACTGTTTTTTCTATCGCTTTAAAAGTTGCATCTACAGGACCGCCACCATTAGACTCACTATTAGTTTTAACGCTATCTTTTTCTAATGTTATTTTAGAAAAAGGCTCTGAACTCGAATCACTAATAGAATAAATATTTATTAAATTATAATTGGTATCATTTGATTCAGTTTCATTATTCGAGATAAGCGCATGCAAGTCATCATCATAAATTTCATGCTTTATATCAGCTAAATCCTTAAACTTCAAAAATAAATTATTTAGCTCTTCATCATTATTAATTTCACATCCTATTTCTGATAATCTTGTTTTCAAGGCATTTCTTCCTGAATGCTTACCTAAAACTAATTTATTTTCAGACCAACCAACATCTTGTGCTTTCATAATCTCATAAGTTTCTCTGTGTTTTAAAACACCATCTTGATGTATTCCGGATTCATGAGCAAAAGCATTAGCTCCAACTACTGCTTTATTCGGCTGCACAGGAAAACCTGTAATACTTGATACAAGTTTTGAAGCAGGAACAATGTGATTAGTTATAATCTGTGAATCACACGTAAATATATCCTGACGGGTTTTTACTGTCATAACTACTTCTTCTAATGATGCATTGCCTGCCCTTTCTCCTAATCCATTTATAGTACACTCAACTTGTCTAGCTCCATTCATTATAGCTGAGATAGAGTTAGCTACAGCTAAACCTAAGTCATTGTGGCAATGAACTGAGAAAATAGCTTTATCAGAGTTTGGAATGTTATGTATTAGTCTTTTTATTAGATCACCAAATTGGTCGGGAATATTATAACCAACAGTATCTGGAATATTTATTGTATTAGCTCCAGCTTTAATAGCTTTTTCAATAATAGAGCACAAAAAATCAAATTCAGATCTACCTGCATCCTCTGGTGAAAATTCTATGTTATCAGTGTACTTTTGGATCCTTTTTATAGATTTTAAAGCCTGTTCTGTAACTTCTTTCTTACTCATATTTAGCTTTTTTTGCATATGAATTTCAGAAGTAGCTATAAATGTATGAATTCTAGAACTATTTGCAGGTTTTATAGCCTCACCAGCCGCGTCAATATCTTTATCGACAGCTCTAGCTAAAGCACAAACAGTGCTATCTTTTATAACTTTAGAAATGTCATTAACAGCCTTAAAATCACCTTTACTGGCGATAGGAAATCCAGCCTCGATAACATCTACATTCAATTTTTCAAGAATTTTAGCAATGCGTAATTTTTCAGACGCATTCATAGATGCACCCGGGCTTTGTTCGCCATCCCTTAGTGTGGTATCAAAAATAATCAATTTGTCATTTTGTGAGTTTTTATTTGCCATAATTATCTTTATTTTCTTCACTATAAAGAATTTTTCTTTTTCGAAAACGTCTAAAAATATTCATAATTGGTCCAGAAAATGAATATATAATAGCTAATAATAACAATACCATAGGCGGATTTATTAAAGTAATAACTAGTAATAAAATAATAAAAAACAACCAATAGAATTTAATTTTTTCGTCGCTACCAATATTTTTGAAACTAAAATATGAAAATTTACTAACCATTAAAAAAGAAATTAGTAATGTGAAAAATATAGAGACATCTATATATGTAACGATATTAAAATTGGTTTTACTTGAGACCACATAAGCTAAACTTACTAACGCACCAGCTATTGGGCACGGCAATCCAATAAAAAAATCATTACTTTTTGCTGTGTTAAATCTGGCTAATCTAAGTAATACTGACGCTAAATACAAAAAAGCCACAAGAACACCTAATTCTAACCATGAATTATAAAAATGATTTATATATTTTAAAAACCATTGATATAAAAAAATCGATGGAGCAACACCAAAAGCCACGACATCAGACAAGCTATCATATTGCGCTCCAAAATCACTTGTAGTTTTAGTAATTCTAGCTACCCTACCATCCAAGCCATCCAAGACAGTTGATGACAATATTAGATAAGCAGCGATAAGAAAATTATCGTTAAATGAGTAAAAAATAGATATAAATCCACACAATACTGATCCTGTGGTTAATAAATTTGGGATTAAATAAATCTTGTTTCTTATCATAATATTAATAAAAAACGCCAAGACATGTTAGTACATGCTCAGCGTTACAAAAAAAATTCTATTACTTTACAAACTGAGATTAACTACTAAATATCCTAGAAAAGCATAAAATCCCCAGAAAAGTATAAAATGTAAAATTCCACTAAAATGTTGCATAATTTTCATCCTTTTTTATTAAAACATATACTTGTTATATAAATGATAGCCTAGTTTTTATTTTTATCAACTAGTTTGTTTGCACTTATCCATGGCATCATAGACCTTAGTTTTGCTCCAACAGACTCAATCTGATGCTTTTCACCATTATTTCTCATTTCATCAAAATTACTATTACCAGATCTATATTCTGCTATGTATTCCTTTGCAAATTCACCGCTTTGAATTTCTGCAAGAATTTTTTTCATTTCATCTTTAGTGGATGAATTAACAATCCTTGGTCCCCTAGTTAAGTCACCATATTCTGCAGTATTAGATATTGAATAACGCATATTTGAAATTCCACCTTCGTACATTAAATCAACAATAAGTTTTAATTCATGCAGACACTCAAAATAGGCCATCTCAGGTTTATAACCAGCCTCTACTAAAGTTTCAAAACCTGCTAACACTAGCGAAGTTGCCCCGCCACATAAAACAGCTTGCTCGCCAAATAAATCAGTTTCAGTCTCTTCCTTAAAAGTTGTTTCAATTACGCCAGCTTTTCCGCCTCCATTTGCAGACGCATAAGATAATGCTAAATTTTTACTAGTTCCAGAAGGGTCTTGATCAACCGCTATTAAAGTTGGGACACCTCCCCCTTCTAAATATGTAGATCTAACTAAATGACCTGGACCTTTAGGGGCAATCATGATCACATTAATATCATCATTCGGTTGTATTGTTTTAAAATGTATATTAAAACCATGAGCAAATCCTAAAAAAGCACCACTTTTTAAATTTTTAATAATATCATTATTATAAACATCAGACTGATTTTCATCAGGTATCAATAACATCACGACATCAGCATTTTTAGTAGCTTCTGAAACAGGCAAAACTTCAAAACCAGAGCTTTTAGCTTTTTCTGCTGATTTTGATCCCTCGTGTAAACCAATAACTACATCTACGCCAGATTCTTTTAGATTATTTGCATGCGCGTGTCCTTGTGAACCATAACCAATAATGGCAACCTTCTTATTTTTTATAAGTGATAAGTCTGCGTCTTTATCATAATAAATATTCATTTTTAATTTTTCTCCAATTTTATATTTTAATTACTATTAATACCAACAGCTCCTGACCTAACAATTTTTACAGCAATTTTTTTTACTGATTTTATAAAATCATTAATCTTCTTTGGGCTGTCTACACATTCAATTATTACTTCATTTTTTTTAGTTTTATGAAGTTTTAAAAACTCATTTTTTGAAAACTCACTCATTGTTTTTTCGTTAATATCTTTGTCATTAATCTTAACAAAAGCAATCTCTCTTTCAATGTGCTCATTAGAAGTAATTTCTGATACTTTTATTACATCAACTAGTTTATCAAGCTGTTTAATTATTTGCTCAATAACTGCATCATCACCAGAAGTTACAATTGTCATTCTTGAAGCGCTAGGGTCTTCTGATGGAGCTACAGACAATGATTCTATATTAAAACTTCTTGCGGAGAATAAACCAGCTACTCTTGATAAAGAGCCAGACTCATTTTCTAATAATTAAATTATTATCACTCAATATCAGGAAAGTATCATTTTATTGTGAGCTTCGCCAGCAGCAATCATTGGAAAAACATTCTCATCTTGATCGGTAATAAAATCTAAAAAAACTAATCTATCTTTTTGGTTTATGGCGTCTATAATTGCACCGTCAACATCTGAAGGTTTTTCAATTTTATGCCCAATATGGCCATAACTTTCTGCTAATTTTACAAAATCTGGTAATGCATCCATGTATGACATTGCGTATCTTCCTTCATAAAAAAATTCTTGCCATTGTCTCACCATGCCCATATATCTATTATTTAAATTTATAATTTTAATAGGTAGACTGTATTGCAAGCAGGTTGATAATTCTTGTATACACATCTGTATACTAGCCTCTCCTGTAACACAACATACAAGTGAATCTGGGTGTGCAAACTGAGTTCCCATTGCTGAAGGCAACCCAAATCCCATAGTGCCTAAACCTCCAGAATTTATCCATCTTCTTGGTTTATTAAATTTATATAGTTGCGCGGTCCACATTTGATGTTGCCCAACATCCGAAGTAATATATGCATCACCTTTAGTTAGCTCATACAATCTATCCACTACATACTGAGGCTTAATAATTTTATCACCTTGTGAATATTTAAAAGAATCTTTTTTTCTCCATTCATTTATTTGACTCCACCATTTGCCTATATTTTGAGGTTTCTCTTTTTTTTGTATTATCTTTTCTGACAATTTCTCAAGAACATTTTTAACATCGCCAATAATTGGTATGTGAGCTTTAATATTTTTAGATATTGATGAAGGGTCTATATCAATATGAACAATTGTTGCATCTGGACTAAATTTATCAAGCCTACCAGTAATTCTATCATCAAATCTAGCTCCTACAGCTATAAGAAGATCGCAGTCATGCATTGCCATATTTGCCTCATATGAACCATGCATTCCTAACATTTGTATAAATTGCTCATCTGTACCTGGATAACAACCTAAACCCATTAATGTATTAGTTACTGGGAAATTTAAATATTTCGCAAGTTGGATTAAATTTTCAGAAGCATTGCTGTTAATTACTCCACCACCAGCATAAATTACTGGTTTTTTACTAGAAAGTATTTTTTTTACAGCCATATCAACTGATTCGTCGTTAACCTTGATGTCAGGATTATATGACCTCATGGAAATATTTTCAGGGTAATTAAACTCGCAAAGTTTTTCAGTAATGTCTTTAGGAATATCAACAACTACGGGCCCAGGTCTCCCGGTTGTAGCTACATAGAACGCTTTTTTTATAGTATCTGCCATATCTTCAACATTTGTTATCATAAAATTATGTTTAACACATGGCCTTGTTATACCAACTGTATCTACCTCTTGAAAGGCATCATTCCCGATAAGCGCTGTTCTAACTTGACCTGTAAAAACAACAATAGGGACAGAATCCATGTAAGCATCTGCAATGCCAGTAATTGCGTTAGTAGCTCCTGGCCCAGATGTTACTAAAACAACTCCGGGTATATTTGAAGATTTAGCGTATCCCTCAGCCGCATGAACTGCTCCTTGCTCATGCCTCACAAGTATGTGAGATACTTTATCCTGTTTATGAAGCTCATCATATATGTGTAGAACTGCTCCGCCAGGATAACCAAAAACTAATTTAACACCCTCGGCCTCCAGACATTTTACAAAAATTTCTGCTCCAGTATATTTTTTTCTTTTATTATCAGTATCTTGCTTCATTTATCTCACGTAAAATACTACTTAAGCTTTTTGAATAAGAAAATAAAATTTACCACTTTCTTCCTTAGAATCCATAAGATTATTTCCTGTCTGTTTTGAAAATGCTTCAAAATCCTTTACAGCCCCAGGATCTGTTGCAATTACATGCAATATTTGTCCATTTTCCATTGTAGAAAGTGATTTTTTTGCCCTTAATATGGGTAATGGGCAATTTAATCCGCATGCATCTAACTCTTGGTCATATTCTGTCATATAAAATCTCCGTATTAAATGATTAATAACTTTATATTTGTATTGCTCATGTGTCTCATAAGCGAAATAGGATATACTTATTACTCTATGCTGTAAACACAAACATATTCATTATAAAAAATACTAGATACATATGAAAGCAATTAAATACACTATTATATTAATAATATTAGTTGCACAAATAGAGAATTCATCCCTAGCAAATAATAACAATATATTAATTCCAAAGATTGGAGACACTTCATCAAGATTCATGAGCATATCCCAAGAAAACAAACTTGGTGACATTATATATTCTCAAATACTTGGTTCTTTCAGACTCATAAATGATCCCTTAATAACAGGCTACATTCAAATGTTAGGAAATCGTCTTTTAATGTCGGACTACAATAGCTCTATTAAATACAGGTTTTTGGTTGCAAACCATTATTCTATAAATGCATTTGCAACACCTGGTGGCGTTATTGTTATAAACTCTGGATTAATTACAAAAGCAAACACTGAAGCTGAATTAGCTAGTGTAATAGCTCACGAGATTGCTCATGTTAAATCAAGGCATTTATCAAGAATGCATGAGGAATCATCAGAAGTTAATATAACTACTGCATTAACAGTAATAGCTACAGTAATAGCGGGTATGTATGACACAAGTACATTAGGAAAAGCTATTGTGACAGGACAAAATATTAAAGCATCTAAACAAATAAGTTTTAGAAGAGAACATGAAAAAGAAGCTGATAGATTAGCAATAAATATATTGGCAAGGGCAAATATAAGCCCATATGCAATGAGTGATTTTTTTAAAACACTAGCTAAAGAGAATAATGATTATGAAGGACTTGAGTTTCTAAGAAGTCACCCTGTAACAAAAAATAGAATTGTTGAAACACAAAATTTAGCAGCTCAATATAAGGGAAATTTTACTAATGATAGTTTTACATATCAATTTATATCGGCAAGAGTTTCAATACAGAATCTTGATACAAAAATCTTTATAAATAATTATAAATTTAATCCAAATGATACAATAAAATTTCCAAGCAAAATTATAAATGATTACGCCTATGGATTAGCTTTAACTAAAGAGAAAAAATACAAAAAATCTATTACAGTTTTAAGTAGTTTATTAGAGTTATTAAAATCCAAAGATCAGCTTTACACTATTAGAAATTATATTAATATTGCTCTGTCAGAGGCTTATTTAAATAATAATAACCATGAAAAAGCTATAGATATTTTACAAAACCTAAATAATATATATCCGACCGATAGCTCGATCCTATATTATTTATCTGATGCATATATAAAAAAAGGAAATTATAAAAAAGTCTTAAAATTACTAATACCATACATAATAGAGCACAGGGATCATAGGCTAGTAATTAAAGTCAGCGAAGCTGCTTATAAGCTTAAAGAAGTTTCTCTTGGTCATGAGTATAGAGGTGATTATCTGAAAATTACTGGAAAATTAAATTCCGCAATAAAATTTTATAGACTAGCACTAAAATACAACATGAAAGGAACAACAATAGACAAAAGAGTTCTGTCTAAAATCAAAGAAATTGAAAAACTTCAAGAGTCTAAAGAAATTTTATAACTGCTTTATAAGTGATAACTGCTTTCTCCATGACTTCCAAAATCTAACCCATCACTTTTTTCTTCTTGCTCAGACACTCTGAGACCGATTAGATTTTTTGTAATTATTACTATAATTGCAGTAACTAAAAGTGTGTACAGACTTACACTTACAACACCAATCAGTTGAACTTTAAATTGAGCAAAAGCACTAGTCCCTTCAGGTAATCCATGTCCGTTAAACATATCAGTTGCTAAAAGTCCGCACATTAAAGTTCCTAAAATTCCACCAACACCGTGAACCGCAAAAACATCTAAAGAGTCATCAATTTTAATAGCATTTTTTACAAGGCCTACGAACCAATAACATATTACACCTGAGGATACTCCTAAGATTAATCCGCCAATAGGACCAATAAAACCTGAGGCAGGAGTAACTGTTGCTAAACCTGCAACCATTCCTGTAATCATACCGACAAGTCCTGGTTTACCATTTTTATACCAATCAATTAACATCCATGTAATAGTCGCTGATGCTGCTGATATATGTGTTACTAGCATTGCCATAGCCGCATCTTGATTTGCTCCAAGAGCAGAACCTGCATTAAAACCAAACCAGCCGACCCATAACATGCAAGCGCCAATCATTGCGATAACAGGACTATGCGGTGGTTTCACAGATTTTGGAAAACCGTGTCTTGATCCTAAAAAATAAGCAATAACTAATGCTGATACACCTGCGGTAGTATGTACAACTATTCCGCCAGCAAAATCCATAACACCAATTTTTTGAAGCCAGCCGCCGCCCCAAACCCAATGAGTTACTGGACTGTATACAAATAGTAACCATAAGGCAGTAATTAAAATTACAGCAGAAAATTTTATTCTTTCAACATATGCGCCAACAATTAAAGCTGGGGTAATTATAGCAAATGTCATCTGGAACATTACAAATAAGGATTCTGGAATATCATTATGCAAAGACTCCCAATTTATTCCTGAAAGAAACATCTTCTCTAAGTTTCCAAAATACATTCCATCACCATTAAATGCTAATGAGTATCCAGCCACAAACCAAATTAAGGATGCTAGACATGCAATAACAAAACATTGCGCTAATGCAGATAATGTATTTTTTGAACCTACTAGACCTGCATAAAAAAGTGCTAGGCCAGGTAATGTCATGAAAAGTACCAGGGCAGTGGATATAAGTATCCAAGCTGTGTTTGCTTCGTTCATAGTTAGCTTCTCGTTTTTTTTTGTAAATACTTAAACAATATTCAATTATTAATCTTTAAAGTAATTCTTTTAACTTTCCACCATATCTCTGAGTGTCTTAGGTTCTAATTCATATTGTGGTGATATTGCTTTTACAGGGCAAGCATGAACACATGCGTAACACCTTATGCACTCATCTTCATCAATATATAATGTATTGTAATATAAGCCAGAAGTGTAAGCTGGATCTATTCTTTGAATATCAGCATACTTTCCATTATCTTTAATTTTTCCAAGTTTTGAGGTTTCAACAATACATCCTTTAGTAGGCTTTACTAAAAGACATTCATCACACAAAATACATTTGGAATTATCAATAATTGGAGCTGGTGATCTTGCATCTTCAAACTTATCAAAAAACATTGATTTTTCCGAAACACCCGCCTCCGCTAAAACTTTTGCACCAGCATCTATCATAGGGGGTGGCCCGCAGAAAAAAGCTTTACATGAGTCAGCAGAAACTATGCCCTTTTCTAAATATTCCTTTTTAAAGTGATCTGTAACAAAACCTCTGGCGCCTTTCCAATCTGAATTCTCTGGCTCCTCACTTAGTACGGGAATAAATTCAAACTTATAACTTTTTGACCACACTTTTGATAACTCACTAAGTTCTTTAACAAGATACAAATCTTTTTGAGTTCTCGCTCCATAAAAGAAATAACAATTTCTTTTTACTTTTAGATGAATAGCTTCTTCAACAATAGCATTTACTGCACTCATACCACTACCACCAGCTATGCATATCATGTCGTCACTTGATTCATCAATTTTAAATGCACCTAAAGGCGCAGATATTATTATATTTTCACCAGTTCTATTTTTATCAAGCCATGCGGAGAACTCTCCTCCAGGCACTTGTCTAATAAAAAAACTGTATTCATTTTTATTTTCGCTTTTTGGGGATCTTGCAAATGAAAATGCTCTTGGCTTTTCTATGCCTTCAACTTTCAATGTAGCATATTGACCAGCATGAGAA
>LWDU01039002.1_pt1 | contig 11675 bp, 6 predicted proteins | sample 727161 | NCBI WGS metagenome assembly LWDU01 (sample SAMN04566230, study PRJNA314399) | hydrothermal vent metagenome | isolation source: deep sea hydrothermal plume seawater | place: Mexico: Gulf of California, Guaymas Basin | collected 2004-07-11 | reverse complement strand
TACACCGATATCGCAATCGATCAGGCACATCGCGCAGTGACGGAATTGCTCGAAGACCAAGGCGCCTGAATTCGAACTCTCGGACGCCATCGAATTTCATCTCGATCCCTATCCCCACCGAGAAAGATGAATCTGGATGAATCAAGTCGGACCGCTATACAGATTGCTGGCGGCGGGAGCCATGCTCCTCGCGCTCGTCGCAGTTGTTTTCTGGCCGTCGCCGGAGTCTGCTGAACCGGGCCCGGAAACCAATGTGCTCCAACTCGAGCGTGAACGGGGCGCAGCGCCCCGGCCGGGGGCCTCTGCGGAAGCCCCGAAGGAGCAACTCGCCTCGCCGTCCGCTCCCTCGCTGCCCTCTGAGCCTGGCTCCGCCTCTCCCTCTGCGTCTTCCTCCGCCTCTGCCTCTCCCTCTGCGTCTTCCTCCGCCCGTCTCTCTCGTTCTTCTTCTCCTCCTCCGTCGGCCGAGGTCAGAGGGGAACGGGAGACAACCCGGGAAGACGCGGTCCCGGAGCTCCGTAAACTCAATGTCAAGAAGCGCGCCGAGGAGCGCGCCGAGAAGAGCGCGGCGTCTTGGGTCGCCGAAGCTCGGCTCATCGATGAAATTGGGATCGAGGCCTACGATGAACGTCTTTATCAGGAAGGGAGAAGTAACCGGTCCGAGGTGCACTGGGTGGCGCCAGGTTCCAACGCGGGCCAGGTGGGTATCCAAAAAGGAGACGTGATTCTTGAGTACGGTGGAGAACCGGTCTTTGGACCATTCTCGCTTCGTGAAACCAATCGCCTTTTCCCGCCCGGTGGGGAGATTGTTGTCCAGGTCAATCGGAACGGGGAAATTCTTGAATTTACGATGGGCACCGACAAGGTAAACCGAGAACGTTCGGCAATTGTTAACGGGATGACGCTGTTGCCGTTTTCGGTGAAGCCTGATTGATGTCGACTCTGGAGTGACCCCCCTCTTCGAACCCTCCTCTTCAAACCGGACCATCGCGAAGCGGAGATCGAGCTAAGCCGACGCCGTTGGGGCGTGCCCTACTTTCCAGCCCCAGCCCTGGCCCCAGCGCGGTTCCTGGCCGCCCGCTTCGCCCCCATCGCTTTCGCTCTCTCCTTCGCCCTCTCCCGGGACGCATAGACGCGCTGGACCGCGGGGTCCGACAGCTCGCCCTTTTCCAGCCAGACGCGCGCCGCATCGGGATCTCGATGCATCCAGGCTTGGGCGATCTTCTCCAGCGTCTCGTTTCGCCGAACTTCGTCGTCGATGCGAGCGGCCCAGGGGATGGCCGCCTCAGGATCCTCACGGGCCGTGCTACGGGCGTGGATTGCAACCACCGGATCGAGGGACGAGTCGAGTTCCTGTTCGTATAGCCAAGCTCGGGCCGCCTCGCGGTCCGTATTCAACCAGGTGCGATAGCCCTCCTCGAACGCCCTGGCCACATCCGCGGAGTCGGGGTCGGGGAGACCGCGCAGCCACTCCATGGCAGATTGTCCGTCCTGCTCACACCACTTCTGGGTGACCATCCGCGCCAGACCGACTCCCCATTGCCCACCGCGCTGACTCTCCGCCCAAGCGGCTGCCCGAATCGGATCGACCCCGGCGACCGCGCCCGCAACCCGGCGAAAGGCGAGCTGCTTGAAATCCCCCGCGGCGTCGCCGGATAGGGCCTCTGCCCAGCGAATCGTTTCCTCGACGCCGTCACGCTGGACCTTTTCGATGGCGAGCCCCGTGAGCGCGATCTGACGACTCACGTCCGACTTCAACGCAATCAGATACTCCTCCACGCCGGGCGCGCCGGAGGCGTTCCATCCCTGCACGAGGGCGCGGATGATCTGGCTTGAGTCCTGCGGGCGTGCCGAAAGCACCTCGATCGCCCGACTAGCGAAGATCGGCGCTCGAGTCGCCCAGGACTGAACGAGTGCAGTCATAAGAACCGGGTTGCCCTGGCGCCGGCTCTTAAGAAGCCAGGTGAACGCGCCCTCAGGGTCGTAGCGAGCCCACCAATCGATGAGCAGGGCGAGCTCCACCGTCTGGGATCCATCGATTCCGTTCTCGACCACGATCCACGCCTCATGGACCTCGCCAAGCAACTCCTCGTCAAAGCCCTGGAGTGCTGTGGCCAGCCGGGCCGCGCGCGCCAGTGGGTCCTCAAGCGACATCGCATCGGCAACGGCAGCAGTCAAGCTGTCGTGTCGGGGTGCGTGGTCGCGCTGGGTCCCACTGTCCTGGACACCGCATCCCGAGGCGATGAAAAGAAGCGCCACGGCAATAACGACGACGCCGAGCGGGGCGGCGAGCGGCCGATTCATTCGCACGCCGACCACGGCAGCCACGAAGGCCGCTGTCCGTTCGACGGAAGAAGGGTCCGTCTCGGGTACACGGCCATCAGATCGTACTCCCGGCTGTTCATACTTGAATCCCTGCCCGCAGAATCGAGCGGGGAAAACATACTCGCACGAGACGCTGCTGCCACAGGCTCAAGTGCCGCGTTCAGGATCGCCCTTCGGTTGAACCTGAACGCGGCACGAATTCGAACTTCGAACACGGGACCATTTATGCGGTCCGTGGCGAGCGCTCTACGCCCTAACGCGCCGCCGCACGACTGCCAGGAGACCTATCAGACCCACCCCCGATGCAAGCATTTGGACCTCATTCGGCTCCGGCACGTTGAGTGTCAAGGTAATGATTTGCCCAATGGTGATGCCACCACCGGGGGCGGTCAGGATTCCGCCGGCGACCATGCTGATATTGCCGACGCCCGCTGGCGTCCGATTGTCCTGTCCCATCCCCGTGATGGTCAGATACGGACCCGGATACCACGGAACCTTGATGTAGACCGTGCCCGTGGTGAACGGCATGCCCCAGCCAATGGAACTGGCGCCGGCAACGGTGGACGCGGGGACCCCCGGGTCGGTAATGATGCTATAGGCACCGTAGTAGGTGGGAACGAGCGGGGGGCTGTTGAAGATCTTGTCTCCGGCACCTGCGGGGCTCGAGACGAAGTTTGAGTAACCGGGACCGGCCGCAATCGTCGCAGTGCCCGCACCCTCGTTATTCAACCTGACCTTATAGGTCGGAAGCGTTGCTTCGACCGTATACCACGAGAATATTCCGGTGTTGAGGACGCCCATCGTGCCGCCAAATTGCGGCCCCGCCACGCCCGCCGTGTACTTGATAATGCCAGAGATCGACCCTTGCGCGCCGCCCGAGAGCACGGTCGTACAAGCCGGGTTCGCGGATGCGCCCGGGCACCAGGAGAAGTTCGCCGGCCGCGAGCCCTTCGCTCCGGGCTTGAAGGTCGCCGACCCGCCCGGCTTCGGCGCGTAGGCCGCGAGGCCCGTCGTGAACTGTACGTAGCTCGGGAGCGAGGGAACCGGAAGCTGGACCGGATAGGCCGGCGCAAAACTGATGAGGCCGGGCGGGATCGTCAAACTGACCGGATTCGATCCGGTTCCCATGATGGTCGGGTACCCCTGCGGCCGCCACCGAGCGGCAGGGTTGCCCCCATACGTAGGGGTGTTCCCCAGGATCGGTAGGACCGAACTGCCTGTCTGCCAGGTAAGGTTGCTCCCTCCGCTCGCGACGGAGAACGTCGCTGCATTCGCCGCGCCTGCCAATAAGACAACCAGTAAGGCTTCAGCCAGCAGGGCTGTCAATCTCTTGGCCGTGGATTCGATTTTTTCCATGTTGATACATCTCCCCTGTGTGTGAGCGTGAAGGCGTACTCAAGAGCATGTCATATGACATGTTATTTATGACAGATGTCTTAAGGCTTGTAAAGCATTATTGATCAGACTCTAAACGGCCTAATCGTTTAGATCATTATACGTACAGAGGTCGATTTTTTGAAGGGAAAGTTGGCGTCCCGAGAGGAAACTGGGAGGTTCGAAATCTCAGGCGCGCCCACCCCCGGCGGCCTGGCCAAGGAAGCGGCGGTCTCTGTAAGATATTGTAATTACATGGCTTTACAGACAGTCAGTCGTGTCGACGCGGGTCCCCATCGACACTTTTCCCCTCAGGGGGGGCTCGCTCCTGAGGCGAAGCGGGTCGCGCGTGCTTCGAACTCCGAGGTCCGAGCGTCGACAACACCGCGATCCCGGCGGAGAGACGCGAGGGTCGCCGCCGCCACCCCATCGTAAGGATTGTGATGGAGAAGTTCTTCGAGGGCACGCTCCGCCTCTTCGGGTCGGCCGGCATCGATCAACAGTTCCGCTTTCGCACGCAGCGGCGCATCGGACTCCGGGGAGGCTTCGATCGCCCGCGCCAGTAGCGAATGCGCTTCCTCGACACGACCGTTGGCCGCCTCGAGACGCGCGAGCCCGAGAAGGGCGCGCTCGTGATCGGGTTTGATCTCGAGCGCTCGCTCGAAAGCGAGGCGCGTCTCGGTCACCGGAGCGCGGGTCAACTCCAGTCGAATTCCATGAATCTCGTGAAAATCCGCAACGTCCGGGTGCCGCTTCAGGGCGGCACTCACCGCGGCGGACACCCGCCCTTCCCCACCGGTCGACCCACGATAGATCACCAGGGCTCTCAGCAGCTCGGCATTTCCCACGTGGGTCAGATTGAGGTTCTTCGCGTCCACCAACAAAGCGGCCGCCGCGGCGGGGCCCGCTCGAACGTTCGTCCCCTCCGCGAGTGCCACCAGCCCACGGGCCTGCAACGCGTCCTCTCCTCGAAGACTTGTCAGCAGGGGCTTCACGCGGTCCTGAAGGCCGCCGCTGGACGCCGCGCGGATCGCGATCATCGTCGCGTCAGGGTCCGTCGACACGCGGCCGTCCGCGCTCGACGCCGCCGCAACGGCCAGCTCGTATCGACTCTCGGCCTCGTACAGCATCGCCAGTCGGTATCGGGCGTCGGTCGCGGCCGCGTCGGATCGAATCGAATAACGATACTCTTCGATTGCGCGATCGAAGTCACCGAGCCGCTCCGCGGCCAGTGCAGCGTAATAACGCGCGCCCGCATTCTCCGGCCAGAGGCGAAGCGAGGCCTCGATCCGCTCGAGCGCTTCCTTGATTTCTCTCCGCTCGTAGTGGACGCGACCGACGATCAGATCGCGATGCACGGGCAGCGGAAGTGCGTGGCCCGCGGCGAGCGCGTCATCGAGTCGCCCGGCGAGAAGAAGAGCGTCCGCCGTCACGAAGCGGAGATCCGGCGTCGGGCCGTCTGCGACCTCGACGGCTCGTTCATACGCGACGGCCATGGCGGGATAGTCGTTGAGAGCGGCGTGGTGCCGTGCGACTTCGACCCAAGCGGCCTCGGGGCCGTTCTCGTGTAGCTCTGTCGCTTCGAGCAACAGATGCTCGGCCTCGGATACCTGTCCGGCCGCGCGCAGCCTTCCCGCCAGCTGGCTCCGATAGGAGAGTGCAAGGGGTTGCTCCTCAAGCAATTTCCCCAGAACTTCGATCGACCTCTCGCCATCGCCGGCTTTGTCGTAGAACTCGAGCGCCTTGTCGACGACTAGCGAATCGGTGGGAAACTCCTCGAGGCACTCGCGAAAGGACTCCTCGGCCGCATCCGGATCGCCCTTTTCCTGGGTAAAGACCGACCGAGCCGCACAAAGCTGCGCGACCATCCGAGGATCCAAACTCTCATCGTCCGCCGACAGCTCGATTTCGCCGAGCGCCTCGCCGGCTTCCTCGCCGCGTTCCAGACCGAGCAGCGCGATCAGCCGAGCCAAGCGCGCTCCGCGCCGTTCGGGTTCGAGTTCGAGGGCCCGTTCCGCGTCCTCGAGCGCCCCTTCGAATTGTGATCGCATGGCGATCCGGATATTTGCCCGCATCACCAGGGCGTCCACATCCTCCGGGTATTCGGCCAGAACGCGGTCGGCCGCCTCGAGCGCCAGCTCATGGTTATGCGCCCTCAAACCAGCCGACGCCAGTAAGAGTCCCGCCCGCTGAAGCCATTCGGGGTCCTCCATGGCCTTTCGCAGAGACCAGACGGCCTGGGTGGAGCGGCCTGTCTGCACCAGCGCCAGCCCCTTTCGGTAGTGGAGCTCCACATCGTCGGGGGCGCTCTCGAGACCACGCCGCAGCGGCTCAAGGGATTGCTCGTAGCGACCGGATTCCTGGAGCGCCCGCACATTCTCGATGTCGCTCGACGCGTCGCAGCCCGACAGCGAGGCCAGAAGCAGGATCAGCGGCAAGACCGTGCCCCCGCTCCGATACCGATCAATCGTGGTCCTTGCTCGATCTACATCGAATCCGTGGGCAGGTGTGCTTGTCATCTTGGCACCATAGTGCATGACCTTCGAATCGACGAATAATTTCACTTCGCTAACCTGTCTAAATATGTCGACATCAACCCGATCCCTGAAACGCCCGCTGTTGGTCGTGCTCGCGATTTTTGCGGCATTCCTGTTCCTGTTCGTCGATGTCAAGCTCATCGGCGACGATCCGCGGCCCGTCGGCTCGGCCGCCGACATCGAGGCCCTGGCACAACGCGACGACTTGAACGTCCTGTTCATTCTCGTCGACACGCTCCGCGCGCACCGTCTCGGCACCTACGGCTACGAGCGGGACACCAGCCCCACCATCGACGCGCTGGCCGGCAGCGGTGCGCGTTTCGCGAGCCACCTTTCGCAGTCGTCCTGGACGAAGTGTTCGATGGCCTCGATGTGGACTTCCCTCTATCCAGCCCGGTCTAGGATCACGCGCTACGAGGACGCACTCCCGGAAAAAGCCGTGCTGCCTGCCGAAATTCTCCAGGAGGCCGGATTCCGAACGACTGGGGTCTACCGAAACGGCTGGGTTGCGCCGAATTTTGGATTCGGTCAGGGGTTCGAGGTCTACGAACGCCCCGTACCCACTACTGTCCCACGAGGCGTCCGTCGCGACAACCCGACGATTCGCCATGGCGGGTCGGACGACGACCTGCTCCATGCGACCGCCGAGTTTCTCGAGGTCCACGGACACGAGCGCTGGTTCCTCTATCTCCACTTCATGGATATCCATGAATACCTGTACGACGAGGAGACTGCCCGCTTCGGTACCGCGTTCTCGGACATCTACGACAACGCGATCCTACGAACGAACGTCGTGCTGGACAAGCTGCTGGCCTATCTGAACGAGGAGGGATACCGCGAAAACACACTGATCATCTTCGCGTCCGACCACGGTGAGGCCTTCAGCGAGAGAGGCCTCGAGGGCCACGCGCGCTATGTCTATCCCGAAACGACCGAGGTTCCGTTCATCCTGAGCTTTCCCTTCCTGCTTGAGCCCGGCGTCGAAATTTCGACCCGCACGGAGAACGTCGATATCTGGCCGACCGTTCTGGATTTGCTGGGCTTTCCCGCCATGGAAGGGGTCGACGGCCGGTCTCGCGTGCCGGAACTGCTGGCCGCGGCGCGCGGCGAGCCGCTGCCTGAGCGCGAACGGCCCGCGATCGCCCACCTCGATCGCCATTGGGGGCAGCGTCAGCGCGACCGCGCGCCTCATGTCGCCCTCGTCGACGGCGACATGCGCTTTTTCTACACGACCTCTTCGACCTCTCCGAATCAACCGCCGAGACTGGAACTCTTCGACGCCTCGGAAGACCCGGATGAACTCAAGAATGTGGCGAACGAGCATCCCGAGCTCGTGGAGCGGTTGAGCGGGTTGACTCGGGCGTATATCGACCACAGTCCCGCCCCGCCCTGGGGAGACGCAGCTCCAGCGCTGGAAATCGACGAGATTCAACTCAACCAGCTGCGCGCCCTCGGCTACCAGATCCCATAGCGCTGCCAGTGAACGCGTCGTTCTTCCCGCCCTCGGAGTTAGAAGGCGAACCGCACCGTGCCACCGAAGGTGCGAGGCTCTCCGACCCAATTCACGGTCAGGTTCGCGAAGAATGAGCCATCGAATGCGAAGGTCTTGTAGGTCTGATCCGTCACGTTTCGCACCCAGCCCATGATCTCCACATTGGAAATTGGCGGTCGATAGCGGAAGCTCACGTTGTGGAGCCAGAAGGCCCGCTGCCCGATCGCGTACTCAGGGAGTCTGGGTTGACCATTCGCGTCGACGGATCCGCGGCCACCGTTTGGGCCGAAGTTGACGTCTGCTGACCAACTTCCGTCGTAGCGAGGGGTGACGTCGCCAAATTTCCCCAGTTGAAATTCCCACTCGGCACCCAGGCTGACCTTGTACTCGGGCGCATTGATCAACTGATTGCCACTGAAGTCTACGGTCACGGGGAAGAAATCCGCCGGACGCCTCCCCACTTTGCGAACGACATCTTGCGTGAAATCCAGGAATTCGCTCTTGAGCCAGCCGAAGCGCACCGTGAGCAGAAGATTCTCGACCTCCTCGGGCACCAGGGAAAGAAGCGGCGAGATACGGGCCTCCATCTCCGCACCATAGTTCTGCGCCGAGTTCGCGTTGATGATGATTTCCTGGGGAAAGGCGCCGGGGCTATCTTCGACGACGAACACCTGATAGTCGTCGTACATGTAGTAGAAGAGAGAAGCCGTCAGACCCAGACGGTTCTCCCACAGGTAAGCGCTCAATCCAACCTCGAACGCATCGATGCTCTCGGGCTCTGCGGGCCGGGCGTTGAGTTGGGTCGCCGAAGCATTGAACTGGCCGCCCTTCCACCCTCGGCTGTACTTCCAATAGAACGAGAGGTCTTCCGTCGGCTCGTAGAGCAACCTCACGGTCCCCGTTGGTGCCTGCCAGGTCCGGCGTTCCGTAAAACTCTGCGTATTCTCCGGACTTGAGCCCAGGAACTGGAACTGAAAGTCCTTCTGCTCCCAGTTGTACCGGGCGCCGGCCTCGCGGGTAAGGCTCTCCGCGAACTCCCAGCTAAAGCCCGCATAGACGCCGAAGCTGTACATTTCCTGCTGATACGCCTGGTTCGACGGCGCGCCGTCGCCCTGGAAGAATGTCGACTCCAATCCGAGCTGCTCGATCAGGGTATAGGCGCCGGCCTCCCAGCTGATGAGCTGTTCCTCGAACTCGCCTTCAAGGTGGATTGCCTGGCTGAACTGCCAGGCATCGTCTTCCGTGATGCTCTCGAAGATCACGTCGGGGGTGAAGTCGTCGTCTTGTTCTCGAAAACGGTCGTAGCCGTCGTAGGCGCTGATCGTCGTGATCGTCAGATCGCCGACGGGAATCTCACCCTCCAGAGAGACCCCCCACGTGTCCTGCTGGGTCTGACCCACGCGATTGTAATCGCCGCGTCTGGGTCGGGGGTCCAAATTTCGAGCGAGTTCCGCCCGAAGGGCAGGTCTGGTCGAGGGCACACACCCCGTCCCCCCCGCAAGCTCACATTCGTCGATCAGTCGAACTTGCAACGACTGGATGTCGGGATCCTTATACCTCGTACTCGTTTGACCGCTGCCGAACTGGGGAGACGTTCCAATCGTTTGCCCCAGCCCCGATTGCTGGTCGATTCGCCCCCCACGCAAGATCAGGAGCCAGTCGGATTCGTTGCTTTCCGGAAGTAAGCGAAACATGCCTCGCGCTGCCCAATTCCCGATATCATTGACCGTCGTCGCGAGCCCGGCCGGCACACTCGACACCGTCAGCTCCTCCCCTGGGGAGTTCGGATTGTCAAGCGTAAGGTTTGGGACATCTCCGCAAAGCGTGTTTTTCGGGGGTCTCGGCGAGGCGCTCATCAGACGTGAGGTAATCGAGGGCAGGTTCCCACAGCCGTTCTCCCCCCAGCCGTCGCGTTCGTTGAACGTGAAGGAGAAGCGAGCGGCGAGCGTCTCCTGGAGGATGGGCACTTCGAGGGCGCCCTCCAGGTTGAGCGCGTTGTAATTCCCGTACGAGGCCAACATGAAAGCGCGCGATTCACCGTCATTCAAAGGCTTCACCGACGTCACCTTGATGGCCCCGGCGGAGGCGTTGCGCCCTGCACCTGCGCCTTGGGGCCCTCGCAGCACCTCCACATTGGCGACGTCGAATAGCTGGCCGAGTTGCAGCCCGGGCAAGTTCATGGCCACATCGTCCTGGTAGATCGCTACCGCACCGCTGAGCCCGACTCCGCGAATAAAGAACGTGGGCGCCGTCGCGCCCGCCGTTCGGATTTCGAGGTTCGGCGTGATTTTCGCCAGATCCGAAATATCACCTGCGCCAAGCGCCTGCAGGAGGTCGGAGTCGAACCGCGTGACCGATTCGGTAGACGAGGTGAGCGGATCGGACGCGGCCGGGCCGGTGACGCGCATCTCTTCTACATCAGCCCACGGATCCTCCGAGTCGATGTCTTCAGGCGCCGCACCGGTGTCGGTCTGCGAGTCCGAGCCGACTGACTCCTGCGCAACAGCGAGATTCGCGATCGCGAGAGTCACCAGAAGAGCAAGGGTCAGCCAGGCCAACCGATGGACGCCGACGGAAGAGTGGAATACCGGCCCCGACCGATGAAAGGGGCTCATCGCAGATAGCGAACGGGTCATAGTCTCAAAATCCCCGACTGCGAACAGCGAGCCACACGGCCTCGAATGGTGTCGGCGATCATTTATCCCCATCTTGAGAGAGCGAACTTAGGGAGAGCGGACCCTCCGAAATTCTGCGTTGCTCGCGGTCGCCTCCCAGCCGGGCGACCGCGCTATTGACCTCTACCCCATGCTTTACATGTCATATGACATGCTGTAGCATTCTGAACCGTAAGTCAACCGCCGGGCTTGAACCTTGATGGGTGAACGCGAACAACAAATCCCCTTCGCTCGGCCATCGAGACCATCGAGTAGTCTTACTTATATACCGGAATCGCATACGCGGAATCGGCTTTTCGAGTCGCGCGGGAATCGCGCACAGCACCACCCGAAGGGGCACCCATGGATCTCGAGTACAGCCAACCGGCGGATAGGCTCCGGAAAGTCCGGCCGGCAGCCCCTCGAAGACCTCGAAGACAGAGTGGCGCGCCTCGAGATTCCGACAGGCGAAACGGGTCGATGAGATCCATCGTCAACGGCATCACTGGGGTGTGCATCGTCTTGCTCTGCAGCCCCTCCTCTGCCGATCCGGGGGTCGTCGACAAATCCCGAAAATGGGTGCCGTCCCTCGCACTGACGAGTGGCATGCTGATCAGCAGTGCTCGTGCCGAAGTTTCGAGCACGGTGCGCCCGAGCGCCATCGGCACCGAAAATCTCACCTCGCCATGGTTAGGCGGCTCTCTGGAGATCATGACGCCCAGCTGGGAACCGCTGGGCGAACGAACCCGCTTCTTCGTGCATGGAGGCGTCGCCGGGAACCTCGGATTCGAACGTGATCTCGCGAAAGAGGGCTCTCCGGGCCCATTCATTACGCCGACGGATCCGTTTTTCAACGATGAGATGCTGGTGCGGGGACAGGGAAGTGTGACCCGCGTGGAGCCCACGGGCTTCCAGGCCTCGGCGGGTGTCGGCTTCTCCATCACCATCGACACCGAATGGCGTCCTATTCGCATCAAGCCTTCGCTCGAGTACCTGGTCGAGGAGGTCCAGGTCTCAGGGCTCGTGCACCGAGCAGTGAGCGACGACCCCACCATTCCGAGCTTCTACTTACTCGCGATCTCCGGGGCCGAGGAGAAATTCTTCCATAGTATCGGTCCAGGTCTGGAGATCGAGGCGGACATCACCCGCAAGGGGCCGCTCTTGCTGGCGCTGACGGCCTCGGGCGGGGCCTATCATCTCCTCGGAGATCGCGATGTGGAGTTCTCGTCCACGATTGTCGGCGCCGATGCAACGGGAACCGAAAGCGCGACGTGGAGCTACCGCAAAGACCCTTGG
>LWDU01033730.1_pt1 | contig 11675 bp, 14 predicted proteins | sample 727161 | NCBI WGS metagenome assembly LWDU01 (sample SAMN04566230, study PRJNA314399) | hydrothermal vent metagenome | isolation source: deep sea hydrothermal plume seawater | place: Mexico: Gulf of California, Guaymas Basin | collected 2004-07-11 | reverse complement strand
TTATCTCGAACAAATAAATTAAGATATATGATTGAACGGCATAAAAAATATATAAATTGGTGGAAAAAATTTTTAAACGTCTCTGATTATGGACTGCTTTGGATATCTTTTATAAAAGGTTTAATTATTGGATTATTAATTTATCATTTCTTTATAATTTAATGAAAAAGCAATTGCTCGACCAAATTATAAAAAAAAAAGAAAATAAATCTGAATTTGCAATAGTTACAAACCTAGCAACTGGAAATAGTGAAATTTTTGAAAAAGGAAAATCTTTAAGTAAAGATTTTGAAAAATTCACAGATCAAATAAATACTTTTTATCAGTCAAAAAAAAATGGAATTATTGAAGGCACTGATATATTTGTAGAAAGTTATATTAGACCTATCAAAGTTATTATTGTTGGAGCGGTTCATATAGCTCAGTACTTAGTTAATTTTGCCAGTAGTTTAAATTTTGAAATATCTATCATTGATCCAAGAGGGTATTTTGCTAGTGAACAAAGATTTCCTAATATTAAAGTTGTAAATAAATGGCCTAATGAAGCTTTCAAAGAAATAGAAACTAATTCAAATACCGCTTTAATCGCATTAACTCATGACCCAAAAATAGATGATCCAGCAATTCAACATGCTTTAAAAAATAAATTTTACTACATTGGCGCATTAGGAAGTAAAAAAACTCATGAAAATAGATGCAATAGATTAAAAAAAGCAGGATTTTCTGATAAAGAAATTAATTTAATACATGGACCTATTGGTATAAAATTAGGAGGAAGATCCGCGCCTGAAATAGCATTATCAATAATTGCTCAACTTGTTGCAGAAACCTATAAAAAATGAAAAAACTTTTAATATTTTAAACAAAATTTTATTATGATTTCAGCTATTCTTTTAGCAGCAGGTCGATCTAAGAGAATAAAAGGACAGAACAAGCTATCAAAAAAATTTAAAGGCAAACCTTTAATTAATCATATTTTGAAATCTTTAATTAAAAGTAAAGTAAATAGAATAATTATTGTATTAGGCTACGAAAACAAAAAAATTAAAAAAATATCTTTAAAAAGCAAAAAAATAACTTTTGCAGTTAATTCAAACTACTTAAAAGGAATATCTACATCAATTAAATGTGGATTAAAAAAAATATCCAAAAAAAATATAGGTTTTTTAATTGTACAAGCTGACATGCCTTTAGTTTCAAAGAGAACAATAAATGCTCTATGTTCTGCTGTTAAAAATAGAGATAAAGAAATTTTTGTACCGGTTTATAAAAGAAAAATAGGAAATCCGTTAGCTTTTAAATATTCAATGATTAAATCTCTTAAAAAAATCAAGGGAGATAGGGGAGCTAAAAAATTAATTAGGTCTAATAAATCAAAAGTTCAATTGGTGAAAATGAAATCTAAAACTATTTTAATTGATTTTGATCAATTAAAGGATTTCCCTTCAGCCACTTAGAATCTTCTCCCTCGTAATGTTCTTTTTTCCAGATTGGTGTTCTTTTTTTTATTTCTTCAATAATATATCTTGAAAATTCATAAGCTTGAGATCTGTGTTTACTTGCTACAGCAATGATAATACTAGTATCACCGAGAGCTACGTATCCTTTGATATGTTCAATGAATACTGCAATATTTTCAAATTTAAATTTTGTTTCTGCTTCTTTATATATTTCTTTAAAACTTTTAATTACTAAAGCATCGTGACTATCATAAGTAATTCCAGTAACTTTTTTGTTATTGTTTTGATCTCTAACAGTTCCAACAAAATATATTGAAGCTCCGTATTTACCTGAGACTATAAATTTTTGTGCTTTGGCAATGTCTATTTTTTCTTTTGAGACATCTATAATTTTAGCATGTAGCATCATCCACCACCTATTGGAGGAATAATTCCAATTTTTTGTTCTTTATTAATTTTAAAATCATCATGAATAATATTGTTATCTTCGGAACAAAATACAGATGAAGATACTAGTTTTTTATAGGTTTTATTTCCTTTAAATTTGCTATCAATAAACTTTAATACTTCTTGTCTTAATTCTTTTATTGAACATTTTTCTTTGAGATTAAATTCAATGATATTTTCATTGCTAAAATCTTTGCTTGCTCCAAAAAGTTCTAACTTAATTTTCATAGCTATTTTTAATTTAAATTATAATATATATAAAAATCAATATTTACATAGTTTTATAAATGCAGGAAAATTTAACAAAAAATGAGATAAATAAATTTAAAGAAGATGGCGCTATATTGTTAAAAAGTAAATTTGATCAAAATTGGATAGAAAAATTAAAAAAAGGAATTGATAAAGATATAAAAAATCCAAGTCCTAGATTTAAATCTCATACAAAAAAAAATGGTATTCCTGCTTATTTAGAAGATTATTGGACGTGGGATTTAGTACCTGAATTTAAGGACTTTGTATTTAATTCGCCATACTCAAAAATAGCTTCTGAATTGATGTCAGCTAAAAAAATAAATCTTGTAATGGATAATTGGTTTTTAAGAGAAGCGGGATCTAAATCTGCAGCACCATTTCATCATGATATAACTTATTTTGATATTGAGGGTACTATGTGTGTTCTTTGGCTACCATTAGAACCTTTAAAAAAAAAAGAAGGAATTGCCTGGGTTAAGGGTTCACATTTATGGAATAAACTTTTTTTAAGGGTCCTTTTTAAAGATGGACATAAAGTTGAAGGAAAAGAATGTATTATAAAAGGAAAAAAATATGAGAATCCGCCAGATATTTTAGCAAATAAAGATAAATATGAATTTTTACAATGGGATTTTGAGTTAGGTGATTGTGTTATATTTGATATGAGAACTCTTCATGGAACAATTAGTTCATCAATACCAAAAAAAACATTAAGTCGTTATACCTTAAGAGTAGCCAAAGAAGATGCAAAGATTAGTTATGTTGGAGATTGGACCAGTTATTCATATAGGAAAGCAATGGAAGATGCCGGCTACAAGGATGGTGACAGATTAGGCGGAAAAATGTTTCCAAAACTTTGGCCTATAAGTTAAAAGGTATTTCAAAATTAAATAAAAAAATATGTACAGTAAATTTGGTCAGTTTATAGATGGAAAATGGCAAGCATCAGAAAAAAAGGAAACATATGATGTTATTAATCCTGCAACAGAAGAGATAATAGGTAAGGCCTCTAAAGCATCACCTGCAGATGTTGATAAAGCTTTAAAGTCAGCTGAAAAAGGTTTTAAAATTTGGAAAAAATTTTCTCCCTGGGATAGAGCAGCTATTATTAGAAAAATTGCTGATCTAATGAGAAAAAAAAATAATGAATTAGCAAAATGGATGACATTAGAAACAGGAAAACCCTTAGCAGAAGCATTAGGTGAAGTAAGTGCTTCTGCAGATATTTTTGAATGGAACGCCGAAGAAACAAAAAGAATTTATGGTCAAACAGTCCAAAGTAGATTTGAAAATACAAGGATAATTATTAATTATGAACCAGTAGGTGTAATAGCTGCATTGTCTCCATGGAATTTTCCTTTGATTTTAGCATCAAGAAAAATATCTACAGCACTTGCTGCAGGATGTTCTGTAATTTGTAAACCAGATGTTATTACACCTGGCTCAGTTATGGAATTAGTAGATATTATAAATAAATGTGGAGTACCTCCAGGAGTTGTGAATTTGTTGTCTGGAGATCCACCTTCAATTGCTTCTCAATTAATTTCATCAGACATTGTAAAAAAAATCTCTTTAACTGGATCTACTAGAGTTGGAAAAATTATCCTAAAACAAGCTGCAGAAAAAATCCAAAGAGTTACTATGGAATTGAGTGGTCATGCACCATTTATCGTTCACAAAGATGCAGATATCGAAAAAGCAACAGACATGGCTATGGCTGCTAAATATAGAAATAATGGACAAGTTTGTATTTCACCAAGTCGTTTTTATATTCATACAAGTAAAAAAGAACAATTTACAAAATCTTTTGTTGATAAAACTCTCAAATTGAAAATTGGAAATGGAATGAACAAAGATGTTCAACTAGGTCCAATAACTACAAAAAAAAGATTGGAAGAAATAGAACAACTTGTTGAAAATACAAAAAAAGAAGGAGCAAAAGTATTATGTGGAGGCAAAAGACCATCAGGATTTAATAAAGGTTATTTTTATGAACCAACAGTTTTTGATGATGTAAAAGATAATTTTAAAATTATGACTGTTGAGCCATTTGGTCCTTTAACACCATTATTAACATTTAAAAATTTTGATGAAGTAATAGAAAGAGCTAATAATCAAGTAGCTGGTTTAGCTAGTTATGTATGCACTAACTCCCTAGAACTTGCAAATAAAACATCCGAAGCTTTAGAAACTGGAATGGTTGCAGTTAATACTCCTTTTGTTTCTAGTGCGGAAACTCCATTTGGTGGCATTAAACAAAGTGGATATGGTAGAGAAGGTGGTTCTATAGGAATAAAAGATTACTTAAATATTAAGTATACTCATTTAGGTATTAAAGGTTAATTAAATTTTTTATCTAAACTTAATTGTCCTGGTCCATTTATTAAAAGAATTAAAAAACCTCCTGCAATTGCAATATTTTTTAAAAAAGAAGTTATTTGAACTTGATTTGAAAAATCTGAGTGAAATATAACGGCTGTAGCTATACAAAAAAGAAAAAGAGCAGAGGCAGAAATTCTAGTTTTATATCCCACTACTATAAACAGAGGAAAAATCATTTCGAATATAATAGTTGGAATGGCTAGGATTGCAGGAATATTAAAGTCAACCATATACTCTACAGTTTCCTCATAATAGGTTGATTTAAACAATCCATTAATAAAAAATACAATTGAAAGAAAAAATCTTGCTAAAAGTTCAATAATTGAAGTAAAAAAACCCATTTAATACAATATCATTTAAACTTATGGACTTGTAGAGCTTTTATCTCTTGACTTATCAAGTAAATTTATGTCTAACGCAGATATTGCTAGATTATCTAGTAATGTTTAATAACTAATATAAGGAAAAGTAAATGAGTCTAAAAGGTAAAGTAAAGTGGTTCAATGGAACTAAAGGTTATGGTTTTATTGAAAGAGAAGATAAAGAAAAAGATGTGTTCGTTCATTCATCAGCTGTAAGAGATGCTGGTTTAAGATTTCTTAATGAAGGTGACGAAGTAACGTTTGACGTGGAAGATGGAGCTAAAGGCCCTGCCGCTGTAAACCTTCAAAAAACATCCAACTAATTATATTTAATCAACTTTGAATATTGGCTTACGAATAAGCCTCTTTTCACTTGAGAGCTATTTTAACAATATATTTGTTAGAATTAGCTCTCTAGTTGTTCTATTTCATTTTTTTTGAATAAAGATAAACCGTTCTTTATTTTATTATTATATGATTCTTTAAAACTACTGAGCTGCCAGCCAGACATTCTAGAAAGCAAAACATTTAAGCTTTCTTTTTTCCAATCGTCATTTGTATTCTTATCTTTCCATATTTTTTTTTCATTATTTGTTCTAGCACAACCGTAACAATATCCAGTAACCGGATCAGTTTTACAAATACTTAAACAAGGGGAAACAATCATTTTAATAATTTACAAAAAAAATCTCCAACCCACACTAAAATTTTAGTGTGAGTTAAAGAAATTATTATTTTAATATTTAATCAATAATTTTAACTTCCAGGTGGCTTGTAAGAACCAGCAATTTTTGCAGCATTTCCAGCAACACTACTCAAATTAATAGCTTCGCAAATAGTAATATTTGTAAGCGCTCCAGTAGCTTCTGTAGCTAATTTAATTCCAGCAGCTTGCTCGAAGGTTCCTTCGAATATAACTATAAAGTCATATGTTCCTCTTAATGCATCGTAAGAAACCATTTTAGCGCCTACAGCGTCACCAGCTGCTTTAGCAGCTTTTGATCTATCTGAATTTGGATCTTTGATAAAACCTTGAAACGCTTTAGCAGTGTAATTACCCATTGCATAAAATTTAGCCATTTTACCTCCTTTTAATAATTTAAGGTATTTTAACCACTTTTTTAATTTCTATTCAAATCTTTATTTCATCATTTAGATATATTGTTCCAGAATTTACAATTTCACACCTTAGACCACCCTTGAGTAGAAATTCCTTTACAATATTATTGTAACCAAGCAATTCCTGTAAATGTTTGCATGGTCTACAGAGATCTTTTCCTAAAAGTTTTATATTTCCAATTGTAATTTGTTTATTTAATAAATCATTTAATTTTATTTCTTCTGTCACTATATTTCTTCTGAAATCAAGATAAGGAATCTTTGTATTAGAATTAAGGTTGTATTTATCAATATTTTCACTTTCAATTAAAGTGACTTGTTCTCTACTATTTTTGTTTTCGGAAAAATGTCTATCACCAAATATTCCCTTACCTGCTATAGCCTCAATACTATTTACGTCAGAAATTCTATTTCCAGGCTTATTTGTAATTCCTAATTTTAAGACTTTTGCCATTATTTTGAATATCAAAATTATGGGTATATTTAAATATATTTAATAAAGAGCTAAAATTTCTGCTTTGAAGTTGGACAAATAAATGGATTAATATATAAAACATTTTAATCTTATATAAAATAAGGGCAAGTGGCGGAATTGGTATACGCGCTAGTCTTAGGAACTAGTGCCGCAAGGCTTAAGAGTTCGAGTCTCTTCTTGCCCACCAAAAATTATGAAGGTAACAGTTAATTCCAAAAAAGGACTAAAAATAGATTTAAAAGTTTTTATAGATAAAAAAATTATGAATGTTCATATGTCTGAAAAATATGAAGAGTTAAAAAAAACTGTTGCACTAAAAGGTTTTAGACCTGGAAAAGTTCCAGCCGAGATATTAAAAAAACAATTTGGTAAAGCAATATATGGAGAAGTTTTAGATAAAGTTTTAAAAGAAACATCTGCAAAGGCATTAGAGGAACAAAAAATAAAAGTAGCAGGTCAACCCAAAATAGATTTAAAAACTTTCGGTGAAGAAAAAGATCTTGAATATACGATCCAAGTAGAAGAATTACCCAAAATTGGAATTGAACAAATAAATAATATTAAATTAATTAATTATGAAGTTAAAGTTTCAGATAAAGATATACAAAAAAGAATTGCTGAAATAGCAAAAAATCAAAATAATTTTAAAGATAAAAAGGATGATGAAAAATCCCAGAATGGAGATTTGATAGTTTTTGATTATAAGGCAACCGTTGATGATCAAAATTTTGAAGGTGGTGAAGGAAAAAATACTCAAATTATTTTAGGCAAAGATCTTTTTATTAAGAATTTTGACAAACATTTGCTAGGAGTAAAAAAAAATCAAGAAGTGACTGCTGAAGTAATTCTGCCAGAAAATTATCCAAATAAAAAATATTCAAATAAAAAAGCAAAATTTTTCTGTAAAATTTTAAATGTTAAAAAACCTGAAATCACTCAGATCAACGATGAATTTGCAAAAAATCTTGGTGCTAAAGATTTAAATGATTTAAAAATTTTAGTCTCAAAACAAGTTCATAATCAATACAAGCAAACTTTAGATTTAATAACAAAAAATGAAATATTAAATCAATTAGACAAATTCAAAGAGATCGAAATTCCTAAAAATTTAATTAATCAAGAAGTAGAAATACTTTCTCAAGGGATGAGCAATGAAGAAAAAGAAAAAAATAAATTAGAACATGAAAAATCTGCAAAAAAAAGAATTAAAACTGGTTTAATATTAAATGAATTTGGAGAAAAAAATAATATAAAAGTTCATGAAGATGAAATAAAAAGAGAAATCCAAAAACAAATTAATACTATGTCTGGACAAGAAAAAATGGTTATGGAATATTATAAAAAAAACCCATCAGCTTATGCAAGTTTAAGAGGAGGTATTTATGAGGATAAAATTATTTCATTAATTAAAGAAAAGGCTAAATCCCAAAAAAAATCTATTTCTCCGGATGAAGCAGAAAAAATTATAATTAATCAAAATAAACAAAGTAATGATACTAAGGCAGTTGAAGCTAAATTAAAAAAAGAACCATCTAAAAATAAAAAAATACCCAACAAAAAAGCACCAAAGCCAAAAAAAGTTAGTAAAAAGTAATTACAAGTTGTATAAGCTTAGAATCACTTTATGTCAGAAAATATTTTTGATATGCATATGAATACTTTGATACCAATGGTGGTTGAGCAATCTGGCCGTGGTGAAAGAGCATATGATATTTATTCAAGACTTCTTAAGGAGAGAATTGTTTTTTTAGTAGGTACAATAAATGACAATGTAGCTTCATTAGTTACTGCACAACTTCTTTTTCTAGAATCTGAAGATCCAAAAAAAGAAATTTATTTTTATATTAATAGTCCAGGAGGTTTGGTCACTGCTGGATTAGGTGTTTATGATACTATGCAATATATAAAACCAGATGTTTCAACATTTTGTATTGGTCAAGCATCATCGATGGGTTCTTTTCTTTTAACAGCAGGGGCTAAGGGTAAAAGATTTTCACTTCCAAATTCAAGAATTATGGTTCATCAACCATCAGCAGGATTTCAGGGCCAAGCAACAGATATTGAGATTCATGCAAATGAAATTTTATTTTTGAAAAAACGTCTTAATGAAATTTATGCCAATCATACGGGTCGAACTGTTGATGAAATTAAAAAAGCTTTAGAAAGAGACAAATTTATGAACCCTAAGGACGCAAAAGAATTTGGATTAATAGACAAAGTAGTAGAAAAAAGAACTTAAACTACTATATTTAGTTTTACTCACAACTCATGCTTGATTATTAACTTATATTTATAATAAAGTCGGTGCATTGATTCGTTTTAAAAATTATGACTAATAAAAATAATAAAAATATTCTTTACTGTTCTTTTTGTGGCAAAAGCCAACATGAAGTTAGAAAACTTATAGCAGGGCCAACCGTATTTATTTGTGATGAGTGCGTTGAGCTGTGTATGGATATTATTAAAGAGGAAAACAAAGATGTTTTAGTTAAACATCAAGACGGACTTCCTACGCCAAAAGAAATCTGTGGTGTATTAAATGATTATGTAATTGGTCAAAAAACTGCAAAAGAAATATTGTCAGTTGCAGTTCATAATCATTACAAAAGATTGGATTATGAAAACAAAGGGAATAAAAATGTAGAATTGGCTAAATCAAATATATTATTATTGGGCCCAACTGGATGTGGTAAAACTTTATTAGCACAAACATTGGCAAGAATTTTGGATGTGCCATTTACAATGGCAGATGCAACAACTCTTACTGAGGCTGGCTATGTTGGTGAAGATGTAGAAAATATAATTTTAAAACTTCTCCAAGCAGCAGATTATAACGTTGAGAAAGCTCAAAGAGGAATAGTTTATATAGATGAAGTTGACAAAATTAGTAGAAAATCTGAAAATCCTTCTATTACAAGAGATGTTTCTGGAGAAGGTGTTCAACAAGCTTTATTAAAGATCATGGAGGGTACTATAGCAAGCGTTCCACCTCAAGGTGGAAGAAAACATCCTCAGCAAGAATTTTTACAAGTAGATACAACTAATATATTGTTTATTTGTGGAGGTGCCTTTTCCGGTCTTGATAAAATAATTTCTAAAAGAAACAGAGCTACATCAATTGGATTTGGTGCCGATGTTAAAAGCTTAGATAGAAAAAAGGTAGGGGAAATAATAAAGAATTTAGAATCAGAAGATTTGTTAAAATATGGTTTAATTCCAGAATTCATTGGTCGATTACCAATAACAGCAACTTTAGAAGACCTAGATGAAGCTTCTTTAATAAAAATTTTAACTGAACCAAAAAATTCTTTAATAAAACAATATAAAGAATTATTTAAATTTGAAGGTGTAAGATTAATTTTTAAAGATGATGCGATTAAAGAAATAGCCAAAAAAGCAATTAATAAAAAAACAGGCGTTTTATCCACAATGTATGAATTGCCAAGTCAAGCAAATGTAGCTGAGGTTATTATTGAAAAGAGTGCCATAACGGGCCAGGGCAAGCCAATTATAGTTCATTCAAAGAATAAAGATAAAAGGGACACGACATCAGCAGCATAATTTTTCAAAATAATAAAATAGTAATTATCTGTTGCAATCTGGATATATATATCCATATTTAGAGCATGGATTCAAAATCTAAAATAATATTACTCCCATTAAGAGACATAGTGGTTTTTCCAAACATGGTAGTTCCATTGTTTGTAGGAAGAGAAAAATCTATCAATGCATTAAATGAAGTTATGAAAGGAGATAAAAAAATTCTTTTAGTAACTCAAAAAAATTCAGAAGTTGATGATCCTAAAAAAGAAGATCTTTTTGCTTATGGATGTAAAAGCTCAATACTTCAATTACTCAAATTGCCAGATGGAACAGTCAAAGTTCTAGTTGAAGGTTTTAAAAGAGCAAAAATAAATGAATTTCTAGATAGTGAAAAATATATAACATGTAATATTGAATATTTAATGGATAAATTTCTAACGAGTGAGGATCTATACCCATTAGCAATTACAACAATTAGAAGATTAGAAAAATTATCTTCAATTAATAGGAAGATACCAAGTGAAATTTTAAACAATATAAAGCAATTAAAAGATCCATCTCAAATTGCAGATAATATAGCATCGCATTTAAATACAAATATTAATGAAAAACAAAATTTATTTGAAACATTAGATGTTAAAAAAAGATTAAATATGATTTTTAAAATAATTGAAAATGAAGCTAGCATAATAGGGGTAGAAAAAAGAATTAGAGGTAGAGTAAAAACCCAAATGGAAAAAACTCAAAGAGAATATTATTTGAATGAACAGCTAAAAGCTATTCAAAAAGAATTAGGTGAAATTGAAGATGGCAAAGATGAATCTTCTAGTCTTCATAAGGCGATCTTAAAATCAAAAATGCCAAAAGAAATTACAAAAAAATGTCTGTCGGAATTAAAAAAATTAAAAAATATGAGTCCTATGTCAGCAGAAGCAACTGTAGTCAGAAATTATCTTGATTGGATGGTTGATTTGCCTTGGTATAAAAAAAATAAGATAAATGGAGATTTAAATAAAGCTGCAGAGATTTTAGATGAAGATCATTTTGGACTAGAAAAAGTTAAAGAAAGAATAATTGAATTTTTAGCTGTTCAAAAAAGAATGGACAAAATTAAAGGCCCTATATTGTGTTTAGTAGGCCCACCAGGAGTTGGAAAAACATCATTAGGTAAATCAATAGCTAGGGCAACAGGAAGGCAGTTTATAAGAATGTCTTTAGGCGGAATAAGAGATGAAGCTGAAATTAGAGGGCATAGAAGAACTTACATTGGTTCTTTGCCAGGAAAAATTATTCAAATGATGAAAAAAGCAGGATCAAAAAATCCACTTTTTTTATTAGATGAAATTGATAAAGTTGGAGCAGATTATAGAGGAGATCCTTCATCCGCATTATTAGAAGCTTTGGATCCAGAACAAAACACTACATTTAATGATCACTATCTTGAAGTTGACTACGACCTATCTGATGTCATGTTTGTTACTACCGCAAATACATTAAATATTATGCCTCCACTTTTGGACAGGATGGAAGTTATAAGAATTCCAGGATACACAGAGGACGAAAAAATTAATATTGCTGATAATTATTTGTTAATTAAACAACTTAAAGATAACGGTGTTAAAGATGGTGAATTAA
>LWDU01043593.1_pt1 | contig 11677 bp, 10 predicted proteins | sample 727161 | NCBI WGS metagenome assembly LWDU01 (sample SAMN04566230, study PRJNA314399) | hydrothermal vent metagenome | isolation source: deep sea hydrothermal plume seawater | place: Mexico: Gulf of California, Guaymas Basin | collected 2004-07-11 | reverse complement strand
ATAAATGCCAGGATCATAACGCCTGGAACTCCAAGAGCGATTTATTTTTCGGACGATACTTACGTGGGATGGGTCCAGGGCAGTGAATCCCTAGAAATTGCTTCAACTGACCCCGATCTCGGCATAGTCTTCTATACTCTGAACCAGAAAAAATCCGAAAGTCCAGAAATCCAGAAACAAACCTTTCTCTGTTTAGAATGTCATGACACCTATGGACTGACTGGTGGGGGAGTTCCGCGTCTTCTAATGGGATCTGGAATTACCGACGAATACGGGCGGTCAGCAAGCCACGAAGGATGGAGACTTACCGATCATCGAACTCCCTTAGAACAACGATGGGGTGGTTGGTATGTGACTGGAACACACGATAACCAAGAACACCTGGGAAATTCCATTACAACAACCTCTGGATCAACAATCCTGGAAAGAGGAAATATTGGCAGGATAAAATCCCTAAACGGATTGATTGCTGATAATCGACACCTACTAGAGACCAGTGATATAGTCGCCCTTATGATATTAGAGCACCAAATTCACATTCAAAACCTTCTAATTCGTTTGCACTGGGAGGCAAGCAACAATTCCGATACCGAACACATGAGCGAAAACGTTCTGATTGCTTTAGAGAACCTTGTCGAAGGAATGTTCCTGGTCAGTGAAGCTCCTATAAACGGTCCCCTCAAGGGTAACCTCCAATTCCAAAAAAACTTTGAAACCGAAGGACCCTATGATCGTAAGATGCGCTCTCTACGCCAGTTAGATTTAGAAACTAGATTATTTCGATACCCATTTAGTTATATGATTTATTCTCAAAATTTTGAGTCGCTTAGTAAAACTGTGAGACACCATTTGTTCCGTAGAATCTGGGAAGTACTGACCGGACTAGACCGCTCCAAATCATTCGATCATTTGTCCTCTGCAGATCGGAGTGCAATCCTCGAAATTCTTCGGAGCACTAAAACCGATTTCAGGACCTGGCAGAAAACAAGGATCAAGTAGTGAATCCCCTACAACTTCTGAGGAGAACTATTCCCATGAGAAGATATTCAAAACCCATTGGAATCACCTTGGCCATCATTTGTTCTGGTTACTTACAGGAAGCCTGCACTCCACCCGACGAGTCAGCTCTAAGGCCCGCAATAAACGTGGTGGAACTCACTGTTCAGGATATTCAACAAGCCTATGCTTCAAAAGAGTACACTTCTGTTGAACTCACTCAGGCTTTCTTGGATCAAATCGATCTCTATGAAGGTCACTATAATGCATTCATTTCTATGAATCCCAATGCCATGGAGATAGCATCACAACTGGATGAAGAACGCGAATCTGGACAAATACGCGGCCCTTTGCATGGAGTCCCAGTGGTCATAAAAGACAACATCGATTACCAAGGATTGGTTACGACGGCTGGCTTCTCAGGCTTCAGCAGTAAGACAGGTGGTATCGACATGATCCCTGATGACGATGCTGCTGTTGTTGAAAGATTACGTAATGCAGGAGCTATAATTTTGGGAAAGACCAATTTACCTGACTTTGCAGGTGACGGAACTCGTACCAAAAGTTCAGTAAGTGGGGTCACGCTTAATGCTTATGACGTGACCAAGGCCCCTGGAGGGTCTAGTGGAGGAACAGCTACCGCCGTTAATGCTAGTTTTGCAGTACTAGGATTAGGAACTGAAACAGGAGGGTCAATCCAAAACCCCGCCGGCTCACAAGCTTTGGTGGGAATCAAGCCAACGTTTGGGTTGGTACCCCTAGAAGGTGTTGTACCCATAAATGCAACCTATATCGACGTGGTTGGACCACTTGCTAAAACGGTTTACGATGCTGCAATCACCCTAGATATCATCGCCGGCCCTTCGTTAGAAGACCTCGCAACATTTGCATCCGTCGATCATATGCCAATAGAAGGCTATACCAAGGGACTCACCCGAACTAATCTAGCAGGAAAACGTTTTGGATCAGTTGGACTTGGCTGGAGAGAGCAGTGGCTACCGTTGAGTCCTGAAACCGAGAAGCTCTATCGAGAATCCCTAGATATCCTGGAAGGACGAGGGGCCTCAATAGTAGATGATCCCTTCGAGAACAGTGGGTTCGTAGAACTATATAAAAATCGCCCCAGGGTCCCTTCCGTGGGACCTCACGATATGATGGTCTACATGCAAGGGCTTGGTGACTCCTCTCTCTTTAACAGTGTGCAGGGCTGGGAGACATTGACCGGACAAACCTTCCGAGGGGGGAGGATGCAAGCTCCACCCACCAGACCTAGTGCAACAGAGGAGGGAGACGCTTTCCAAGCTTGGCGATTACAAATACGTGACCTTTATAGAAATATCTTACAAAGTTCAGATCTCGATGGATTATTTTTTCCACAGGCTGGTGCACCCATTAGAAATCTAATAGAGGACCCTCAACGTCCAGACTATAGTCCTAATAATCATCCGGAACTAGCAAGCAACATCATCAATGAACTAGGAGTCCCACTTGTAACAGTACCTTTCAGCTACTACCAGGATGGAACACCTTTTGTGGTAGTATTCATAGGAGACCTGTGGACGGAACAGGAACTCCTGGGCTATGCATACGATTTCGAACAGACTACCCTTGGAAGAGTCCCTCCTTCACTGTTTCCTGAACCATCGGATCAATGATTTATGAAATCTATAAAATCTCCAACTTGCAGACAGAAGGCATAGACCAACATACTTAAGACCCTAAGTACTCAGTAAAACTGAAACAGATAGTGTCCGAATCCCTACAAGAGGAATACGTAAGATGTGCAAATTCACCCTCCGATCTAAACTCATATATCTTTTTGCTGTAGCTATGGTTCTTGCCATGACTCCTGTTGACGCTTTAGCCACTTGGTCAATAATCGCTGTAAATGCAAGAACAGGTCGAATAGTGATTGCTTCAGCCACCTGTGTTCCTCAAGCCCGACTGATTAGAGGAGACGCCACTGGACTGATGAATATCCAAGCCATTGTGGTCCCTGGAATCGGAGTTGCAGCAGCTCAAGCCGGAGTGGATCGGACACGACAGAACCAGAAACTCATATATGCCGAAATGAAGAAAGGAACCGATCCCACAGCTATCATTGAAATGTTGAGCAGTGATCCTGATTTCCAGAGTCGTCAATTCGGAATAGTGGACCTCAAAGGCCGAATGGCCGGATTTTCCGGGTCCAGTAATAGCGATGCCTCGCTCTCGGTACAAGGACGTCTACCTGACCAAGACATCTACTTCTCGATCCAAGGTAATATTTTGGCGTCAGATGATGTCGTCTATGAAGCGGTTTCCCGATTCATGAGTGCTGAAGGAACACTCACTGATCGGGTAATGGCCGCTATGGAAGGAGCCGATGAAGCCGGCGGGGATGTGAGGTGTACCTGTGAAACTGACCCTATAGTGGAAGCCCCATGCCATGGTCGCAATGCTCATGTTGCCTATATCCTAGCCGCTGATCCTGCCGATACAGAAGGTGAGAGCTTCAATAATGGGAATTACGCTATGTTCATCGATGTCACCGATCAAAATATCTTGCCACATGAAAACGGTAACCCCGTATTGACCCTTAGGCAGCGCTACGGGACTTGGAAGGCTGCCGACCTTGGAAAGCCTTAAAGGATAATACAAAGGGCACCGACAGGTTCCTATCTAATATTTTTGGGCAGGCTATTACTAGAACAAAGGATTCCCGTTGGGTCATTGCCAGTATTCAAAACAATTGAGAGCTTGGTAGCTATGAACAACATCACAATGACCTCCCGCCCTAGCACTCGGTCGAAACACCAACCCAATCGTAGCCATTAGCACTCAGGATAGTAACCTGAATCCAGATAGACCGTCGGATTCAATAGTGCTTTTTGCACTTTGGCTGTTGGTCTTTGCTTCCAGCAGTCAAATCATGATTCTGTCCCCTATCCTCCCCCAGATAGGAACACAGCTTAATATTCCTATATCGGCGTTGGGAAGCTTAGTGTCTGCCTATACACTGATGGTCGGAAGCCTCGCAATCATCTCCGGACCCATATCAGACAAGATTGGTCGACGTCGGATACTACTCCTGGGAACCAGTTTGATGACATTTGCACTCGTGATGCACCATTTTGTAGTCGGGTACTACTCCTTCCTCTCCGTTCGTATACTCGCCGGTATAGCAGGAGGAATCCTGAGTGGAAGTGCTGTCGCCTATATTGGAGATTTCTTCCCCTATAATAGGAGAGGTTGGGCGACTGGATGGGTTATGAGTGGAATGGCATTTGGACAAATCGCTGGTATTCCTCTCGGAGTACTCCTATCAAGCCAATACGGCTTCAAATTTCCTTTCTACATGTTTGCTCTAGCGATGGGAATGACCTTTATTCTCATTTGGTTTCGGATCCCTCAACCTGATGTAGAACTGACTCAAGGACCGTTAACCATTAAAAAATCCGTAGACAACTACCTCGCTATGCTAAGGCAGAAGGAAATAGCAGCAGCAGCAGTAGCCTATTTCATGATGTTTATGGGGCTATCTTTTTTCATACTCTACTTGCCCTTATGGTTAACAGAATCCCTTAATGCCACCCCTCAGGCAATCGCAACCATGTTCGTTGTTGGTGGGTTAGCCAACGTACTCACCGGCCCACAAGCAGGAAAATTGTCAGATCGTATTGGAAGAAAAACCATTGTAATAACTTCCAATTTAGGATTGGCTTTGGTGATGGTATTTACCACAATCTTTACCAAGGAATTGTGGCTTGCATATCCTCTCTATTTTATAATAATGGTGCTCGTAGCCATGAGGATAAGTCCATTTTCGGCCCTACTAACTGCTCTAGTAAGTGACAACCGACGCGGTGCGCTGATGAGTCTCACAGTCGCCTTGGGACAATTTGGTTTCGCTATAGGCGGCAGCTTAGTAGGACCTCTATACACTAACTTTGGTTTTCAAATCAGCACCCTAGTAGGTGCCCTGGCCATGCTAATCACAGCTATAGTAGTGGCTAATTTTGTTCCTGAACCAGATATGCACTAATTAACACTTCAGGATACCTTATTATCAAGTATAGCCACTCCAGGCTATAACCCATTACAATTATAGGTCCACTACAATTTGCTAGACTAATTCTACATTAATCCGATAAATGGAGATACCTCTTGGGTGCATCACCAAGACTGAAATTCGAACGCAAAATCACGGAAGTTGAAGAGCAGATTGATAAGTTGCTAGCTCAGTCTGAAAACAACGAATTTGATGTTGCGGGGCAACTCAGAGATCTACAGAAAAAACTACACTCCCTGAAGCAATCAACCTACCAAAATTTGACTCCAATGGAGCAAGTCCAGATGGCCAGGCATCAGAAGAGGCCATACACTCTGGATTATATCCATAGGATTTTCCAAGACTGGATAGAGTTACACGGAGATAGGAAATTCCGTGATGACGAAGGTATGGTAGGAGGCTGGGCAAAACTTTCTGGATCTTCTGTCATGGTCATTGGCCACCAGAAAGGCAGAAACATGAAAGAAAATCTGCGGTGCAATTTCGGCATGTGTCATCCTGAGGGCTACCGTAAAGCCCTTCGCCTGATGAAGTTAGCTGAAAAATTTCGTCGACCGGTAATAACTTTCATAGACACACCCGGTGCCTACCCTGGAATTGGCTCTGAAGAGAGAGGAATTTCGGAAGCCATTGCATTTAACCTCCGAGAAATGTCAAATCTGAGAACTCCTATGTTGTCAGTCGTTATTGGAGAAGGAGGATCCGGAGGTGCACTCGGTATTGGAGTAACCGATAGAATTCTGATGTTAGAACACTCTGTATATTCAGTCATCAGTCCCGAAGGTTGTGCCGCCATCTTATGGAGGAATACGGACTACAAGAAAGAAGCCGCCGAAGCCTTAAAATTAACTTCGAAAGACCTTGTAAATCTAGGAATAGCCGACGAAATCATACCAGAACCGATAGGCGGAGCACATTCAGATTGGGACACTACATCAGAAAACTTAAAAGAATCTCTCCAACGGAATCTTAGTGAGCTCAGCGGAACTGACATAGATGATCTCCTTTCCAATAGATGGGCCAAGTACGAAGCCATGGGTGAATGGCAAGAAGTCCCGGCTCAAAACGACGACAACCCAAACCTGTGAAGACCGCAGATTCATGAGTAATTTCGCGGAAGTAAAGTTCAAAGGAACGCGAAAAGAATACTTCACCCACAGCAAGCTAACTCTCAAGGCGGGCTCCAAAGTAGTTGTTGGAGTAGAGGGCGGTCTCGATTATGGAGAGATAACAGCCCTCGGCATTATCGCTGAGCGAAAGTGCGGATCGTCCAGTGATTGTGCTACTCCGTCTCCCAAGAACAGAATTCTCAGAATTGCAAGAGCCAGTGATAAACTCAAGATCAAAACACTCAGACAAGATGAGGACAGGGTCCGTAAAGAAACACGGGAGCAAGTGAAGAAACACGAACTAAAAATGAAAATTACCGAAGCCGAATGGCAATTTGACAGAAAAAAATTGACCATTTACTTCACTGCAGACCAACGAGTGGATTTTCGAAAGCTTATCCGTGTTCTAGCAAAGACATTCAGAGCTTTAATAGAACTAAAGCAGATCGGAGTGCGTGATGAGGCAGCNNAAACATCCCTGGGAGAAGAATCGGTGAGGTCCGTGGATATATTAGCCGAGACTGTCACTCTTAGATCCACCGAAGGAAAACTACGAACGCTACCACTAAAAGACTTGGAGTTCGAAAACAATAGGGATTCCAGATGAAACCCTACTATCTCACCACTCCGATCTACTATGCTTCGGGAGAGCCGCATATCGGTCATGCTTACACAACCATATTGACCGATACCTTAGCACGTTATCGCCGCCAAATGGGATCTCAGGTGGAGTTTCTGACTGGTACTGATGAACATGGCCAGAAAATGAAGGAAGCGGCGACACAAAAGAGCATGCATCCCAAAGAACTAGCTGACAAAATGGCGAAAAATTTTAAGGAAGCTTGGGTAGGATTGGACATATCATTTGATCGCTTTATCCGTACTACCGAAGACGCTCATGTTGATGTAGTTCAGAATATTCTGAACAGGCTTTGGGAAAAACAGGAGATATATGCAGACAACTACAGTGGCTGGTATTGTATCCACGAAGAAAGATACTGGACCTCTAGGGAAGTTGGCGAAGAACATGTTTGTCCCGATTGCCATAGGCCAGTCGAATATATAGAGGAGAAAAACTACTTCTTTCGGATGGGGAAATATCAAGAAAAACTCCTCGAACACATAAATAATAATCCGAACTGGATTGTGCCTGAAACTCGCCGCAACGAAGTCTTAGGATTTCTAAATCAACCACTTGAAGATCTATCTATATCCAGACCAAAAACCCGTTTAGATTGGGGTATCACCCTGCCTTTCGACGAATCCCATGTCTGTTACGTCTGGGTAGACGCTCTGTTTAGTTATGTGACAGGAGCAAGCTTCCCCAGTACCCAATCAAAGACCCTGAAAAATTATTGCTGGCCAGCAGATCTTCAAGTTGTTGGAAAAGATATACTAACAACCCATGCGGTTTACTGGCCGACCTTATTAATGGCAAGCGACCTTCCCCTCCCCAAGAAAATTTTAGCTCATGGTTGGTGGCTTAGTAAGAAAACCAAAATGTCAAAATCCATTGGAAATGTTATTGACCCGTTGCAATTGAGGGAAAAATACGGCACAGATGCAGTTAGATGGTATCTTCTGAGAGATATGAGAACAGGTTCCGATGCTACATTCACAGAAGAAAGATTTGCGACTCGATACGAAGAGCTGGCCAATGTACTTGGCAATTTAGCCAGCAGGACCACATCAATGGTCATCAAATATAGGGCTGGTCGTCTTTCCGAAGAAATTGAAACCGAACTAGGTGAGGAGATCGAACAGACTCTGGATAACTTCCAGAAACATATGGACAAATTGCAAGTGCATTCGGCCTTAGGATTAGCAATGGATCTGGCGAGAAAAACCAATGTCTATATCGATAAGAAAGAGCCGTGGGCCCTGGCGAAAGACCCAGATCGAACGAACTCTTTGGATACTGTCCTAGGCACTCTGGTAAGAATATTGACAGTTCTAACAACACTGCTTTCTCCCGTCATGCCTGAAAAAATGGGTGCTCTAGCAAAACACATCGGACTGGATAAAATCCCCACATTTGAGGATTTAAACTTGGCACTTACCACGAGATCTACATTGAAATCTGGAGCACCACTATTTCCCAGAGATCATCTTTGAACTGCTAACACTTCCCAGAGAGACCCTGGATAACCTAGATTACACACTAGGATTATAAAATTAACATTTGTTCTTTTCGGTGACCTGTTATCAACGTTATGATCAGGCTCATAGGATAAAAACGGAGTTGGACATGAGACGAGGTACTCTTTTAATTACGACTTTCTTGGCTGCACTAGTTTCAGGATGTGGCCCTACCCCAGTTGTAATCACTGCCGAACTAAGCTCGGAGGATGCAATAGAGGGAACGCCAGGAACGGCACTTGGCGACCTTGAAGTGCGCCTGATTCCTTTTGACCGAGACGCGATCTTTGATTCACTTGCCGCTGTGGCCCCTCGTCCCGAACCTCCGATTCCTGATTCGGTCCTTCAAGCAAACACTGAAGTTGCAACGGCTCAACAGGAGTGGCGCAACGCAGAAGCCAGATGGGGTGTTCTCCGTGACACTCTCCAGGCTTTGACAACTGCGTTAGAAGGATTAAACAGAGGGCAAGCACAGTATCGTCTGCTCTTCTCTGATTTTCAAGACTTAGAAGCTGAATACAACGGATTAGACAGAGCAAATATTGCCGCATTCAACCGATTCGACGACCTACAGAAAGCATCGATTACCGCAGAACAAGAGATTAGACTCATACGTCAAGAATGGGGCGATGAGGCTTTCGCTAATGTCAACGAAATCATGACGATGCATCAAAGAGAGTCAGGTAGAGACATTCTCTATGACACCACCGATGCCAACGGAACTACCACCTTTGACGTCAAGGCAGGTGTTTACTGGGTAGTAGCAATCTACGAAGAGCCCTACTCGGAACTCTACTGGAATTACCCAATCACTGTTCCAGTAGAGGAGGGGGAAACAATACCTCTAACCAGAGAAAACGCAACGTCGAGGCCCAAGTACTAGAATATCTGTTCCGGTAATGTTAGAAAACATAAGGGCTCTAGGAACTAAGTATAGATTCCTCGGGCCCTTTGCTATAGCACGGAGATCTAAATCCACAAAATAGACTATCAATCGGAACTCGACGGAATCACCAACACAGTCTGGGGTGTCATACCCTGTTGTGGGAAGTCCGCTCGGATGGGCACACCCAAGCCAATGCTTAAGATAGGCAACCGCACTTTCTTAGAGCATATGATATCCAACCTGAAAGAGGGAGGATGCGACAACATCCTAGTCTGCTTACCAGATAAACACGGCCCTATCGCCGCAAAAACATTGGAAGCAGGAGGAAGTGTAATCTACAATATGGACCCAGGGAACGGCCCTATTACATCTCTCCAAACAGCCATAGCTCACCTCAATCCCAAAGTTGCAGGAGTATTATTTTGTCCCGTCGACTATCCCTTGGTCACCATTCAGACAATCCAGACATTAGTTGAAAATTTCAAGAAAATAAAAGCACTCCTCACTCTACCTGTCTTTAAAGGTAAAAGAGGACATCCTGTCATCTTCCACAGGAACCTGTTCGCAGAACTTCTTGAGAACGATCTTCCAGAGGGAGCCCGTTCGGTGGTACTCAAAAACATTTCATCAGCGAATTTGGTGGATATTGATGACAATGGTGTCACCATCGATATTGATAATCTCTCTACTTACCGTCGACATTTCCCTAGAGAATATCGTGCAAGATTCAGTGCAAGATAATTTACCATTGAATGCTGCCATGGCAGCCAGAGAAATTGTGACTGCAAAAAAAAAGGGTGAGGCAATAGCCTTAGTTCTCATAACTCATGGACCTTTCGATACTTTAGGTGGGCGAGTTGCAATAAAAAGATCAAAGGACGGAGAGCTCGAAAAGATAGGAAGCTTTCAAGATGACAACTTGAACAATCAAGCTATGGAGCTAGCAAAGGAAGCCCTGAAATCACCACACACTCAAAGAAAAACGAGCCACGGCCTGACCGTAACCTCCGGACAAATCTACAAACTGTTCGTGGAAGCACACCATCCTTCTCCTGAATTGACCATAGTTGGTGCTGGACACATAGCTCAACCACTATGCTCTATCACTGCGATGTTGGGTTTCAACGTCACCGTAATCGACGACCGCGAAGAATTTGTTACCATAAAACGCTTTCCAGAAGCTGACCGGCTCATGGAGGTAGATTTTACCAAGCCATTCAAAGATATCGTTATTGGCCAGAACAGTTACATCGTACTAGTGACCAGAGGTCACAAATACGATTTTGAATGCCTCCGGTTCTTACTACGAAGTACGATAGAACCCAGCTACATCGGTATGATTGGGAGCCGACGTCGTATTCGAGCAGCTTTCATCCAACTAATAAACGATCAACTTGACCCAGACAGGATTGCTCGCATCAGAGCACCACTAGGACTGGATATTGGATCAGAAACACCCGCTGAAATTGCTATTTCAGTAGCGGCAGAACTTGTGCTACTATCAAGAAAGGGGGACGGTGTACCTTTGAGCCAGAAAGAGAATATTTTCAATCGATTTTTTAAGGAAGAATAGGATCTGTATCGTGGAAGAAACAGAAAATCAAAATCTTTACCAAGCCATCCTGGAAAAAACAAATAAGGGAAGAACTGTCGCAGTGGCCACAATAATAGCGACCAAAGGATCTGTACCTCGTAAAATAGGAGCCAAAATGCTCGTCGACCCAGGATACGACCTTGTCGGCACAGTCGGTGGAGGCTGCGGAGAAGGAGAGGTCATTGCAGTAGCTCATCAAGTTATTGAATCTGGCAATCCACAAATTGTACATGTTGATCTAACGGAGGACATTCTATCCCTGAGCCCAGCAGTCTGTGGAGGCACCATGGAAGTATTTGTGGAAGCAGTAGTCAGGAGCTAGATGTCAGATCAACCACCCTTGATATCTCTGCACTACTTGAGGCTACCTAGTCGAAAACAGATTTATAAACAATATCTTATAACGAAGGAAGCTGGGGCCAACGTAACCCTTTCCACTGATTTAGTTATGGATTCACCCTTAATAATAAAAGGTGAAACCATCTTAGAGACAGGTTCGAAAATAATATGGTTCACCTTCCCAGATACCTGGCATGACTTAGGGTTATTCCACCAAGCTGATGGGGCTTTTACAGGGATCTACGCTAATATCATCACACCCTTGCAATATCGGTCACCTTTTGTCTGGGAAACCACTGATCTCTTCCTTGATATCTGGATTGATTTAAGTGGAAGAGCCATTGTTTTGGATGAGGATGAGTTTGCCCTAGCAAGAGGAAATGGGTGGATGTCACCAACAGTCGCAGAAGCGGCACTCAGAGAATCGCAACTCTTGATTGATGGATATCGCAAGGGAACATGGCCACCTTCATTCATCTCCCAATGGAGCCTTGATCGAGCACTCCAGTATTTGAATTAAGCTGAAGCCTGCATCAAAAAACAGAACTTCCTCTTTATTCTAA
>LWDU01044739.1_pt2 | contig 11680 bp, 12 predicted proteins | sample 727161 | NCBI WGS metagenome assembly LWDU01 (sample SAMN04566230, study PRJNA314399) | hydrothermal vent metagenome | isolation source: deep sea hydrothermal plume seawater | place: Mexico: Gulf of California, Guaymas Basin | collected 2004-07-11 | reverse complement strand
TCAAATTGAAGAGCAATGAGTATCAAGAATGCAAATAACAAGCCATACCCAACCAATCGAGATATTAATTGAATAATACTCTTAAAATTAAAAGTGGTTAAAAGGTAATATAAACCTCCAGCCACCATCAAAGATACCATAGCTATACGTGTCCCATTCAATATTAAAATGGTAAAACCGATAGCTATGGTAATTAATCGAATAGGTTGGAAATAAATTGGATTGAATTGATAAGCCTTTGTATTTATAAATGTAAAAAATAATAGAATGGCTGCAATAATATTGGCATAAACATTTACGGCAAGGGTACCGCTTGCCAGCGTGCTCTTTCCTCCAACAAGAGTAAAAAAGATGGATTCAATAAACAAAAATAATACTGAAAAAGATAGGCCGTATACAATGAGGCGTATACGATTTTTTGTTAATTTTATCTGAACCAAATACAATAAGAAAAGAAAAATATATCGAATTTGATAGGTGCCTATAGCAAATAAAGATAATAAATCTAATGATGATGTTAAAATAATAGTTAGAATAAAAAAGACACAAATAGTTACAATAAACGAAATAAGATAAAATAAACCTTTACCGTGTAATTTATTGGGTTTTTCATGTTTAAATAAGAAAATTCCAAATAATAAGAATAGATCGATATGAGTAAAAAATGAAAATGAAGCAACTCGATTCTCTGATAAAGGCCCCATCATAAAGGATGGGAAAAAGTCATTAATAATATTGGGAAATGCCAGAGTGACGAAAGGAATAAAAAAAAAGAATAAATTGTTATAAAAAGTGCACAGTACAATAATCCCAATAAATAACAATATGGAAATAATACCAATTGGACTGAACCCAGGGTAATCAAATAAAGTTGATTTAAATGAAAATATCATGCAAATGATATTGAATAAATAAACCGTAAGCAATGCGCTAGATGTAACCCCCCTTAAAATTGTATTATTCATAAGGATCACGTAATGGTTTTATTGAAAGATAGGAAAAAACGCTCTCATAATAGGTTGCATATTTTGGATGGACATAATCATTAAGCCCAAAATAATAGCAGGATATTTGGTTTTTATATTTCAATTTCAAATTAATCATTGATGTACTAACGGCTGCGATAATAATTGATGCACCAATAGACTCAAGCAATGATTCAACTGGTGTGTCATCCTGACACAATTTGATATTGATGTCAGGTATTTTTATAATGGACTGATAAAATGCATCATCGGAGATGTTGGCAATTCTGGGATGGGGCTTATAGTAAATGGATCCATATTTCTCTTTCGATAAAAATAAAAGAATCTTTTTATTAAACTGTTTAAGATAATCTAAATCAAATTTGGATTGGTTAAAGTGTCCCAATATTAAAATATTATCACCATGAAGTTTTTGTATTGGAAATTCAATTTTAATAATTTCTTCACTTTGATAAGGAATTGTAATATCCGGAATATAGGAGTAGATTTTTTTAACACATGAAAATGGGTCTGCCACAGGCCCACTGAATAGTGTGTATCGCATCCCGGACAGCCAACCGCCGAACCATCGGTAAATGGATTCCATTTGAAATTGGCTATGAATCTCAAAGGGTTGGTAGGATAACATTCCATCGGGATAAAGGGATATAATAATATTTGAAGATTTTAATTTTTGTAAACAAAAATTAACAAAATAGTTACAAAGAATATTGAGGAAATGAGGAACGCAAATTTCAATTTCATCGTATTCAGGAATGGATTTAACGAACGAATTTAATTTTTTTGAATTTTGTCTCAAAAAGATTTGCTTGAACCCTTGTTGCCAATTTGTTACTTTAGTTAATTGAAGTTGATTAGAATTGGTAATCCCATTTGGGATACGACCGGCGTTACTTACAATTAAAAAGTCAGTATTTTTATTATCAGAACATTTGAAGTAATCAATACAATTGTGAATTGATTGATTTTGTGATGTTGTAAATGAAAGAAATATTATTGCTTTTTTCATTAACCATTTATCAGATGATGAACAGCGTTGCTGCCCAGATACCTAATTAATATCACATAGGCTACCATAGAAATCAAGGATCCCAAGGCGACACCATCGATCCCGTAACCTAAATAAATGAAACTTGTCGAAATAATTACATTTAAAACAATACCAAATATTTGAGTCATCAAATATACTTTTTGTTTTCCGATAGTATTTAAAATATGAGGATAAAAGCCTAAAGGAATTAGTGTTGCAACTCCCAAAAGAATATAACTCACCCGAAGGGATGATCCAAATTCGGGCATAAAGATTGGAACCAAATAATAAAGGCTAATTCCTGTAATAATCGAAGCAATTCCCATTAACCCAAAGGAACTCCATTGTTGGATTACGCTGTAACGGAGCATTTGCTGATAATCTTGTTTAGCAAAAGATTTCACAATTCTAGGTAATGTTATTATGCTGACAGCTACTCCAATTATCCTAACCCCTTTAAAAAAGTTTGAACTGAATCCATAGTAGCCCAATTGAATATCTTCTAAAAAAATTGAAATAAGAATTCGATCAACACTTAACAATAATTCGCCAACAATTCCAGCTGTCATAACAGGTAATCCAATCTTTAATATTTGGATTAAAGATTTTTTATGAATTTGGAAGGAAGGTTTTACATTTATTTTTAGCCAAATAAATAAACCAGCAATTAGATTCCCCAGACCAACAATAACTAGATAATGACATCCCTGAATTAATCCGAGTAGCCCAATGGATAGACTAATGATTTGAACAAAGTAGGCAAAGGTAAAAAGTTTAAAATTTTCATAAGACCGAAGCTGAATTTTAAAATATGTTAATAATTGGAAACTTAGTGTAAAACCGAATAATATGACCCAATCTATAAGCGGTTTTTGCCAATAATAAATAAGTATAAATTGAGAAATCCCAATTGGTATTAATGTTATAAATAATGCTGTAAAAACAGTAGATTTTATTTTTAGAATATTTGAATCATCATTCTTACCAATAGCTAGTGGAAGTGCAATCCCCATCCCATTATTAATTCCAAGTGTTAAAAAACCTGAATAGGTTGCAACCAGCATTAAGAGAGTAATCAGCCCCCATTTTTCAGGCCCAGCAATTTTAGCAGCTATAATAGCAACAATAAATAAAACTATATTATATAAAATATGGCTTATAAAAAAAAATAATCGTTCTTTTCCGACTGGTCGAAGCCATTGGATTAAATCATTAGGAATCATTTATTATTTTTAGCGAGATAGTCAGCAATGTTACATTCAAGTTGATTTGTTATTCTAAATGCAGATAATTGATCAAACATTACATGACCCACAATGTCTCCAAATAATTTCCCCGAAGTTTTAAACGATTTAAAATCACGGATTAAATAACCAGGCACCATTTTAAATAACTCATTTCTTTCTAGCCTGAATTCACCCTGTTCGGCAAGAAATTTCATTCCTTTCCCATCATGGTTTAATAATAAACTTCTTTCGGGTCTCACTCCTACGACAGTATCAACATCAAAAATTTGCATAATATTGATACCCGATTCTATCATCTGACTTTTCTTAAATGGGGATTCTAAACTGGTGAGCATGAAAAAATCATAGTCTGAACCCAAATTAATATTATTTATAGCATGTTGAACAACAGGCTCTAGAGGAGAATTAATATAGGATAGATTTTTTGGACGATGGATAATAGAAATATTATTATCCCACTTACCCTTAGCATAATCAATAACATCTTGATCTGGGGAGGTTAAAATGAGTTGAGTAATGGGCGGAAAACTTAAAATAAATTCAACAGTGCGATCAATCAATGTGGTATCACCAACTTTTGTAAAGGGTAAACTACGATCATCGATAAATGAGCCCCGGATAGGTAGAATTGCGAATCCTTTCGAAGGAGATGTCATTTTCCGTTTAGCGTGCTTTTTTAATATTTCTGTTCGGGTATCTAAAAGTTTATCTTCTTGAGATGTTAAATTATTCCCGTGCTGCCTGTAATAGAATAGGGGTGTGTTAATATTACTGACTTCAAATTTTTCAATAAACCTTAACCACAATTCATATCCATCCTGGCGAGTAATGGATTCATCGTATCCACCCAATTGTTTTAAACATTCTACCCGAAACATAGTACAAGCTCCATGGGCAGGCTGATCTAACAATTTTACATCTTGGTTAAAATCATGCCGGCGAAAATGTTCAAGAATATTTTCACTCTCATCAACCATGTAATAATCTCCAAAAACCATTCCGATCTCTGCTCTCTTATCTAAAATAGCTGATAATTTTTCTAAGGCGGTTTCTACCAAATAATCATCTGCATCGAGACGCATGATGTATTTTCCGCGAGATAATTTCAAAGCCAGATTGTTTGAAATTGTCAGCCCTTTATTTTGCTGTAGAACAATTTTGACTTTTGGATGATCAATGTAAGATTGAATTAAAGGAATAGAATCATCTGTCGACCCATCATCAATCAAGATTATTTCAAAATCTTTTTCAGTTTGATTTAAAACTGAATCAATGGCTTTTTTAATAAACTGCCCATAGTTATAATTAGTTATATAAACAGATATTTTAGGATATTGTAAAGATGTCATCGTTTTTTTCGGTCTCCGATAACTTTAGCTGGAACACCGGCTACGATTTTATTTGTATCTACAGGTGATGTTACAACTGCATTGCTACCAACTATTACCCCATCGGATAAATGGCAACCAGGTAAAATGACTGCATGGGCGCCAAGCCAAACATCATTGCCTAAAATCACCGGTGCATGTGAGAAACCTTGATCTTTTATATAGGTACCATAATCATGAGAATGCATGCTAGTTTGTAAATAAACAAATCCTGAAATAAGACATGCCTTGCCCAAAATAATATCGTCACCGCCATTAAATACAGAATACAACCCGATGGCAGTTCGATCTCCAATAACAATTTGGCTTTGGTTAGTAGATAATAACCTTACACCTCTATCGATTCGAACGTTGGAGCCAATTTTTAATAATGATTGTCCATGTGCTCGTATTTCAATATTTTTTCTAAATTGGGTATTGTTGCCAATTGTTAGTGAAGAGTCTTTACCAATAAAAATATTTGGAATGCTATCACAAGTAAAGTTATTACCAATAATAATATTTTTATTCGAATAAAGAAAACGGGTAATCCACCCTAATAATTTCGGTTTTACCCTAAAATTATAATATTGAAAGAAGCGACTAAGCATTATTCCGATTTCTCGAACATTTCCCAAGATAATTTGGATAATTTATTAATATCTATTTTGGCCATTAAACCTATAATCTTTCCCGTATCTCTTGCATCTATTCCATGATTAGGGCGACGTACAATTAAATCTTCTTCACGAATAATTTCTCCAGCTGAAAGATCTCGAATTGGGTAAACTGCCCGACGAAAAGAACGGACATGACCTGTAGAACTTTCTTGCTCAGTTGGTTTTTTTTTATCTGAACCATGTAAATTGTTAATTATTTTAATATCGCGTATTAATTCTTTTACTTCTTGCCCTGTTAAAGAAACAAAATGATCTCTAAAAGTTTTTCCTTCTCTTGAGTCCGTAAAATGGAACTCAAGTATTTTCGCACCCATACTGAACGCTATTCTCAAGGCAAGTGTTCCCTCAGTATGGTCAGAATACCCAATAGGATATTCAAAAGTTTTTCTTAAAGTTTTTAGAACATTTAGATTCACATCCGTATCTTTATTTGGGTAAAGGGATGTACATTGTAAGATGGCTAATTTTTTAGGTAAATCATAAATAGGATTAATTGATCGAATATAATTAACGGATCCAACAATATCATCTAGTGAAGATAATCCTGTCGATAAAATAATGGGTTTCCCTTTTTCTGCGATTTTTTTTAATAATGGAAATGCAGTTAAATCTCCAGATCCGATTTTATAAAGTTTTAGAAAGGGATCAATCCATTCCAAGACTGATTCATCCCAAATAGATGCAGAATATTGGACTCCATTTTGAATACACAGTTCTGCAAGTTGAACATGATTATTTTGGGTGAGTTCAAATTTTTTAAAGTGCTCAACTCGATCAGGAGACTCTTTTTTATTGACTAAAGTAGCACCTGTATAAATTTGGTATTTAATAATATCTACATCTGCGTCAATAGCTTGATGAGTTAAATCTAAAGCGAAATCAAAATCCCCCTCATGATTTCCACCTATTTCAGCAATGAGCAAAGGGCCATGCTTTCCAATAAAGGGGTTACTCATAAACAAGATCCAATTTAAGATATAGATCAATAATTTCTTTTGTAGAATAGGTCCAATGAGGCTTGCTCATATTTTGAATGATGGATTCTATTTTTGTAAAATCATTTTTTGTGTCCAGGGCCAAATGGAGTCCTTTGGGATATTTAAACTCGGAATTATTATAATATAAAATTTGTTTTTCTGGTAGGTTTTTGTAAAAAAATGGCATCACATGTTCTTTCTCATAGTCGTTAAACATCGAAATATATTTTTTCATGATTTGTACATTAACCATTTCAACGCTGATACCGGGGGGGAAGGTCCTCCCTTGGACATTAGATAAAAAACTATAGTGTCCTGTATGGGAAAATTCTATCATTTTTCCAATAATAGTTGGATCTGTGAAAATGTTATCTCCATTAATTCGAATGGCAAAATCTAAATTGGCTTTTTCGGCACAGGAAAAAAATCGATGTGCTACATTTAATTTTGATCCTCGATAAATTGAAACTTGATTCTCCTGGCAATAGGATTCAATAGGATCATCACTTTGCTCATTTGAAGTTGCAACTATGATTTTCAAATTTGGATCTACAAATGCCACTCTTTCCAAAATATAGGACAAAATGGGTTTTTCGATAATGGGTTTTAAGATTTTCCCTGGTAGTCGAATAGAATCAAAACGACATAAAATAATGATGCCGGTTCTCATGCCCGTTCACCAATCTGTTTTGCGGGTGTCCCTCCAAAAATCATATAGGGTGGAACATCTTGATTTACGACTGACCCAGCAGCAATAACTGAACCTTGCCCCACGGTTACACCAGATAAAATTTTAACACCTGTACCTAACCATACATCATTTTGAATAACAATGTTGTTGGCTTCAATTGGTTGTTCATTGATCCTTTGGTCTTTTTGAATTTGGTGATTTGAATCTATCAAATAACAAAAAGGGGCGATAAGGCAATCATGTCCAATTGAAATCTCAATTGATGAAAAAATCATTGTATGGTAACCTATTGTTGTTCGATCTCCAATGGATATCGATGCATTTATATTCGTAGGACAAATTCGAGTACCTTCTTTTAAAATAACGCCATTACCAAGTGAAATGTTTTTTGGGAACCTTAATAGTTTCACATTAGAATCAATAATAACATCTTGTCCTATATGGTTACATTTTCTTGAAATAAACCAGGACCTAATTTGCCCAATTAAGGACGGCTTATGGTGCTTCCTAAGCTGGTTTTCTATAATTATTTTATTAGGATTATCCATGATCGGTCAAAATACGTGTTTATTTTTTTCTGCCAGAGTAATCACTGATGTAAAGAATGCCCAAAGTGTACTTAAGAAAAGTCCTGTAATAATTCCACTTATGACAATTATTTTCCTTTGAGGTTTCTTTTTCAATACAGGCGCTTCAGCTTCATCCAAAATAGTAACCATTAAAAGGTCTCTTGCTTCTTCTATTTTGGCTAATTCATATTGTTGGCGCAATGTAATATAAACTTGCAGATTAGATTCAATATTACGCTCTAAGCGCCCTCTCATTTCGTCTAATGATGGATTGGTATAGGAGAACTTTTCCTTAAATTGGGTTAATTCTTTTTCTGAATATTCTAGGTCATCCTTGGAATTAATTAATTGATTCTTAATAAACTCAAGATTCCTTTTTGCTTCTTTACCTTGCTCATATGAAACAAAATCTTTTACAAAATCTGAAATATAATTTGCAATATCCGCTGCAAGTTGTGGCTCTTCCATTAATACTGAAACTTCTATTAATCCAGTACTTGATTCTTTTACAGTAATTAAGTCCCCTAGCTGTTCCATCCCTCTGAATAATTGACTTTTTTCAGGGTCACTGCCATCTGCGAAAAAAGGGATCATTTTTATAACTATTGGTTTTATGGAGTACCATTTGATTTTATCTAGTTCCCAATATTTAACCAAAGTCGTTTGTTCAGAAAATTTTTGATTTTCCCATTGATTCATAACCACGGTTTTTTTTAATCGTTGACTATTAACAATGTCCGGAATATTGAATGTTTGTCCACTACTGATCCCTCCTAATCCAAAACTTTCAGCAATGCCTTGAAGGCTATTATTAAAAGCAGACCCAGTTTCTGCTAAAGTACCAGCAGGATATAGTGAAATTTTGGATTCATAGAATGGGGTTGCAATTAGACTATATACTAAGAAAAGAACTGAGATTGCAGAAGTCCTTTTTATAATGAATATTTTCTTTAACCGTAACATAGCCCATAGGGAGAAAATGTCTAAATCCAAAACTGTTCCCTGATTTATGTTAGGTACATCTACTTTTCCTGTACTAATTGCCCCTCGTTTTTTTAATTCTGCAATCCGATTTCTTAAGGTTTTTTCAGAAAGTCCGTAAAGTTCGGCAATTTGTGTTCTTTTTTCAGGATTATCCAGGACTTCGGGATGATTATTGACAATATCCAGAATTTTTTGTTCGTGTGATGTTAACTCCATTTTAATTTCCACTTGCTAAATTATCTTTAAGGTTACTTGTAGAAAGACCTTTTGTACGATTGATATAAATAATATCACAGATATCACTTAATTCATCAAATTCACCCTTCCAATCATTACCGATTGTAAATATTTGAATTTTATTTGATACATTGAATGGCATTTTGAATAACGACAATTAAAGCTGCAACTTGTCCCAAAGATGCCAAAATATCTTTCAGAATTATCCATTTGTTATACTCCATTTTTTCTGGTATAAAAATGGTATCCCCATTTTCAATCTGGGAAGTTTTGTTAATAGGTAATCGTTGACCTGTGCCAGCTTTAATGATAAACTTTTTTCGTGTTGCTGTATTAGTTATTCCGCCTGCGAGATCAACATATTCATCAAAGGTTATATCTGTGGTATATGGGTAGCGTCCCGGTTTAAGAACGCCTCCCAAAATTTCTATGTAGTCAAAATTCTCGAGGATGACAATTTCATCCTCATTCACTAAGGGAAGGCTCATGAGCGATTCTGCTTGTTCTAAAGACGATGATTCTATTGTGCCTTTTGTTGTGAGCATTCTAGCTTTTATATAAGCTTTTTCTTCAGGAGACCTATTTTCTACAGGAATCAGTAAAATCCTTTTATTCTCACGATCCGGGATGCCCTTGTTGTGAATCCTCCTACTTTTTGAAGAGCTTCACCGATGGTTGTTTTGCCCGGTTCGATTGCATATACACCGGGATAATTCACTTCCCCGCTGATGTAAACAATATCCTGGCGTTTATAGTCTTGGTCATACCGGACCATGATATGATCCTCCGATGCAATTATTATAGTATCTGCCTGTGACATTGATGTAATAAAACTAAATTTTTCTTTAGATGAAATGAACCGAGTAATTTCTACTTTATTTGAGTCTGCATCAGGCCTTAAACCGCCAGCAAGTTCTACAAATTCAGATAAAGATTCACTTTGTATAAATTCATAATTTCCTGGGATTTTTATACCTCCAAAAATTCCGACTAAATGTTCTTTCAGAGGTATTCTTACCACATCTCCTTGCTGAAGAAATGGGTTATTAATCTCTTCTCCAGTTGATCCAAATTTTACCAAATCTACCGGAATAGACTCTCCATTTCGATGGACCTCTATATTACGTCGGGACATTTCCGGATAAAGGTTTTGGTCAATATTTTGGTCAATATTTTGGTCAGTATTTTGGTCAGTGTTTTAATTTATGAAGAACTTCTTCATACAAGTCAGACACTCGAGAAACTGGCGTGATGGTATAAAATCCGGGGTTTTGTAAATGACCAATAACTTTAACCTTAAACTCTCTAATCTCAGATAAAATAATAAATATTTTAGCACTACGGTTAAGAGATTGAATAGCAATTTCCATTTTCTTGATTGAACTTAAAAGTGTTTGTCCATTTACTTGGACTATACCTACAGATGGAATAAGAATTTCTCCTGTGGGGGAGACAGTTAGTGTATAATTTGCTACATTTTCACTTGAAATAATATTTACAAGGAATTGATCGCCCGGGCCAACTAAATACTGTTCTGGGTTGATTGGTTGATCCACTTTTATTCTTGTTTGTTCCTGCCTTTCATTAGACGTTGGGCCATTCTCAATGCATTAATATCAAGTGTTTGAGCAAATAAGGATGCAGAGACTCCAATAAGAAGAAAAATTTTATTCATAATATTTAGTGATAATTCGTCGAGGTTTCGACATGGGATAAGGATCTGCTATCGCCAAGACGATTTTGTTTATATATATATTGCCTTTTTTTATGGTAAACTGGGCGCAGTTTTTATCGATAGAAATCCTAATATGTACTTTAAAACTTATTATATAACCATTGAAATTCCAAAATAAAATTAGCCCGGGCAAAAGCCCGTATCGTAATTTCTTCTGTTATAATAACTACATGTTCAAATTTTTCGATTTTTTTATATATAGCAGTGCATTAATAGAATAAATCAATCTATTCTATAAATTATTTTATAATTATATTTCTAATATTTCTATCTTGTGCTAGACAAAAATAATTTAAAATGCATAACGTGTTATAGGTAATCTTTTAGATTTAAAATAAATTCTCCTTTTAAATTTTGGTAAAATAATATGATATCAACTAAAGATCTCCGAAAACAACCGGAGTTGTATAGATCAACTTCTCTTATTAGATAAAACATTTCGTAGACTACAAACAGAGGTTGACCATCTTCGAGCAGAAAGAAATAGTGCTTCGGAAGCTATCGGTCTGGCAAAAAAAGCTGGACAAGATGCTTTGGAAGCCATTAAACAAACCCGTGAGTTGGGAGATCGATTAAAGGAGATCGAGGATAGGCTTCACCAAACCGATGAAGAATTAAATAAAGTATTATATCAAATCCCAAATCTGCCACATGAAACTGTTCCCAAAGGATCCAATGAGATCAGCAATGTCGAAATCAAATCCTGGGGAAAAAAACCTGAATTTATGTTTACTCCTAAATCCCATCTTCAATTAGGTGAGTCATTAACTCTTTTTGATTTTGAGCGAGGCGCAAAATTATCTGGAAGCGGATTCCCCCTGTACGTTGGGAAAGGCGCCAAATTAGAACGTGCTTTAATCAATGCCATGGTTGATCATCATGTAAATGAATATGGGTTCACTGAATTATTCCCTCCAGTATTAATGAGAAAAGAATCCATGGTGACTACAGGCCAATTGCCAAAATTTGAGGAAGATATGTATCATACCGAAGTGGATAATCTCTATTTGGCTCCCACAGCGGAAGTGCCTGTTACCAATGTTCATCGTGATGAAATACTGGATGAATCAGAACTACCTATCTATTATGTAGCATACTCCCCGTGTTTTAGGCGGGAATCAGGTTCTTATGGAAAAGACACCAGAGGTCTCTTAAGAGTACACCAATTCAACAAAGT
>LWDU01041953.1_pt1 | contig 11680 bp, 10 predicted proteins | sample 727161 | NCBI WGS metagenome assembly LWDU01 (sample SAMN04566230, study PRJNA314399) | hydrothermal vent metagenome | isolation source: deep sea hydrothermal plume seawater | place: Mexico: Gulf of California, Guaymas Basin | collected 2004-07-11 | reverse complement strand
TATGAAGGAAATGTTTTTTGATGATGGGTGATTTATGGTCTGGTACCTAGCGGTTTTAAAGAAATATGCTGTTTTTAACGGGCGAGCGCGTCGTAAAGAGTATTGGTATTTCATTTTATGTAATTTTCTATTGAGTTTTGCCATTGCATTTGTTGATGCCATGACCGGTAATATTAATGCCGAAACCGGAATGGGCATGTTTAGCATGGTGTATGCCGTTTTGATGTTAGTGCCGAGTATTGCGGTAGGGGTACGCCGTTTACACGATACCGGGCGTAGTGGGTGGTGGGTCTTGTTAGCTTTAATTCCTGTTTTAGGCAGTTTGGCATTGATTTATTTTTTTGCTATTGACAGTGAGCGTGGTGACAATCAATATGGAAAAAACCCTAAAGAACCTCCGTCAGGCGGATTAATTGTTTGACGGTTACCAAGGATAGTTGCTCTTGCGTTAGCTTAGGGTGTGCATTTTTTGTTTATTGAGGGCGGTGATATGAAGAAAATAACCAGAAAAGAATTAGATGATGTTGTGGCTAAAATAGTCAAACAGCGAGAAAAAATAGAGCCTTACGTCTCTAAGTATCAACAAGAGATTGCGCCCAAAATAAAAGAGTATGCTGAAAAAGCGGTCACTGAATATCACCAGTTTGCTGACAAAGCGGTCACTGAATATCGAGAGAAGGCAGCGCCAAAGATTTTGCAACATAAGAAGGTGATGACGACGCTATTTTATATGTACACCAATACCACGGTTTATAAGTCCAGTCGACAACGGTTCATGGGGCAGACAGTGGCGGGGCGAGTAAAGCGTTAGTTTCTTAGGTCTTGTGGTTGAAATAAGTAGCTAGTCTTGGTAAGGACTAAAATAGTTACTCATTTATGAGGTTATTGTCTTATATTTTTTATTATAAAAAATAATTATGCTAAGACGTATCTTACCCACACAACATTTTTTGCACGCTCGAGGTACAAGCGAATAAAATAACCTTGCATAGGGTAATTTAAATGAAACACACAGACGAACTATGGAATCTTCTTAAACCGGAACGTTTAACTTCTATTGTTGATATTGGTGCCAATCCTATTGATGGTGATCCACCTTATAAACTTATGTTAAATTCGAAACTATGTACTCTTATTGGTTTTGAGCCACAACGAGATGCTTTACAGACATTAATCAAATCAAAAAGCAGTATGGAGACCTATCTGCCTGATGCTGTTGGCGATGGAAATGAACACACATTGTATAAATGTCGCGCCTCTGGCATGACCAGTCTTTATCAGCCAGACACAAAAGTCTTGTCGCTATTTAATGACTTCGAGTATCTCGGTGAAGTTACAGAAATAGAAAAAATAACCACCCGAAAACTGGATGATATTAACGAAATTACAATGTTGGATTTTTTGAAAATTGATGTTCAGGGGTCAGAGCTTTCCATATTTCAATCCGGTCGAAAAAAATTAAGGCATACAATTGCAATTCAAACTGAAGTATCCTTCACCCCTCTATACGAAGATCAACCTTTATTCTGGGAAATAGACAAGGAGTTACGCGAGCAAGGTTTTATACCTCATGCATTTGACGCTGTAAAAAGATGGCCTCTTGCACCCTACAAAGATCGTAACAACGCGAGACAGCATTTAAACCAATTACTGGAAGCTGATATTGTTTATGTCAGGGATTTCATTCATCATGACTCTATGGATGACGAACAAATTAAACAACTAGCTTTAGTGGCCCATCATTGTTACAAATCATATGACCTAGCAATGAAATGTATTGAAATACTTGTAACTCGTAGCAGCATAGATTCTTATACTCTTGAGAACTACGTAAAACTAATCGACAAACTAAAATACCCTGTCAGCCAAAAAATCAGTTATAACTTTAATATGTCTCAATAAACTTGACTTACATAAGGTCATTTAACGCTTTCAACAGGCTTTGCCGTATTTTTGGCTAATAAAAAAACTGGATTTTATGGTATAATTCTTTCAAAATCATTATGTTATAAGAGGGGCTATATGGTCTGGTCTGCGCTCTTTGACAAGGACGCTTTGGGCACCTTAGTGATTGCAAATTTTTCTCAATTTTATGAATACATTTACATGTCGCAGAATAATTTAACCTCAAAGACTCTGGGTCATAGGTCTTTAATTCTCCCTTCCGAAATTCAAGCCGCTAAATTTCTTGAGATCTAGACGCGACTAAAAGAAGGCTTAATAAGGGTCATTAACCGGTGCAAGGAGGTTGTGTTTTAGCACGAATTATGCAGATTTTTTTAGTGTCAGTGGGTCATAAAATGCCGGGTTGGGTTACGCAAGGTTATCAAGAGTATGCGCGGCGATTACCGCGTGAGTGCGAACTGGTGCTCAAAGAAGTTGCACCGGGAAAGCGCTCTAAAAGTTCCAGTATAGAGCGAGTGATTGCAGAAGAAGGCGATAAAATGACGGCCAAAATACCGGTTGGCACTCATCGTGTGGCACTGGATCTAAAAGGGCGTCCATGGAGTACTAAAGAGCTGGCTGGTGCCTTGAGTCGGTGGCAGTCCTTGGGGCAGAATATAGCACTATTGGTCGGTGGTCCGGATGGTTTGGCCGAGCCGGTTTTAGCGAGTGCTAACGAGTCTTGGTGTTTATCTAATTTGACTTTTCCTCACCCCTTGGTTCGGGTTGTGGTGGCAGAGCAGATTTATCGTGCTTGGAGTTTGTCTAGAAATCACCCTTATCACCGTTAATGGCTGCTGAAATTGTTTTAGCGTCAGCGTCGCCGCGTCGTCGTGAATTATTAGAGCAAATGGGTCTCACGTATATAGTGCGTGTTGCCGCTATTGATGAGCGTGTTTTGGATGCTGAGTTGCCGGTAGATTATGTGCGGCGGGTGGCCGCTAAAAAATCACAGCAGGTATGGCAAGCGAGTGAGAAAAATCTACCGGTATTATCTGCTGATACCAGTGTGGTCTTAAATGGTATGATTATGGGCAAGCCTAAAGATCAGGCTGATGCTGTGGCAATGCTGACGGCATTGTCAGGGTCGACACATCAGGTGTTGACCGCTGTTTCTTTAAGACAGGATCAACATTGGCAGGCATTAAGTATTTCAGAGGTCACCTTTCGGGGGCTGTCGCTACAGGAAATAAATGATTACTGGGCAACTGGTGAGCCGGTTGATAAGGCCGGGGCTTATGCGATTCAAGGGTTGGGTGCAATGTTTGTTGAACGTTGCTCAGGCAGTTATTCAGGAATTGTCGGGCTACCGCTATTTGAAACCATGAGTCTGTTAGCAAACGTTGGAGTAAAGGTGTTGAAACAGCATGAGTGAAGAAATTCTAATTAATGTCACGCCCCCAGAAACTCGTGTGGCGGTGATTGAAAACGGCGTGTTGCAAGAAATTGTTATTGAGCGCATGAGCCAACAGGAGCTTTTGGGTAATATTTACATTGGCGAAGTTTGTCGGGTTTTGCCGGGGATGCAAGCGGCTTTTGTGGATATTGGGTTATCTAAAGCAGGATTTTTACATATTGGAGATCTTTGTCAGCGTGATCTTGACGCTAAAGGAACGACCAATATTGAGGATTATTTATATCAGAGCAAGCGTGTGACTGTTCAGGTGATTAAAGATCCTATTGGGAGTAAGGGCGCACGATTAAGTGCAGAAATTTCTATTCCTTCGCGTTATCAGGTCTATATGCCTTATGCGAATAATATTGGCATTTCGCAGCGTATTGAGTGCGAGGAAGAGCGAGATCGACTCAGAACTTGCCTAGAAGCTTTTCAAACTAAATATGAAACCGGCGGGTTTATTGCAAGAACAGCCGCCGAGGGTGAAGAGGAAAGTGTTTTAGAAGCGGACCTGATGTTCCTGGATAAATTATGGCAGGCGGTTGCAACTAAAATAACAACCGCTAAAAGTAAAACGCTGGTGTACCAAGATTCGCCTTTAAGCATACGTGCACTGCGTGATTTATACCGCGAAGGGTTGGACCGAGTCAGGGTGGATTCGCGGGAGACGCATATTAAGTTGGTTCAATTTGCACAAGAATTTGTGCCTGAATTGTTGCCTATTATTGAGCATTATAGCGGCGACCGACCGCTTTTTGATATTTATCAGGTTGAAGATGAAATTACCCGTGCCCTTGATCGTAAGGTTAGTCTAAAGTCCGGAGGTCATTTGGTGTTTGACCAAACGGAGGCAATGACTACGGTGGATGTTAATACCGGGGGTTATGTCGGTGGGCGCAATCTCGAAGAGACTATTTTTAAAACGAATCTGGAAGCAACCCAAGCGATAGCACGGCAATTACGACTCCGGAATTTAGGCGGCATTATCATTATTGATTTTATTGATATGCAAAGTGAGCAGCATCGAAGCCAGGTGTTCTTAGCGTTAGAGAAAAATTTAGCCAAAGATCATGCCAAAACGCAGATTTCAGAGGTTTCGTCATTAGGGTTGGTTGAAATGACCCGTAAGCGGACTCGGGAAAGTCTAGAGCATATTCTTTGTGAGCCATGCAGTACGTGTAGTGGGCGAGGTGTTTTAAGAACACCAGAAACCATTTGTCTGGAAATTTTCAGGGAGATTTTTCGTGAGGTCAGGCAGTACAATGTTCAGCGATTAATGATTCTAGGTTCGAATGATGTGGTGGATAGATTGTTGGATGAAGAAGCGCATATGTTGGCTGAATTAGAATCCTTTTTGGGCGTCCAAGTAAAGTTTAGGGCAGAAGCGAGTTATACGCAGGAACAATATGATGTGGTCTTGTTATAGTTTTTGGAACGTGCGTTAAACCGTTAATTTTTCTTAGATAGGCAGGGTTGTTTTTTGAGATTTTTTTCGACCAGTCAAATGCACACGGTTGTGAATAAAATACGCAGTGTTTTGGCGTGGGCGATCGCTATTTGGGGTGTTTTGTTTTTAGTTGTACAGCTTTTAACGTTTAATATTGAACCCTATAAAGCCTCGTTGGAAGCGGTAGTGGCAGAGGAAGCCGGGGTAGCGATTCGTATCGGGGCATTACGCTCAGTAACCCGAAGGGGATTGCCTGAGTTAATTTTAGATAGGGTTGAAATAGTATCGACCGAGAACCCAGAGTCTTTTTTTACCCTGAAACAAGTGCGGTTAAGGTTGGATTTGTGGCATTTAATTAAGACCCAGAGTTTACTCTCAGCAAGTCAGATTCAGTTGGTGGGTGCGGAAATTAACGTGACGCGGAATCGCCAAGGTGAGTTACAGATTACCGGGTTTGAGGGTCAAGCAGATTCGCCCGTTTGGTTGTCACAAGTCGGTACGGTCGATGTCTTCGAAAGTCAGTTGGTTTTTCAAGATCAGAGGGTCGGTGGTCAGACGCTGAGGTTTAAGGATATTAAACTTTGGTTGAATAACCGTCAGCCATTAGAGCATGAGATTCGAATGGAATTTGGGTGGCCACGTCATCTGGGTCATAGGGCGACGGTAGCGATCCAATTACAACGGCGTGATTTTTCTTTACAAACCATGACCGGACACTTTTATCTCAAGAGTGATCGATTAAATGTTGCAAAAGTAGCGGCGTTAACTGAATTATTTAAGGGTCAAGCGCTTTTTCTTGCTGGCTCGGGGGATGTTGAACTTTGGGGCGACTTTAAACAAATGGCATTGACAGGTCTTTCTGGCCGCGTTGATCTTACCCGAGTCAATGTTTTTAACCCGCTTCAACATCAGGCCTTTCTGAAGTCGTTTGGCAGTTGGTTTCAGTGGCATCGGGAAGCCGGCGTTTCTTATTTAGATCTCAGAAAAATGACAGTAGGCCATGGTGGAAGATCGAGACCATTGAATAACCTATCAGTTAGCTGGTCTGAAGATGTTCACAATGGCGGTTATCAAATCGGATTGTCGTTGACTAAAATGCCGTTGTCGCTGTTGGCTAAGGTCAGTGATTTTTTAAAGTCTTTAAAGCTTCATGCGCTGCCCCAGTTTAAGAAGTGGGCTTTAACGGGTACCCTAGCGACACTCACGGGTCATTATCACACCCAGTCTAAGGCTTTTACTGTTGATGGGCAGTTGAATGAGTTTGGTTTTTTACCGATTGAAAGTTATCCCGGGATCAGTCATTTAACCGGCCGTTTTTCTGGAACAGACCAGGCTATGGTATTTCATGTGGATGCGAATAATGTTCGTTATTCTGACCACCATGTATTTGCAAAACCTTTGGAGATTCAATCATTAACCGGTGCGGTTGAGTTGAAGTCGACAGTGAAGGGTCGTGTTTTATCCAGTGACAACTTAACTGTGGCGATGGCACCGGGTGTTTTTCATAATCGATTTCAGTTGCTGATGCCAGAAATCGAAGAAGAGACATTTTTGAGTTTTCAAAGTCAAATTAAAGCCGTTCAAGCCCAAAAGATAAGCCCTTACTTACCGGTCGGTATTTTGGATGCTGATTTGGCGACTTGGTTGCAGCAAGCGTTTTTTGAAGGGGAGCTTAAGCAGGCAGATTTTTTATTTCACGGTCGAATCGCGGATTACCCTTTTGTAAAGGGTAACGGTATCTTAGAAGCGCTTTTAGAGGTTCAGGGGCTGGGATTTCATTATGAGCCGAAATGGCCTGTATTTACCGGTATAGATGCCAATATTTTGTTTTTAAACGATGCCATGATGGGTTCAGCCGACCAATGGTTGCTGAACAGTTCAGCGGTATTAAATAGTGAGTTTTTTATTCCGTCATTATTGCAGAGTGACCATGTTTGGGTGAAAGGAGAAGTGGTTGGGAAGATTGAAAAAACCTTAGCATTTTTAGCCGCCAGCCCCTTAAAGAGTATGCTAGAACCCGTCGTTGAGAGTCTGTCGCTACAAGGGGAAAATCATATTTTTCTGGATATGAAAATTCCGATGGTACTGTCAGCCTCGGCGCATGTTAATGGGTTAGCGCGACTGACAGGTGCGTCCTTAGCATGGTCATCGGCTAATTTTATGATACAAAATATTTACGGTGAATTAGGGTTTAGCGAGCAAGGGCTCTATACACCCGGTGCCTCTATTCAGGGCGAGGCTTTGGGTTTTCCCGTGTCAGCTGTGGTTGAGAATTTACCTGATCAGACCCGCGTCTTGTTGAAAGGGTATACCGACATTAATCATTTGGATGCTTTTTTTCCGAGTCCACAGTGGTCCTATATTAAGGGCGGTGCAGACTACCAATTAGCGGTTCAATTTCCGAACGACCCCGAAGTCGCGACGCAATGGCTATTATCTTCAGATCTAATTGGGTTGCATGAGCAAATTTCAAAAAACAAAGCGCCGCTTGATGCTGATTTTTCAGCATCGGTGCGTGTTGGAGAGGCGTCCTTATATGAAGGGCGTATTCGTTATGGTTCGCAATTAAAAGTCGCCTTGCGTTTTGATGCACAAGCACAACAAGTGCATGGGGCTCATGTCGTTGTCGGTGAGGGGTTGCCCACGATGCCTACCCAGCCCGGTTGGGTGGTTGCGGTTAAAAAAGAGCAGATAGACTTAGATCCTTGGTTAGGGCTGGTTCGAGAGGGTGGGGGTCGTCATAACGTCGGGTGGGAGCAACTTAATTTACTCACGGTGGCCGCAGATAGGCTCACCTACAAAGGCGGTGAATTAGCCGATATAGCGTTAACACTTGAGCCTAAAGATGGGCTGTTGTCCGGTGATTTTAAGGCGGGTCATACACAAGGCGCATTTCAATGGCCGATTAAGGGCGCCATCGATGAAACAATTCATTTAGCGTTAAAAACCTTCGATATAGTAGAAGTTAATGATTTTTATCAACAGTTTGACCGTAGTTCAGACAATTTTAGAACCTTACCGCGGTTACAATTGACCAGCGATCAGTTCTTTTGGCGCGGTGTTGCTTTGGGCCGGTTAATGCTAACGACAACGACTTTCTCAGATCGGCTGGCGATTAACAAATTAAGTTTAATCTCTAATGACCACGAGTTACGAGTCAAAGGACGATGGTCTTTTTTAGAAAACCAGACCGATCTGGTCGGGCAATTTAAGGGTGATGATTTTGGTGGGTTGTTAACGGATATGGCGATTACCGATGAGTTGTTAGGCGCGACCGCAGCGATTGATTTCACCTTAAATTGGACGGGTCGGCCAACGTCGGTTGCATTGGAAAAGTTGAATGGGTATGTTCGTGGTGTTTTAGGAAAGGGTAGTTTATTGGGTATTGAACCTGGGATTGGACGCCTTCTGGGGGCTTTTGATCTTTCTCAATGGCGCCGGCGGCTAGAGCTTGATTTTAGTGATATGTTTGGGAAAGGGTTGGCGTTTAATCAAATGAGCGGCAGTTTTAATGTATTTAATGGCGTAGGGCAAACGCAAGATTTAACTATTGACGGTGTTTCCGGCAAAATAGCGGTGATGGGGACAGTCGATTTGGCGCACAAAAATATTCGTCAAGTAATTACCTTAACACCTAAAAGCACAGCCTTAATACCATTTGCTGGTACAATTGCAGGCAACGTTGTTGAGCGTATCACTGGAAGTCACCCAGACGAATTAACACAGTTACAGTATTTTATTGAAGGGCCATGGGCGCAACCTGAAGTGATCAGAATTTATGAGAACGATGGGTTGTTGCAGAAGTTTTGGACAGAAATCACTCGTTTTGCTGAGGACGTTCAATAGTTCTGACGATGACACCATCGCCGTATATTAAAGGATTTAGAGAGTTACTATGACTAAGTTTGCAGCCATTCAGATGGCATCAGGTCCCACCGTTGCAGCTAATTTACTTGAAGCGGATCACTTAATTGCTGAAGCCGCACAAGCCGGCGCACGTGTGGTTGCCTTGCCAGAAAATTTTGCCATTATGGGGGAATCAGAGTTCGATAAGGTTCATATTCGTGAAGACGATGGAGTCGGGCCGATACAGGCATTTCTCTCTGAAACGGCAAAAAAACACGGTGTTTGGGTTGTCGGGGGGACAGCGCCGTTAGTAGCCGACGATGATCATAAAATAAGGGCGGCGTGTTTGACCTTTAACGATCAAGGTGAGCGTGTTAACCGTTACGATAAGGTTCATTTGTTTGATGTGAGCGTTCCGGGGACCGATGAAGAATACCGTGAATCTAATTCCATTGAGCCCGGACACAGTGAACAGATTGCGGAAAGCCCGTTTGGAACCTTAGGATTCTCCATTTGTTATGATCTGCGGTTTCCGGAGTATTTTCGACGTCTGGTTCGTCAAGGAGCGCAAGTGATTTTTGTGCCCTCGGCATTTACCTCAAAAACCGGAGCGGCGCATTGGGAAGTGTTGTTGCGGGCGCGGGCGATTGAAAATCTATGTTATATCGTCGCGCCCAATCAAGGGGGTTTTCACACCAATGGGCGGCAAACTTATGGGCACAGTATGATTATTGATCCCTGGGGTGGGGTCTTAGATTGTCATAAGGCCGGTAAAGGTATGGCGATTGCCGATATTGATATTGAACGGTTAAATCAGACCCGGTCGTCTTTTCCGGTATTATCGCATCGTAAGTTTTATGTGGAGGAAACGCTATGACTGTGAGTGCCCTATCGTTAGCCAAAGAGTCTATTTTGGCGCCCGCCAATTTGCTAGAACGCGATATCGATCAAATTATCGGGTCTTTACTGAGTGCCCAGGTTGATGCGGCGGATATTTATTTTCAATCCAGTCGTTATGAGTCCTGGGTTTTAGAAGACAGCATCATTAAGCAAGGCACGCATAATAGCGAGCAAGGCGCGGGTGTTCGGGCTATTTCAGGCGAGAAAACAGGATTTGCCTACAGTGACCAGTTAGCATTACCGGCTCTTTTAGAGGCCGCTAATAATGTCAAAGCGATTACCCGTCAGGGCCAGCAACGACAAATTCAAGTGAGACCCGGTTTGAGTGCGCCAGCACTTTATTTGCCGGTTAATCCTTTGAACTCTTTAAGCGATCAGGAAAAGGTTGATTTGTTACACCGTATCGATCGAGAAACCCGAAAGTTAGATGACCGGATTGAACAGGTTATTGTGAGTTTAATCGGCGTGCATGACAGTATTTTAGTGGCTGATCAAGACGGTCAGTTAAGCGGTGATGTGCGGCCTTTAATTCGCATGAATGTCACGGTTATTATTGAAGATACCGGGCGGCGTGAACAAGGCAGTATGGGCGGCGGTGCTCGCGCTGATTACGGGTATTTTTTGGATGCAGACAAAGGCCTTGAGTACGGTCGTCAGGCGCTTCATCAGGCGCTGATTAATTTGGAGGCGACAGCAGCGCCAGCCGGTTCAATGACGGTGGTTTTGGGTCCAGGATGGCCGGGTATTTTATTGCATGAAGCTATTGGTCATGGTCTGGAGGGTGATTTTAACCGCAAAGGTACTTCAGCGTTTAGTGGTCGTGTCGGTGAGCGCGTCGCTTCAGAATTATGCACCATTGTTGATGACGGTACCTTAGCCGGACGACGGGGGTCTTTGACCGTTGATGACGAAGGGACGCCCACTGAAAATACGGTATTGATTGAGAAGGGAATCTTAAAAGGCTATATGCAAGATAAACTCAATGCACGGTTAATGGGTGTTAAGGCAACCGGTAACGGGCGCCGTGAATCTTATGCGCATTTACCGATGCCGCGGATGACCAATACCTATATGTTGCCCGGACAAAGTGATCCCGGTGAGATTATCGCCTCGGTGGACAAAGGGCTTTACGCCTGTAATTTTAGCGGCGGCCAAGTGGATATTACCTCCGGTAAATTTGTCTTTTCGGCCAGTGAGGCTTATTTGATTGAAAACGGCAAAGTGACTCGGCCGGTTAAAGGCGCGACCTTGATTGGCAATGGCCCCGATGTGTTAACCCGAGTGTCGATGGTCGGTAATGATCTCGAATTAGATAGCGGAGTCGGCACTTGTGGCAAGGAAGGTCAAAGTGTTCCGGTGGGGGTGGGGCAGCCGACCATTAAGATTGATTCGTTAACGGTGGGTGGAACCAGTCTTTAATACAGTTTAGGGTAGGGTATTATTTTGCAAAATAAGGAAGAAATAGCGCGCTTGGAGGCAGTTGTCGCCAACGTGTTGGAAGAAGCTAAAAACCAAGGCGCCAGTGCCGCAGAAGTGGGATTATCGATTGAAAGCGGTTTGTCGGTGACCTGTCGGCTCGGCGCGGTTGAAACGATTGAGCATCACCGTGATCAAGGCTTAGGGATTACGGTTTTTTGGGGCCAGCAGAAAGGCTCGGCCAGTGTGACCGATCTAAGTGAAGCTTCAATTAAAGACAGCGTAAAAGCCGCTTGCAGTATTGCCCGTTTTTCCGGCGATGACCGTTACGCGGGCTTGCCTGACCCCGATCGGCTAGCGACACAGTTTCCTGATTTAGATGTCTGTCATCCTTGGGCGTTATCAGCCGATCAAGCGATTACCTTGGCGTTAGATTGTGAAACGGTTGCTCGAGAGTTAGACCCTCTCATTAGTAATTCGGAAGGGGCAACGGTGAATAGCCATCAGGGCATTAGTGTCTTGGGTAATTCACTGGGTTTTTTAAACGGTTATGAGAGTACACGGCATTCACTCAGTTGTTCGGTCATCGGTCAACAGGGCGATGATATGCAGCGTGATTATTGGTATACCGTCGCCCGTAACGCTAATGACTTGGACTCTTCAAGATATGTCGGCGCCATGGCGGCAGAAAGAGTGGTTCGGCGCCTAGGTGCGCAAAGCTTAAGTTCTCG
>LWDU01037552.1_pt1 | contig 11681 bp, 9 predicted proteins | sample 727161 | NCBI WGS metagenome assembly LWDU01 (sample SAMN04566230, study PRJNA314399) | hydrothermal vent metagenome | isolation source: deep sea hydrothermal plume seawater | place: Mexico: Gulf of California, Guaymas Basin | collected 2004-07-11 | reverse complement strand
CCCACGTCCCGCCAATTGCCTTGCGGCCTTCGAGGATGGCGTAGGTTTTTCCGGGACAGCGTTCCTGAAGATAATAGGCGGCGCCGATGCCGGACAAACCCGCGCCCACGATCAATACGTCGAAATCGGGATTTGCCATTTGCGGAGTGAACCGCGAATTCAGGCCTCTGTCCAGATATTATGACTCCGGCGTCAGGTTCTCATCGCCCTCTTCCGCCTCATCGCGCGGCCATGCGCCAAGCGCGCGATAGACCGCGATGGAATTGAGGCTGCGCACCAGATTTGCCCGGATGAGCTGCTGGCGGGCATCATAATAGAGCTGCTGGGAGTCGAGGACGGAGAGATAGTCATCCACGCCGACCCGGAAACGCTCCTCAGAAAGGTCGCGTGTGATTTCAGTGTCTTCGACCAGCCGGACCAGGGCGTCGACACGCTGGTCGATCGTGCGACGGACCGCCAGGGCGTCTGCCGTGTCGCGGAAAGCAAACTGGATCGCCTGCTCGTAGTTGGCGACGGCGAGCTGCTCCTGCGCCTCACGCACATCCAGATTGAACTGGCGTGCGCCTGCATCGAAGATCGGTAGCGAGATGGATGGGCCGAATGACCAGCCAAGCGTGCCGTCGAAGAGGTCGCCCAGCTCATCGCTGGAATAGCCGACCTGCCCGGTCAGCGAGATGATCGGGAAGAAAGCGGCGCGGGCCGCTGCGATGTTGGCATTTGCGGCCATGAGCTGGCGCTCTGCTGCCTGAACGTCCGGGCGCGAGAGGAGGACCAGCGAGGACTGGCCGATCGGGATTTCTTCGGCGAGCGGAGTCGGGTCGAGCCTTGCTGCGCCGAGCGTGCCTGCGGGAAGGTCTGTGCCGACGGCAAGGCGGAGGGCGTTGAGGTCCTGTTCGACCTGCGCGGAGAATTGCGCAGCCTGGGCACGCGCGGTTTCAACACTCGCAGACGCGCGGCGCACATCGAGCTCTGTCGCGATGCCTGCGTTGAACAGCTCCTGCGTAAGGTTCAGCGATTCTGACTGCACATCGACCGTGTCTTCGGCGAGCGCGAGCAACGCCTTGTCGGCGGCAAGCTGCATCCAGATCTCACCAACCGTGGCAGCAATGGCGATCTTGGCGGCGCGCTCACCCTCTGCGGATGCGAGATAGCTCTGCAGGGCCGCTTCATTCAGCGAGGCGACACGGCCGAACAGGTCAAGCTCATAGGCGGTGATGCCGATGCTGGCGGAGGCGTTGTCGAAATTGCCGGCGCCGCCATTGTTGCCGCCGATCGTACCGCCTTCGGTGAAGCCGCCATTGGCGGTCACTGTCGGCAGGCGCTGGGCGCGGGAGATGCCGAACTGGGCGCGGGCGAGCTGCACATTTGCCGCGGCGATACGAAGGTCGCGGTTTTCAGCGAGCGCGAGACGGACAAGTTCGCGTAGCTCTTCCGAGATGAAAACGTCCTGCCAGTAGAGGGGGTCTACGCGCTGGCCCTCTTCATCCACGACGGGCAAGGCGTCCGGGATCGGCGCGGCCGGTTGCTCATAGGGCTGCGAGATCATGGCACAGCCACTGAGCGCAGTGGCCGCCAAAGCGCCGAGGATCATGCGGTTTGTCGAGATCATGCGACGGCTTCCTTATTACCAGTTTGGGTCAGAGGCTTCTGGCCTGTGAGCTTGCGGATCATCACATAGAAGAGCGGCGCAAACAGCAGGCCGAGGATCACCGAGACGATCAGGCCGCCGAGGACGGCCGTACCAATCGCCTGTCGACCGGCCGCACCGGCGCCGGTGCTGAGCGCGAGCGGCAGCACACCGAAGCCAAAGGCGAAGCTCGTCATCAGGATCGGGCGAAGACGCATCCGCACCGCCTGTGAAACAGCGTCGAAGAGCTCCACGCCCTGCTGCTCCAGGTTGCGGGCGAATTCCACGATGAGAATAGCGTTCTTCGAGGCGAGGCCGACTGTGGTCAGGAGCGCTACCTGGAAGAAGATGTCATTGTCGAGCCCGCGAAGGTGGGCGGCAAGAACCGCGCCCGCAACGCCGAGCGGCGCTGTCAGGAGAACTGCAACCGGGACGGTCCAGCTTTCATAGAGCGCTGCAAGGCAGAGGAAAACGAACAGGATCGACATGATGTAGAGGAGCGTTGCCTGATTGCCGGCTTCGCGTTCCTGCGCACTGATGCCTGTCCATTCCATGTCGAGGCCCTGTGGCAGCTGGTCGACGAGCGCTTCCATCTGGTCCATCGCGACACCCGAGCTGACGCCCGGAGCGGGCGAGCCCTGAATGTTCAGCGCAGGCAGGCCATTGTAGCGCTGCAGCTGCGGCGAGCCAAAGGTCCAACCCGTTGTCACAACTTCCTCCAGAGGCGTCATTTCGCTGGAGCTATTGCGAATGTACCAGCCGCCAAGATCATCAGGTTGCATGCGATTTTCAGCCTGGCCCTGAACATAGACGCGCTTAATACGTCCGCGGTCGAGGAAGTCATTCACATAGGTGCCGCCGAAAGCCGTCGAGAGCAGGCCCGTAATGCTGGACACATCGACACCAAGGGCCTGTGCCTTCTGGTAATCGATATCGATATTGAACTGCGGGCCATCGGCCTGACCGTTGGGGCGAACGCCCGTCAGCTCCGGGCTTTGATTGGCCATGCCAAGCAGCTGGCCCTGCGCCTGAACGAGGCCGTTGTGACCAACACCGCCAGCATCCTGCAGGTACATGTCGAAACCAGAGGAGTTGCCGAGCTGACGGATCGGCGGCGGAACGATTGCGAAGATCCGGGCGTCCGTACCCTGGCTGAAATTCCCCGATGCGGCATTGGCGATCTCCATCGCGGACTCGCCGGGGCCGCCGCGTTCTGACCAATCAACCAGCGCGCCGAAGGCGATCCCGTTATTCTGGCCCTGCCCCGCAAAGCTGAAACCGGCCAAGGTAAAGAGACCCCGGATGTTCTCGCCTTGGGCACCGCGATAATACTCGCCGACAGAGTCCATGACCTCTGTCGTGCGCTCAAGACTGGAGCCAGGCGGGAGCTGAACGAGCGTGATGAACTGGCCCTGGTCTTCCTGTGGAAGGAATGAAGATGGCAGGCGAACAAAGCCGACCGCCATGATCGCGACAATCACAGCGAAGACCCCTGTGAAGACCCAGCGACGGCGAAGGATACGATCCACAACATTGCCATAGCCATCACGCAGGCGGTCGAAACCATTGTTGAACCAGATTGCCGGCTTCTGGATCATGCCGGGCGCTTTGGCTTTTTCATGGTCTGGTTTCTTCAGGATGGTCGCGCAGAGGGCTGGCGACAGGATCAGCGCAATCAGGAGCGACAACGCCATGGCCGAGACAATTGTCACCGAAAACTGGCGATAGATGAGACCGGCCGATCCCGGGAAGAAAGCCATCGGAATAAAGACGGCAGACAGGGTCACCACGATACCAATAAGGGCGCCAGTGATCTGGCCCATCGACTTGCGGGTCGCCTCAACCGGGCCAAGACCTTCTTCTTCCATGACGCGTTCAACGTTTTCGACAACGACAATCGCGTCATCCACGATCAGGCCAATGGCGAGCACCATGGCGAACATGGTCAGCGTGTTGATGGAAAAGCCAAGCGTGAGCAGTCCGACCATGACGCCGAGCAGCACGACGGGTACCGCGATCATCGGGATGAAGGAGGCGCGAAGGCTCTGCAGGAAAACGAAGATGACCAGGAAAACCAGCACGATCGCTTCGATCAGCGTCTTCTGGACCTCGTGAATCGACGTTTCGATGAAGGGCGTTGTGTCGACCGGAAACGCGTATTCGATGCCTTCCGGAAAATCCTGCGCGATGCGCTCGACTTCTGCCTTCACCGCCTCGGCGGTTTCAAGCGCGTTCGCACCGGTTGCCAGTGACACGCCGAAGCCGGACGACGGGTAGCCGTTGAATTTCGAATTGAAGGCGTAGTTTTCTGCGCCGAGCTCCACCGTGCCGACATCGCCGAGGCGTACCGAGCCCCCTTCCGGCGTGGTGCGAATGAGAAGCTCGCGGAATTCTTCCGGCGTATTCAGAAGCGACTGGAGCGTCACCGTCGCATTGATTTCCTGGCCCGCGCGGAAACCTGCGTATTCTGTGCCCGGATTGCGGAGATCACGTCTGCCGGAACGAGATCGAACTGAACCAGCTTGTCTGGGTCGAGCCAGATCCGCATCGCATACTGGGAGCCAAATTGCTGCACCTGGCCGACACCGTCGACCCGGCTGATGGAGTCATACATGTTGGAGCGGACATAGTCGCCCAGATCCGTCTGGTCGTAGGTCCGGTCAGGCGAATAAAGGGCCGTAATGAGAAGGAAGCCGGAGCTTGCCTTGTTCACGGTCACACCCTGGCGCTGCACAGGCTCTGGCAGGAGAGGCGTAGCGAGCGACAGCTTGTTCTGGACCTGCACCTGGGCGATGTCAGGATCGGTTCCCGTGACGAAGGTCAGCGTGATCGAGGCCTGGCCGGAAGAACTGGACGAGGACGAGATATAGTCCAGCCCGTCGAGGCCGGTCATCTGCTGCTCGATCACCTGCGTGACCGAATCTTCGACCGCTTTTGCGGACGCGCCAGGATAAACCGCATTCACCGAGATCGTGGTCGGCGCGATGTCAGGATACTGCGACACCGGCAGCGCCCGCAGCGCCATGGCGCCAGCGATCATAATGACGATCGCGATGACCCAGGCAAAGACAGGGCGATCAATGAAGAAATTTGCCATGATAACTGAGCTTTATTCCGGCTGAGCCGCTGCGCCTTGCGAAGAGACTGAAGCCATCTCCTCCTGACGGGATACGATCACTTCGACAGGCGCGCCGTCGCGGACATTCTGGAAGCCACTGACGATGACCCGGTCACCCGGTGACAGACCTTCTGTCACAATCCAGTTCGAGCCGTTCGCCTCCTGAATGACAAGCGGCTTCTGAACAGCCGTGCCGTCATCGCTGGCGACAAACACATAGCCCTCGCCCTGCGGCGTGCGTTGCACCGCGCGCTGAGGGATGGCGTACACATTGTTGTATGTGCCTGCAGCGAATGAGGCCTTCACGAACATGCCCGGCAAAATCAGATTGTCAGGGTTGGGGAACTGAGCCCGTACAATCACTGTGCCTGCCTGCTGGTCGACGCTGACTTCAGAAAACTCAAGCTGGCCTTCCAGTGGATAGTCGTCACCGTTTTCAAACTCCAGCGTGACTGGCACGGCGGCCGAGCGGCCTGATGTCGGACCAAGCGTCTCGATCTTGCCTTCCGAGACATCACGCTTCCAGCGCAGCACCTGCGCGCTCGACGCGGTCATATCCACATAGATCGGATCAAGCTGCAGCACCCGGGCGAGTGAGGTCGCCTGATTGGCGGTCACGAGCGCGCCCTCGGTTACAGCGGAGCGCCCGATCCGGCCAGCAATGGGGGAACGCACTTTCGTGCGGGCAAGATCAATGCGGGCCCGCTGCAGGGCGGCGCGCTGAATGCCGACATCGGCTTCGGCCTGCTTTTGTGCCGCCACAGCCTCGTCATAGGACTGCTGGCTGACAGCATTGATATCAGCAAGTCGCTCAAAACGGCTCGCGGTTTCCGTTGCAGCAGCAGCGGTCGCCTGCGCACGCGCCAGCGACGCCTCGGCGCTCTGGACGGCGGCGTAATACTCATCAGCATCGATCTGGTACAGCGCCTGGTCTTCGGCGACAGCTTCGCCTTCGGTAAACAGTCGGCTCTCTATCAGGCCTGACACTTGTGGACGGATTTCCGCTTCAGCGTACGGGGTTGCGCGCCCTGGCAGTGTACGAACACTTCCGATGGAAGCAGGCTGGACCGGCATGACTTCAACCCGGGCGGCCATCTCCTGCGGAGGGCCCGCACCTTCCGAGGCGCTAGCGCCAGCGGCATCGCCGCCCTCGCCGCCACCGCATGCGGCGAGAACCAGCAGTGTTGCGCTCGCGGCGCCTGCAAAACCCCATTTCAGGGTCCGGGCCAAAGACTTTCTAGATTGGGGCATGTGTTTCCTACGCGCCGTCAGACCGGCGAGGATTAATGTATCAAGCCGGTTGATTTTAGAATGAACATTCTATTTGTTGCTGCAACGCACAAAGTCAATGTCGGGATGTGAAATAGTTGGAACAAAAACCAATGCCACTGACAGGCGCGGAAAAGCGCCGGAATGCGAGGATCGCGCAAGTCCTTGACGCGGCAGCGCATTGTTTTGTGGAATTGGGCTTTCACCGCGCTAGCATGGCGAAAATTGCCGCCAAGGCAAAAATGAGCCCCGGCCATATTTATCATTATTTTGAGAGCAAGGAGGCGATCATCGCCGCCATCGTCGACCGTGAGTCGGCGCGCGCCGCAGAACGTTTTGCCGAGTTCGATGCTCTCGACTCAACGGAGCTCGCCGCGGTGATGACGGAGCGGGCGGTGCTGTCCATCGCTGAAAAGACCGATATTCTTCAGTCGGCCCTCAATATGGAGATGCTGGCCGAGTGCCAGCGCAATCCGGAGATCGCCTGCATCATCCACAAGCATGACCGCTATGTCCGCGACCAGCTGACCCATCTGATCAGAGACAAGATCGGTCTCGATCTGGCGGAAGCGCGCACCGACATGATGATGGTACAATTTTCAGGTCTCGCGAACCGTCTGCTGCGCAACCCGGACCTCGACCTCACCAACATGGTCGTTCTGATGCGCCAGACGATGACCTCAATCCTGTCTCCGACGCTTTGCCAGAAGGCCAAGTGAACCTTTCGGTCGATTGCACGCTATTGGTGTAATTATCGACGGAAAAAAGGGACTTGCCCCGATGGCAGATACGAGCGGGCTATCAATGAAGTGGACGGCGACAATGTCACGTTCGGGGACATTCTGGACCTGTTCGGGGCACGCTCCTTCGGGCCAATCATTGTGCTCCTCGGAATGCTGGTAACCGTACCGCCTATCGGCGCCGTTCCGGGCCTGCCGATGATTGTCGGCCTCGTGATCATCCTCTTTACTGTACAGATCGTCTTTGGCGCCAAGCGGATATGGGTACCGAACTTCATCGAGAAGCGGTCCATCTCCAAGGAAAAGCTCGAGGCGGCCGACAAAAAGGCAAAGCCCTGGCTCAAACGCATCGATGGCCTTGTGTCAGAGCGCATCACGATGCTGACGGGCCCCTGGGCGATCTATGCCTCCGCCGTCATTATCATCTTCCTTGCTCTACTCATGATCCCGCTGGAGCTTGTCCCCTTTGCTGTGGCAGCGCCCGGCGCGGCGATCACGCTTTATGGCCTCGCTATCATGGCGCGCGATGGGGTGCTGATGCTGATTGGCTATGTGCTTGCGGCAATCACCACGGCCGTGACGATTGCCTTCGTCCCGTGGGACAAGTTCTCGTCCTTTTTCGGGATGGGATAGGCCTCAGGCCGCATCCGACCAGAGAAGCGAGCGCGCACGGGCAAGATCATCGACGAATTTGTCATATTCTTCCGCCGCACGCTGCCTGTCTGGCAGGCGCAACAAGTATGATGGGTGGATCGTCGCGATCAGGCGGGTGCCATTATCAAGCTCCGTCAGCGCGCCGCGAACATCCTTGAGCGCAATCGCCTTGCCGAACACGCCGCGCAGTGCAGTCGCCCCCATGGTGACGATGATGTCTGGCGCCACGAACTTGCGCTCAAGGTCCAGCCAGAACCGGCAAGTGTCGATCTCGCCCGCATTCGGCTTCTGGTGCATGCGGCGTTTGCCCCGCGGGGTAAATTTGAAGTGCTTCACAGCATTGGTGATATAGGCCTTACGGCGCTCGACATTCGCTTCCGTCATCGCCTTGTCGAACAGCTGACCGGCGGGACCGACAAATGGTTTGCCGGCGATGTCTTCGTGGTCGCCCGGCTGTTCACCGATGATCATGAGCCGCGCATCAGCGGGGCCTTCACCGAATATGGTCTGACTGGCGCATTCATGGATCGGGCAACGGGCACATTTCGAAGCGGCGCGGCGAGCATCCTCCAGCGAATTGATTTCGATCTCTTCTTCTTCGGCGAAGAAGTTCGACATGCGCGACGTCCTGATATTCGCATCTGTCGAGGGCGCAGACAGAAGTGCGCCCGTGCGCTGGGATGACTTGCGGATGAGGTCAGGGATAAGCTCTGCCTCAGGCAGGTTCTTCCAGTATTTTGCGGGCATTTCCGACAGCATGGCGTCGACCTTGAGCCGCGCCGGATTGAAGATGGAGGCATAATAGGTTCGCCACTGATCCTCGATGGCGTCTTCTGCCGGCATCCGGGAACGGTCAGCGCCCGCCGCAAAGGTGAGCTTCTTGCCATCCCAGCTAGCGCAGGCATCAGGCGTCAAAATCGTCCAGTCCATGCCGGTGAAGCGGCGCATGAAGAAGGGGGCAGTCAGGCCGACAATCCGATTGTCCGGCTCAAACCAGCTCATGAAGACTTCGCGGCCGTCCCGCTCCCCCACTTTCCGGAAGCGGACGAAGGCGTGCATCTTGTGAACGTCGCGGCGGATCTGCTTGTCGGCGCCTTTGACCCAGCGGGCCGCATCATTGAGCGGGTCGGTGAGCGCGGCGCGATTGCGCTGCAGGTCCCACAGCAGCTGGTAGAGCCAGGCGAAACGGGCGGGATCGCGGTGGCAGATGACCCGCTTTGCCATGTCGATGAAGGCTTTCGGGACTTTGACTTCTCGCGGCGTTGGATGGGCCGGTGCGGCAGGTTCAGGCGCGCCGACAGCGGCGAAGAGATCGTCTCCGCCCGCGGCGCTGCCGGACCAGTGAATATCGGATGGTGGCACGCCCTGCCCCGCAAGACGCCGGGCCGCATCACGCCAGCCATCGAAATCCGTTTCGGAAGACAGGCTGATCTGGTGCATCAGAGAAGCTGGAGCTGCTGGGGCTGCGGCACAAACCTGTCGCGCAGGGTTACAAGGTCGAGCGCGCGGGACGGGTGCCAGTCCACGGTTTCGATGAAGTCGCGGCAGGTCTTTAACGATCGAACGATGCGCGCGATATGATCGAGCCGGAGAGCGGTGTGGCGGCGCGCGGCGAGGATGCGGTTCACTGATTTCGTGCCGAAGCCCGGCACGCGCAACAGTTCTTCGCGGGTGGCGCGGTTCACATTGACGGGAAAGCGCTCCCGCCGCCCCAGCGCCCAGGCAAGTTTGGGATCAAGATCGAGGTCGAGCATGCCGTCTTGGCGGGCCTCGAAGATCTCATCCTTCTCGAAGCCGTAAAAGCGCATGAGCCAGTCGGCCTGGTATAAGCGGTGCTCTCTCATCAGGGGCGGCTTGATGAGCGGCAGGTCGCCGGAGCTGTCCTGTATGGGGCTGAATGCCGAATAATAGACGCGGCGAAGCTTGTATCCGGAATAGAGTGAGGCGCTGGTCGTCATGATGTCCTTGTCGGAGGACTGGTCTGCACCGACGATCATCTGAGTTGATTGCCCGCCGGGAATAAAGCGCGGCGGACGTGCCTTGCCCCGCTCCTTACGATCGGGCTGGCGCGACTCGATGCCATAACGGACATTCGCCATCGCCGAGCGGATGACGGCGCCGGACTTCTCAGGCGCATAGGATTTGAGCGAGGCCTCACGCGGCAGTTCGATATTGATGGAGAGACGGTCTGCATGAAGCCCGGCCTGCTCGATCAGGGCCGGGTCGGCCTCAGGAATGGATTTCAGGTGGATGTAGCCGCCGAAATTATGCTCCACCCGCAATTTGCGGGCGACCTCGACCATCTGCTCCATCGTATAATTCGATGAGCGGATGATGCCGGAGGAGAGAAACAGGCCTTCGATATAGTTGCGCTTGTAGAAATCGAGCGTCAGCTTGACGATCTCATCGACGCTAAAGCGCGCCCGCTCCACATTGCTGGACACCCGATTTATGCAATATTTGCAGTCATAAATGCAGAAATTCGTCATCAGGATCTTCAGCAGGGAGATACAGCGCCCGTCAGGTGCATAAGCGTGGCAGATACCCATCCCCTCGGTCGAACCTATCCCATTGGTAGAAAGTGAGTTTCTCTTCGCCGATCCTGATGAGGCGCAGGAGGCATCATATTTTGCGGCATCCGCGAGAATGGCCAGACGGTCGATAAGTGTGCGCTTTCCCATACGCAGAACATAGCAGGAACATATCGGCAGTAAAAGCAATTCAGCAGCATTTTTCCACGTCTATAATAGCGTGCAAAAGCCCAACCACTACACCAGTAACGGGTGCATCGGACAGGCAAGATCAACAGTTCTCTGCAAAATGTTAACTATTGCACCGCCATAAAATCGGAACGCTCGGCACGCCCGTTTGTTTACAGGTTGAGCAACGAGACAGAATGATGACTGACACGCATGAGCATAAGAAGGCAAAGCAGGTGAGCGCAGAAGAGCGCCATCAACGCCGCGCATTTCGCAATGCGATGTCGGCTGGCCTCAAGCGCACCTATGGCCGCGTTGCTGAAAAATCGGTGCCAGACGAATTTATGCAACTTCTGCATGCCGCTGACCGCAAGGCCAAAGCGTAGAGTTGTATAACATCTGGGCAAACGCCTGAAATCCCCTCTGAAAGCAGTGCCCCCATTGCAGTGAGGCTGCCGATGGGTACGGTCACCACATGTCGAGACAAGGCTTCACCTTGCCCCGAGGGATGCAGACCGATTGGCCGACACTTGTTGCGGCCTCCACCGATTTCCGTCGCGATCTCCATCGTCACCCCGAATTGACCTGGCAGGAAAAAGACACGTCCGAAGTCATTCGGACCTCGCTTGATGCATTGGGAATTTCCTTCCGCGTCTGCGCGGGAACCGGCACTGTGGCGACACTTGCCCCGGATGCGCCTGGCAGGCATGTGGGCCTTCGCGCCGATATCGATGCCCTGCCCATCAATGAAGCGACGGGTCTCGATTACAGCTCTTCCCACACGGGATGCATGCACGCGTGCGGGCATGACGGGCATGCGGCTGCGCTGATGTCGACGGCAGCCTGGCTGAAACGCCATGAAGCGAGCCTGCCCGGTCCCGTTACCCTGCTTTTCCAGCCTGCCGAAGAAGGCGGGCATGGCGGAGGGGCTGGATTGCATCTTTGGCTGGCACAACTGGCCAGCAATCCCGTTTGGCAAAGCTGTCTGCCCGGATGGCGCCGTCATGGCGGGCAATGGGACATTCCGGATCACGCTGCGCGGCGCAGGCGGTCATGCGAGCCAGCCGGAGAATACACGCGACCCGGTTCTCGCTGCCTCTGCCGTCACCATGGCGCTGCAGCAGATCATCTCGAGGCGGATCACGCCTCAGAACGCGGCTGTGGTCAGCGTGACCTCCATCGAGGCCCCAAGCGGTGAGACCGTCATTCCGGACAGCGCGAAAATGGCGGGCAGCATCCGTCTCGCCAATGCGAATGACAGGTCGCTCATCGAAGGCCTCATAAGGGAAATCACCATTTCGCAGGCCAAGGCGTATGGGGTCGAGGCCGATGTCGAGGTCTTCCCTCGCTACGACGCAACCGTGAATGACCCGTCTGAGGCCGCCCATATGCGGGAAGGGATTGCGGCAGATCTGGGGGAAAACTGGCACTTCGACCAGATCCCGGTCCCGATCATGGCGTCGGAAGACTTCTCTTATTACCTCAAAGAAATTCCGGGTGCCTTTGCCCTGATTGGCGCCGATGACGGCAAGGGCCATCACGAGCCCTGCCATTCCCCCCGATACGACTTCAAC
>LWDU01039871.1_pt1 | contig 11682 bp, 11 predicted proteins | sample 727161 | NCBI WGS metagenome assembly LWDU01 (sample SAMN04566230, study PRJNA314399) | hydrothermal vent metagenome | isolation source: deep sea hydrothermal plume seawater | place: Mexico: Gulf of California, Guaymas Basin | collected 2004-07-11 | reverse complement strand
TCATGATCTTTTTGCCAATGCCGCGGCGGTAGGAAGCATAGCGTTCCTTGATGAAGCCGTCGATGACACCGTCGTCGATGATCTTTTGCGCCAATTTAAGCCCGCGCGCGAAGGAATCCATACCGCCTATATGGGCGTGGAAGAGGTCTACTGGGTCGAAGGAGCCGCGGCGGATCTTGGCGTCGAAGTTGATACCGCCGGGGCCGATGCCGCGCTGCTTGAGGATAACCAACATCGCGTAGGTGGCCGAGTAGAGGTCGGTCGGGAATTGGTCGGTGTCCCAGCCGAGCAGATAATCGCCGCGATTGGCGTCGATGCTGCCGAGTTTGCCGTCGGCCGAAGCTACCTGCAGGTCGTGTTCAAAGGTGTGGCCGGCGAGCGTGGCGTGGTTGGCTTCGATATTGAGCTTGAACTCGTCTAAGAGATCGTATTTGCGCAAAAAGCTCAAGACGGTCGCCGCGTCGTAGTCGTATTGGTGTTTGGTCGGCTCTTTGGGTTTGGGTTCGACCAATAGGGTGCCCTTGAAGCCGATTTTCTTTTTGTGGTCTACAGCGAGGTGCAGCAGGCGAGCCATCTGGTCCTGCTCGTGCGCCATATTGGTGTTGAGCAGACTCGAATAACCTTCGCGACCGCCCCAAAATACGTAATTTTGGCCTTTGAGCTCTAGTGTGCATTCCATGGCCTTCTTGATCTGGGCGGCGGCCCAGGCGAAGACGTGCGCGTCGGGGTTGGTGCCGGCACCGTGCGTGAAACGCTCGTGTGAAAAGCAGTTGGAGGTGCCCCAGAGCAGTTTGACGCCTGTGTCCTTTTGCAGTTTGCCGGCCAGCGCGACGATTTTGTCGAGCCGTTTGTTGGTCTCGCGCAAGGTGTCGGCTTCGGGCGAAATGTCGCGGTCGTGCCAGCAGTAGAAGGGGGCGCCGAGTTTGCTGATAAACTCAAAGGCGGCGTGCATGGTGTCTTCGGCGCGCTGCATCGGGTCACTGGCCTGGTCCCATGGACGGTCGTAGACGGGGTTCGGGCCGAAGGGGTCGGTGCCGCCGCCTTTGAAGGAGTGCCAGTAGGCGACGGAGAAGCGCAGGTGCTCCTGCATGCTCTTTTTGCCGATTTTGGCGCTGGGGTTGTAGTGTTTGAAGGCCAGGGGATTTTTCGAGTCGGGGCCTTCGTATTTGATCTTTTTGATCCCTTTGAAAAATTTGTTCATAGGTGCGGCCTTTCTTGGTGGTAGTAGGCGCTTATGCTGTAGGGATGGGCGCATCGAGCAAACCCAACTTTTCTATCCTGCAAAATCAGGTATGTTCCCTTGGAGCGATAATAGCCTCAATGAGCCCTCCGGTTATTTTGCAGTTTTCTTTAGATGTGAATAGGCGATCTGCAACGGGGATTGATAATAGGCACTTTTTATAAGAGATCCAAGAGTGGGGGGTTCAACTTTATCAAATAGAGTAATTCTATGATTGTAGTTGTTGAGCTGTTTTTAATAAATTTCTCGCTATCAGCTCGATAGTCCAGCCGACGTATTAGCGATTAATATTAGATGCTATGATTTTCTCTTTTACAAGAGGCCCAACAATTCCAACGGTTCATCCAACAAAGTCTGCGCACCGGTTCGCAGCAGCTCTTCCCCCGGACGAAAACCCCAAGTCGCGCCCAACGCGTACATACCGGCGCTGACGGCCGTCTTCATATCGGTATCAGTATCCCCCAAATAGAGACAGTTCGCAGGTATCACGCCGAGCTCTTTGGCGACGGCCAGTGCGCCAGTCGGATCGGGTTTGTGCGGGGTGTCGGGGCGGGCGCCGCGGATGGGAAAGAACGTCCATTGGGAAAGTAGCTCATTGACGGCCAATAGTGTAAAAGGCTCGGGTTTGTTCGATAGGATGGCCATCGGGATCTGTTGGCGGGTGAGTTCGTCGAGCAGCTTGGGCACGCCGGCGTAGGGCTTGGATTTGGCGTTCCAGCGCTTATTGTATTCGGCGTCCATTGCCGCTTTGCCGCGGGCTACGCTATCTTCGTCGCGGGCCGATTCGGGCAGGGCGCGGCGGACCAGGTTTTCGATGCCGTCGCCGACGAAATAGCGATAGGCGCCGATTGGATGTACTGTATGCCCCTCCCTTTGCAGGGCGGCGTTCATCGAATCGGCTAGGTCCTCTATGGTGTCGAGTAGCGTGCCGTCGAGGTCGAAAATTACAGCGGCGTATTTCACGATTTGTCCTCTTTGAAATAGGGGGCGAAGAAGACTTCGAATTCACCTATGTCCTCCTCGTCGATGGAGAAGGCGACCTGGCTGGCGAAACAAGCGAGAATGAGCGCTATATCTGCGAGGGCCCAATCGGGCTCCAGGCCGCGTTTCTTGCGGAAATACTGGGACATCAGATACATGGAGATGGCGCGGTAGGCGGTTCGGCGATGGGGCAATGCAGAGGCTCTTCGACTTTGAGCGGGAAGTTGGAGCAATGCTGTTTTTCGAGAGCCGTCCACACCGGCGGTTCGTCGCACTTTTTAGGTGCCAGGTCTAGGGTTTTGGCTTCGAGTTGCAAGGTGAAAAGATGTTTGGTTGCGCTAGCGAATTCGCAGCTGTAGTTATAGGTGATCGTCTCTTCTGACATAGCGCTTACTCCGGGGTGACATAGGCGGCGGTGATGCCGCCGTCAACGACGAAGGATGTGCCGGTGATAAAAGTGGAATCTTCCGAAGCGAGGAAGACGACACTGCGGGCGATCTCCTCGGCCTCGCCGAAGCGGCCCATCGGAATATGGACCAGGCGCCGTTGTCGTTTTTCCTCCGTGTCCAGGTATTTCATCAGCATTTCGGTGCGCAAGGGGCCGGGGCACAGCGCGTTGACGCGGATATTATCGCGGCCATGTATGACGGCCAACTCACGGGTCAGTGCGAGCACGCCGCCCTTGCTGGCGGTATAGGCCAGTTGCGGGGTGGCAGCGCCGAGCAAGGCGACAAAGGAGGCGGTGTTGACGATCGAACCGCCACCGGCGCGGAGCAGGGCCGGAATGCCGTATTTGCATCCTAAGAAGACGCCCTTGAGATTGATATCCATCGTCAGGTCCCAGACGTCTTCTTCGGTGTTGATGGCGTCGTCGTCATCGATATGCGAGATACCGGCGTTATTAAAGAGTACGTCGAGACGGCCATAGTTTTCTTCGGCTTGCTGCACCATGTGTTCGCAGTCGGCGGCGCGGGAGACGTCGCATTGTACGGCGATAGCCTGGCCGTTTTGCTCGGCGACTTCGTCGGCGGTTTTTTCTGCGGTGCTCTGGTCGAGGTCGACTGCGACGATACGCGCTCCTGCGCGGGCGCAGTGCAGTGCGGTTTGGCGGCCGATGCCCGAGCCGGCACCGGTAATAAGGACGACTTTGTCCGCGAGTCTCATTTATTCTCCAAAGGGTGAGGCGCCGCCAGCGCGTCGGCTGTTATGGCGTCGGGGTAGTGGGCGGTAATATTGCCGGTGATTTTATATTGCGCGATATGGCTTAGCCGCGCTCAAAATAGCGTTCGCGCTCCCAAGTGGTCACGGCCTCGTCGTATTTGCGCTGCTCGGTGCGGAAGAAGTGTACGTAGTGGTCGACCGCCTGCTCGCCGAATGCCTGGCGCAGCATGCTGCTTTGTTCTAACTCGTTGGTGGCCTCGTTGAGGTTGGCCGGTACGGTGGGCAAGCTCTCAGCCTGGTAGGCGTCGCCAGAGAAAATTGGTGGTGGTTCAATTTTATTTTTTATACCGTCGATGCCAGCGGCCAAGGCGGCGGCGTAGGCCAAATAGGGGTTGGCATCGGCGCCGGGCAAGCGCGATTCGATGCGTTGTGCGTCGCCGGAGCCGACGATGCGGAAACCGGCGGTACGGTTGTCCTTGCTCCAGGCGATGCGCGTCGGCGCCCAGGACTGGTAGGCGTAGCGTTTGTAGGAGTTGGGGTTGGGCGCGTAGAAGGGGGCGATGGCGCGAGCGTGGTGCATCCAGCCGCCCAAAAAGTGGCGGAAAGTATCGGAGGCTTCGCCGCCGGCAAAGGCGCTATTGAAGTCTTTGTCCCACAGGCTCAAATGCAGGTGCATGCTCGACCCGGCTAAATCGGAGCGCCACTTGGCCATAAAGGATACGGCTAGGTCCAAGCTCCAGGCGATTTCTTTGAAGCCTTGTTTGTATATCGCGTGGCGGTCGGCCATCTCCAACACCTCGGTGTAGCGCAGGTTGAGTTCGTGTTGGCCGGGGCCCCACTCGCCTTTGCTGAATTCGACGGGAATGCCGCTTTGGCCCATATGGCGGCGGACACTGGCGTTGATACTTTCTTCTTTTGTGCCCTGGAACATATGGTAATCTTCGAGGTACCAGCCGATTGTTTCGAGGTTTTCGTAGTTTTTTTCGCGCGCGCTTTCGTAGGAATCCTTGAAGAGAAAGTATTCGAGCTCGGAGCCGCCCTTGGCGGTGTAGCCGAGTGCGGCTAGGTGCTCGATTTGGGTCTTGAGCAGGGTGCGTGGGGCGATGGGGATGGGCTGGTGGTCTCCGTCGGTTTGCAGGTCGCAGACGACGAGGGCGGAACGGTCGAGCCAAGTAATTTGGCGCAGGGTCGCGAAGTCGGGCACGCAGTGGATATCGCCATAGCCTTTGGCCCAATTGGCGAAGGGATAACCTTCGACGACATCCATTTCCATGTCGACGGTCAATAAATAGTCGCAGACATGCATGCCGCCGTCGGCGGTCTGGTCGAGGAAGAAGTCGCCGGTGATGCGTTTGCCGATTAGGCGGCCGTAGAGGTCGGGGAATACGGCGAGGATCGTTTCTATCTCACCGGAGTGGATTTTAGCTTGCAGGGCTTTAAGGGTGAGCATGCCTTTAGGCGGTGAAGCGGTCATGGACAGGTCCTTGGGGGGTGGCGCGTAAGCTATGGGTGGACGGGTTGCCCGAGAGTATCCCTTCGCTCATTCTCGCCCGACATTCCTGTCGGGCTCCGAGGGAACAAGCCGCTCACGGGGAAACTCTCGGGCAACCCTGCGGCAATTTTGTAGAATGCGCTTGTCCTGTTGTATTGGGATACTATAAGTGCAGTCACAAAACCATACGACAATATGACAGATCGAGCGTCAGCACTTATCTCATGGGATTTAGGGGATATCGCACATTTTATTTAAAAAAGTGCTCCATGTTTGATGTCAGGTTTATCTGATTATCTGTTGGATTTATAAATAATGTGTAGAGGAAGGAAGTTTACTAAGGGGGGTTAGGGGGCGCAAGCGGTGTGTTGACAGAGGGGAGGGTTTTGGGTTTTCTAAGCAGTGCTTTTAAAAAGCACTGCTTGGGTGGCTTGCTTGAGACTCATCTCATTTCCCCCAGGCAGTGTTTGGCGGAGGGGGTGGTCACCGGGTTCAGCCTTGCAGCCTTGCAGCCTCGCAGCCTCGCAGCCTTGCAGTCCGCAGCTCCGCAACTCCACATCTACCGCCAGTAATTTTAAAAAAGACACTTCTAAGACGCGGTTATTCACAGAAATGAGAGCAGATGGAACGCGATACAGCTTTTGAGATGGCGGCGTCCAATATTCGCTTTGGGCAGGGCATTACCAGGGAAGTGGGGATGGACCTGAAGGATCGCGGCTTAAAGCGGGTGATGGTGCTGACGGATGCGAAGTTGAGGGAGCAGTCGTCGGTGCAGACGGCATTGGCGGCGATCGAGGCGGAGGGGGTGGAATACGCGCTTTTTGACGCCGTGCGGGTCGAGCCGACGGATGGCTCGTTTAAGGAGGCTATTGAGTTTGCGCAGGCGGGCGATTTCGATGGCTTTGTCGCGGTCGGCGGAGGCTCGGTGATGGATACGGCGAAGGCGGCGAATCTGTATACGAGCTATCCGGCGGATTTTCTCGACTATGTCAATGCGCCGATCGGCAGAGGGTTGCCGGTACCTGGGCCGCTCAAACCGTTAATCGCGGTGCCGACGACGGCGGGCACAGGCAGCGAGACGACGGGGGTGGCGATTTTTGACCTGGTGGAGATGCAGGCCAAGACCGGGATCGCGCATCGCTATTTGAAGCCAACTTTGGGCATCGTCGATCCAGACAATACGCGGTCGATGCCGCCGCAGGTGGCAGCTTCGACGGGGTTAGATGTGCTCTCGCACGCGCTGGAATCCTATACAGCGATTCCCTTTGACCAACGGCCGCGCCCCGAGCGGCCGCAGTTGCGTCCGGCCTATCAGGGTTCGAATCCGATCAGTGATCTATGGTCGTTGCAAGCCTTGAAGCTGATGGCGGAGTTCTTGCCTCGGGCGGTGGCTGATCCGGGCGATGACGAGGCGCGCGGGCAAATGAGTCTGGCGGCGGCGTTGGCGGGCATCGGTTTTGGCAATGCGGGCGTGCACTTGCCGCACGGTATGTCGTATCCGGTAGCGGGTATGGTCAAAAGCTATGTGCCCGATGGCTACGATATAGACTATCCGCTAGTGCCGCACGGTATCGCGGTGATTGTCAACGCGCCGGCAGCCTTTCGCTTTACGGCTTCGGCCTGTGCCGACCGGCATTTGCGCGCGGCAGGGGTGTTGGGGGCAGATATCAGCGGGGCGAAGGAGGCGGATGCGGGGGCGGTGTTGGCCGATCGCATTATCGAACTAATGCGCGAATTGAAGATACCTAATGGTTTAGGCGCTTTAGGCTATGGCAGTGAGCATATTCCGGGTTTGGTCGAGGCTACTCTGCCGCAGCATCGGGTGACCAAGCTCTCGCCGAGGGAAGCCAAGGCGGAGGATTTGACGGCGATTTTCGAAGACGCGTTGAGCTATTGGTAGGAATCTGTTGAGCTAATCGGCGGCCACTTGCAAACAGAGCGTCGCCCAGTTTTGATAACAGAGCCGGCCATTGGTCTGCAAGGCGTGCAGGTATTGCGCCCTATCGGCCTTTATTTGTTCGCCGTCGAGTTTTTCTTCGCGCAGTTCGTCATCAAAGGCTTTGACCATATCGCCGATGATTTTCTCCGTCGCTTCCATGTGAAACAAGACGCCGTAGGTCGCGCTATCGTAGGCGAAAGCCTGGCAGGCGGTCTGGGCAGAGGAGGCCAGCGAGGTGGCGCCTTTGGGCAGGTCGAATATATCGCCGTGCCAGTGATAGCCCATAAAGGAAGGTTCCATCGCGTGCATCAGCGGGTCTTCGTCGGCGGCCGAGGTGAGCTCGACGGGGTGCCAACCGATTTCTTTTTTTGCGCCGCGCGTGACCGACGCGCCCAACGTGGCGGCGACGATCTGGCTGCCCAAGCAGATGCCGAGCACGGGCTTTTGCTCTTTGAGCGCCTGGTCGATAAGCCGCATGGCGTCGGTAATAAAGGGGTAGCGATTGTGCTCGTAGACGCTCATCGGGCCGCCTAAGACCACCAAGCCGACGGCACTTCCCATATAGCGCGGGACTTCTTCACCGGCGAAGGTGCGCACATAGGCGGGTTCGAGACCGTAGTTTTGCAAGATCTGACCAATGATGCCGAGATTCTCCGGCGGAGCATTCTGCAATACCCATATTTTGGCTATAGTTAGGTCGTTTCTCCGATTAGCACGGGTTCGCGTTCGAGGCGAATGTAGAAGGTTTTTTCGACGGCGTTTTGTATCTCGCCTGCTAAGGCGAGTATGTCGGCCATGGTGCCGCCGCGGTTGACTAGTGACAGTGCGTGATGTTCTGAAATGCCGGCACCGCCTTGCACAAAGCCCTTGGCGAAACCGGCGTTCTCGACGAGCCAGCCGGCCGGCACTTTGACGCCGTCGGGGCCGGGAAAGTTGGGTATGCCGGGGTGTTGCTGCTGTAATTTGGCGAAGGCCTCGGTGGTGATGACCGGGTTCAAAAAGAAGGAGCCGACCGAGCGGGCGTTGGCATCTTCGGGGTCAACGAGCATGGATTTTCCGCGTCTGAGCTGCAGCACGGTCTCGCGCACGGCGGTGAGTGCGGGGCGACCGGGGCTTAAGCTGTTGAGTTGCTCGCCGATCTGGCGGCGCAATTCGGGGTAGCGAATCTGTGGCTGGCCGCTCGCATCTAGACGATAGGTGACGGCTGTAATTATATAGCGGTCGCGGTCGGCGGCTTTAAAGCGGCTGTGGCGATAGGCGAAGTCGCATTGTGCGGCGCTAAAGACGACCTCTTGCAGGTTTTGACGATCTAGGCCCTGCACTTCGACGATCGTGTCTTTCACTTCCTGGCCATAAGCACCGACATTCTGGATCGGCGTCGCGCCGAGTAGACCGGGGATGCCCGAGAGGCATTCGACGCCGGCTAATCCGCGCTCGATGCAGGCTGCTACAAAGGAATCCCAATCCTCACCGGCGGCGGCTAGTACCGTTTCGCCGGAATAGTCCAGCCCGTGCAAGGCGATTTTCAACACTAGGCCGTCGAAACCGGCATCGGCAAAAAGCACATTACTACCGCCGCCGAGCACTTGTACCGCGCGGTCTGTAGATGCCGCCCATTGCAAGCAGGCACGTATTTCGTCGATGGATGTGCATTCGGCGTAGTAGCCGGCTGGGCCGCCCAGGCGTATGGTGGTTTGCGGGGCGAGTGGGATATTTTGTCGTATGGGGTTCGGTGGGTTCATGGCAGGAAAATAATAAGGAAGTTCGGCTGTGTAAAAGCCGGCGCTCTTTGTTGCGTCCGTTCCCGCCCGCGCGTAGTTTAACTTGGCCATGAAAAAGAGAATCTACCTCGCCAGCCCCTACGGCTTTTCTACCCAGTGGAAAGAGCAATTGTTGCCGCCCTTCGTCGCCGCACTCGAAGCTTTGGGCGCGGAGGTTTGGGAGCCCTTTGCCCGCAATAATCAAATCGACTTTTCTGAGGCGGGTTGGGCTTATAAAGTAGGTCAGGCCGATTTGCGCGATGTGGTTGAGTCGGACGCGATCTTCGCCATCGTCAATGGCACACCACCCGACGAAGGCGTGATGGTCGAGTTGGGTGCGGCGATCGCCCTGGGCAAGAAGACCTTTCTCTTCCGCGACGATTTTCGCCGCTGTACTGACTCCGAGGATTATCCACTCAACCTGATGTTGTTCACCGGTCTGCCCGAGGATAGCTGGCAGGACTATTATTATACTGTGCTCGACGAGATCGCCGCACCGGACAAGGCGTTGGCGCGTTGGCTACAAGGGACACTGGACTAAACGATGCGCACCGATATCGACGCCCACTTATTGCAGGACCCGGATGTCAAAGCCTCGGAAGAGGTTTTGCGCGCCTGCGTACACTGAGGTTTCTGCAACGCGACCTGTCCCACCTACTTGTTGACCGGTAATGAATTGGAAGGGCCACGCGGGCGGATCTATCTGATAAAAAACGTGCTTGAAAAAGGTATCAAAGCCAGCCGTAAGACGCTGGAGCATATCGACAATTGCCTGGGCTGTCTGGCCTGTGAAACGACTTGTCCGAGCGGAGTCGATTATTCGCGGCTTTTGGAAGAGGCCCGGCCGCGTCTCGACAAACTGGTCAAGCGCCCCTTTACGGATCGTTTGCTGCGCGAGATGTTGACGCGGATGTTGCCCTATCCAGGTCGCTTTCGCTTCGCGCTCAAGATGTCGGGGCTGGGCCGGGTTTTCTCCTGGTTGATGCCGAAGAATATGCGCCCCTTGTTGGATATGGCGCCGAAGCGGCTGCCGCGCCCGGCCGAAGTCGCCAAGACGGGCGTCGTGCCGGCCACGGGCGAAAAGCGCATGCGGGTGGTGTTGCTTACCGGTTGCGCGCAGCAAGTGCTCGGTCCGCAGATCAACGATGCGACGGTGCGTTTGTTGACCCGGCTCGGCGTCGAGGTGGTGATCCGTTGACCTTTCATATGGGCGAGCGCAAACGCAGCCGCAAGCTGATGGCGCATAATATTGAGGTGTGGCACAAGGAACTGCAAGAGGGTGGGCTGGACGCGATCGTGCTCAATACGTCGGGTTGTAGTACGGCGGTCCGGGAGTATGATTATATCTTCCGCCACGATCCTAAATTGGCAGAAAAGGCCAAGGAGGTGACGGCGCTGGTCAAAGATATTTCGGAGGTGGTGGCGGAGTTGGGTTTGGGTGAGGCGAACAAGGCTTCGAAGCTGAAGGTCGCCTATCACGACGCCTGCTCGCTGCAACACGGTGCCCAAGTTAAATCAGCCCCGCGTCAATTGCTCAAGGATGCCGGGTTTGAAGTCGTCGAGGTGCCCGAGGCGCATATCTGCTGCGGCAGCGCCGGGACCTATAATATGCTGCAGCCCAAGCTCGCCGGTCAGTTGCAGGCGCGCAAAGCCGAGCATATCGAAAGCGTCGCGCCGCAAGTGGTGGCGGCGGGCAATATCGGTTGTATGGAACAGATCGCCGGCGGCGTCAAGGTGCCGGTGGTGCACACGGTTGAGTTATTGGATTGGGCGACGGGCGGGCCTCGTCCGACGAAGCTGCCGCGTTAAGTTACCTTGCCCGGATCGTCTTTGAGCTTCCCGACTTCCTTTTTTAATGTTTGCACGTCCTGCCGCAATTTCCCCACCCAGAAAATCATCGCGACGACCAGGCCTTTGAAGAGCAGTTCGCTGATGCCGTCTAATAGTTCTTTGTCCATCGTGTTGTCCCCTTAATTAAGATTGTTCGATTGCTCGCTAAGTATTGACGACGGTGAAGACTTCGCTTGCCCAACTCAGACTCAAGGGCAGGCGCAGGTCGTCGGGGGCGAGGGTGATCTGGGCTTGTGTTGGTTGGGGGAGTAGGAGAATGGCGTAGATATGGCGAAAGTAGGCGTGGCTGGTCTAAACTAGACCAGGGGGCTTGACGTATGCAAGTGTTTTTTTCACGCAATTGTTAATAGAGTCCGCATGGATATCTCATATATAGATTGCGCTTATAGCTGGCTTTTTAGCTCTACGAGCAACTCGTATTCCTGGGCAGCTATGGCGTTTAGTGCCTCTATACGCCTGGTTGGCGCCACCGGCCGCCGGTGTTGTGCGCGCAATAAGACGAGGCGCAGGTCATTGACTTGATGGACCAATTCCATCCAATGGTTCGATAGTGGGCGTATTAATATCTGTCTCGCTTCTAATAAACACAGCCGGCCCAACATGCATTTCTTGTGTTCCCACAGGATGCGCCAGATAATCGGCGTAAAGTTTGTCGGGTCGCATCCCGATGTTTCGAGATGTTCCTTCAATATTTCGTATATGCCGATGCCCCAAGCGCCGCCCAACCTCGGTCTGGCGAGCGATCTGTAACGCTCTGCCGTATTGTGCGCCAATAGGTAATCGTCCAATTGTTCGTTTATGTTGGCGATATCGAGGAGGGCGGTCTGTTCGCCGAGGTACTTGTATAAAAAGACGCGCGGTCGGTCTTGCATTGCCGCGGCAAACCACGGTGGCATCTGTTGGTCGTTATGCAATACTTGCTGTAGGTGCGTTTCTTTGTTCCAACTCAGTGCTTTTTGCACGTTTGCAAACGACAGTGGTTCTGTAGTGTAGTTGCCTCTTTCGTCGTAGCCGGAAACTGCGAAAACCTGCTCTATATCGCTATAGCCGGAGATAAGCACTTCGTGGATGAAGTGGCTGCGTTGGTAGTGTGGTTTATTGGGCAAGTCGTAGAAGTCGACGTCGATTTGCACGTAGTAGTCTTGCTTGATCCGGTCTTTGATCCAGCGTATGAATTCGACGGGCGAGGATGTCAGTGTGTCGCGGTCGATCGATTGCACGTCAAGCAGGGGGCAGGCTTGGTAGTAGAGGTGGCGGA
>LWDU01044585.1_pt1 | contig 11683 bp, 5 predicted proteins | sample 727161 | NCBI WGS metagenome assembly LWDU01 (sample SAMN04566230, study PRJNA314399) | hydrothermal vent metagenome | isolation source: deep sea hydrothermal plume seawater | place: Mexico: Gulf of California, Guaymas Basin | collected 2004-07-11 | reverse complement strand
AATCAAATCCGTGATTAAGTGGTAGAAATTCTTTTTGATAGCCTAAATGCCATTTTCCAATTACAGCAGTTTTATAATTTTTTTCTTTTAACACTTCTGCAATGGTTTTTTCTTTTGAATGTAAACCAGTTTTTGATCTAGGAGATAATGCCCCGTTAATACCAATTCTATTAGGATATGTACCTGTTAATAAACCTGCCCTTGAAGCGCTACAAACAGCTTGCGCTGAATAGAAATTCGTAAATAGCATTCCATCATCTGCTAGTCTATTAATGTTAGGAGTACTATAGTTAATTGCGCCAAAACTTTCAATATCGCCATAGCCCATATCATCTAATAGTACAATTACAATGTTAGGGTCGGCTTGTTTATCTACCTTATTGTTTGAGCAATTATAGCATAGCATTGTAGATGCTAGCAGAAATGTAGCTATAAAATTAATTTTCATTAATATGTCGTTGTTAAAATTAAACTACCTTCATTTAAGGTAATACTATCCATCCATTGAATATATTCTCCAGAAATAACATTCTTTAGTTTCCTTCCATATAAATTTAGTTCTAAAAACCTTTTTAAACTTAGCTTATAAGGAGATTTGTTTTTATTTAAAATTATAAGCGTGGTTTCACTATCATATGTTCTGGCTAAGAGATATACTCCGTCTTTAGGAGCAAAATGAATTGTTTCTCCTTCTATAATTGTTTTGCTGTTTTTCCTGAAATTCAGTAATGTTTTTAGAAATCCTTGCATTTCAATTTGCTCTTCACTTAAACCACTCTGATCAAATGCATTAATCTTATCAGAACTCCATCCTCCAGGAAAATCAGATCTAATTAACCCATGATCTCCTGGTTTGCTAGAATCATGCATTAATATTTCACTCCCATATAAAATTTGTGGTATTCTAGGTAGCATTGAAATTAAACCAAGCGCCATTTTTGTTTCAGTAAGATTTCTATTGAATTGAGTAAAAACTCGACTCATATCATGATTGTCAGTAAATAATAACAACGATTTTGGGTTAGGGTAGTAGTAGTCGTTTGATAATCCTTCGTAGATTTTAATTAATCCCGAATTCCAATTCTCTTCTTCTGAAATTCCCTCATAGATTGCCTTCTGCATAGGAAAATCCATTGTTGATTTTAGGTTTGATTGGTATCCGTCCTTATTATTAGATCCCTGTTGCCAATAACCCACTAATAGAGGATTGTATGACCATTCCTCGCCAACAATATTGAATTTTGGATATTCATCCATTATTGATTTCGCCCAATTACTCATAAAGTTTTTGTCTGGATATGAATAGGTGTCCTGTCTAATTCCTGAAAGATTTAATGTTTCTATCCACCAAATAGAATTCTGTATTAAATAAGTAGCCATATATAAATTTCTTTGATTTAAATCTGGCATTACAGATACAAACCAGCCATCCGTCATTCCTTTTAAATCAACGCTGGAAGCATAAATATCTTGATTCGTTGTTCTTCTATGATTAGAATAGATCATGTTTTTTTTAAATTCTTCAATTGATTTTGACTGTTCATATATTTCTTGATAATTGATCCAATCTTTAAAAGGGAGATCATCCATCCACCAATGGTAAAGACCGCAATGATTAACAATAATATCTTTAATTAATTTTATCCCTTTTCCCTTGGCTTTATTTGCTAATTCAATATATTCAGCATTTGTCCCAAATCTAGGATCTACCTTATAATAATCTGTAGTAGCATAACCATGATATGAATACACTTCCATATCATTTATTAGCACAGGATTTAACCAGATTGATGTAAAACCCATATTATTTATGTAATCAAGGTTATTTATAATACCCCTTAAATCTCCACCATGTCTAGAGTATGTATTACTCCTATTAACATCTTTTTCTCTAAGTGAATTAAAGGAATCATTAGACTCATCACCATTAGAAAACCTATCTGGAGTAATTAAATAAACTACATCTGAATTATTAAAACCTTCTGAATTTTTTTCTGGATTTCTTCTTTTACTTAATAGGTATTCTGAGTAATGATTATTGCCATTATTATCATCAAAATTTAGCTTTATTTTACCAGGTTTTGTTTTTGAATCAATCTTAAGATTAATAAATAAGTAATTAGGAGAATCTGCTTTATTAACTGAATTTATAGTAACACCAGGGTAATTTACATTAACATCGTAATTTTTAATATTATCACCTTTTACTAGTAATTGAAGATTAGTGTTATTAAAGCCTATCCACCAATTTGGAGGTTCTATTCTATCAATTTGAGTAAAAGAAAGTGATGGAAATAGAATTAAAATATAAAATATTAGCTTCTTCAAAATTTAATTTTACTATTAATTAAGAATTATTTTAAATGTTAATAAAATAACAGTAAGATAAATATATAAAATTTTGATCTTTAGAACCATTAAATGTAAGTTTGCAGAACTAAAAACTAATAATAATAGTATGAGAACAAATCTAAATTCTCTGATACTGCTCTTTTTTTTATTTCCTGTTTTAATATTTGGACAAAATTTATTGAGTGGATCAGTTGTAGATGAAACTTCATCTAGTGGGATTGCCGGTGTAAACATCCTTGTTAAAGGAACAGCTAATGGTGCGGCAACAGATATTGATGGGACATTCAAAATTAGTGTTAATTCAGGTGATGTATTGGTATTTTCATACCTTGGATACGTAACAAAAGAAGTTGTGTATTCTGGTCAAGCAACAATTAGTGTTGTAATGACTGAAGATTCATCGGTTTTAGATGAAGTAGTTGTAATTGGGTATGGTTCAGTTAAAAAAGGCGACCTAACCGGTGCAGCTGATCTAATAACATCTGAAGATTTTAATCAAGGGGCTATACTATCTCCAGAACAATTAATTACTGGAAAATTAGCGGGTGTATCCGTTACTTCTGGTAGTGGAGCACCTGGAGAGGGTCAAGCGATTAGAATTAGAGGTCTTGGTTCGCTATCCTTAACAAATTCACCATTAATTGTAGTTGATGGTGTACCATTAAATGATGGTGGAGTAGGTGGTTCAAGAAATGCACTAAACACAATTAATCCTGCGGATATTGAAAGCATGACGGTTTTAAAAGATGCTTCAGCTACTGCTATTTATGGTTCTAGAGGAGCTAATGGTGTTATAATAATAACAACACTAAAAGGTAAGGATTCAGAATTTAAATATAATTTCAATAAAAAATATTCTATCTATACTCCAATCAATAAAGTAGATGTGCTAACAGCTACAGAATTTACAGATCTTATTACAAGCACTGGCAATGATAATGCAATTGCTGCATTAGGAGGATATGAGAATGATTGGCAGGATGTGATTTATTCAACTGTAAGCGGAAGTGAATATAATTTTAGTGCAGTAGGAAGTGCGTATGGAGTTCCTATGAGAGCTTCTATAGGAATGGGTGATCACGATGGTATTTTATTAGGAGATAATTTTTCTAGAAACACCTTATCCTTAAATTTAAGTCCATCACTTTTTGACGATAAATTAGAAATGGATTTTAATCTTAGGATGATGGATACTAAGAATACATTTGCCAATAGAGGAGCTATTGGAAGTGCTATTAGTTTTGATCCTACAAAACCAGTCTATAATGGGTCACAATATGATGGTTATTATGCTTGGATTGATTCAGCAACGGGTAACCAAGCAGCTATTGGAGCACCAACCAACCCTCTAGCACTACTTAATTTGACAGACGATGTTTCTGAAGTTCAAAGAGTTATAACAAATTTAAAAATGGATTATGAACTTCCCGTTGATGGTTTAACAGCAACTGTTAATATTGGTTATGATAAATCTGAAAGTGATGGTTCTAGAACTACTTCAGAGCTAATTCCTACAGCAGACCCAACATGGAATGGTGCATTAAGCACATATACTCAATCAGCAACCAATATGCTATTTGATGCGTATTTAACTTATAATAAAGACGTTGATGATCATACTGTTAATGCAGTTCTGGGTTATTCATATCAAGCATTTGAATTTGATAATTATTCTTATGATAGTGAAGCTGAAGAAGATGGCAATGATTATGAGTTTATTGATAAGTCTAAAAATGTGTTATTATCTTATTTTGGTAGAGTAAATTATGATTATAAAGGAAAGTATTTACTTACAGCAACTGTAAGAGCAGATGCTTCCTCAAAATTAAATCCAGAAGATAGATGGGGAATTTTTCCTTCTGTTGCTCTAGCATGGAATGTTGATCAGGAAGACTTTTTTACAGGTAAAATATTTAATAGCCTTAAGCTAAGACTTGGATATGGCCAAGTGGGTAATGTAAATGGTCTTGGAGATTATAAATTCCTTACTCGATATACAGGAAGTACTTCAACTGCCAATTATCAGTTTGGAGACTCTTTCTATCAGACATACAGACCTGAACCAATTAATCCTGATTTGAGATGGGAAGTTGGACAAACCTTAAATATAGGAATGGATTATACTATGTTTGACAGTAAATTAACAGGTTCTGTAAATGTTTATAAAAAAACAACTAAAGATCTGATTGCATATACTCTTGTTGATCCATTTACAAATTTTGGAAATAGAATTGATGCTAATATTGGAGATATGGAGAATAAAGGGGTTGAACTTTCTTTCAATTTCCCATTGGCAAAAACTGACGATTATGAAAATATAATAGATTTTAATATAGCATTTAATGATAATGTAGTAACTAGACTGCCAGATCAACAATTTGTTGGTGGAATTTCTGGTGGAGTAGGAAATAATATCCAAACTCATGTCGAGGGTGAATCGCCTTACAGTTTTCTAGTTTACCAGCAAGTATATGATAGTAATGGAACACCAATAGAAGGTGTATATGTAGATAGGAATAATGATAACATTATTAATGATGATGACAGATACATAAAAGAAGATCCTTTTGCTGATATAATTATAGGTCTTACAAATACTGTAAGATGTGGATCATGGGATTTCTCAATAACAGCAAGAGCAAGTATTGGAAATTATGCTTATAACAACGTAGCTTCTAATGCAGTTCTTAATCAGGCTTGGAATTCATTCCAGATTTTAAATAATGTACATAGTGATTATTTAACCACTGGATTTCAATTCACAACTGAAAATTCACTTTTAAGTGATCATTATATTCAAGAAGCTTCGTTTGTAAAAATTGATAATATATCGATTGGTTATACAATACCAGATTTTATGGGGGATTGTAAGTTAAGATTTTATGGATCTATTCAGAATGTTTACACTTTTACTGACTATGATGGCTTAGATCCTGAAATATATGGCGGAATAGATAATAATTTTTATCCAAGACCTCAAACTGGTGTGCTTGGACTTAGTATAGATTTTTAAAAAATAAAGAAAATGAAAAATATATTCAAAAAACTAATTTTTATTTTAAGCATATCAGCTTTCATTACTTCTTGTCATGATGACTTAAATCAATCTCCGATTGATCCTGATAGCTTTACTGAGGAGGATGTTTTCGCAAGTGCTGCTCAAGCTAAAGGAGCTCTAGCAAAATTATATGCTAGTCTTGCTCTTACCGGTCAAGCTGGGCCTGCTGGAAATGCCGACATAGCAGATATAGATGAAGGCTTTTCTCAGTTTTCTAGAATGCTTTTTAATTTAAATGAAATAACTACTGATCATGCTGTAGTAGGATGGGGTGATCCTGGATTACCTGATCTTCATGGCATGTACTGGTCAAGCAGTAATGACTTTACTGAGGCAATGTACTATAGATTAGCACAGGAAGTTACTTTCTGTAATTCATTTATTATGAATGCATCAAATTTAACTGGAGATGAAGTTCAAACATATATTGCAGAAGCCAGATTTTTAAGAGCTTATGCCTATTATAATCTATTAGATCTTTATGGCAATGTTCCATTAACGACTGTGATATCTACAGAACTACCAACTCAAAGTACAAGAACAGAGCTTTTTAACTTTATTGAAGAAGAATTATTGGCCATTGAGCCGTCTTTGGCAACAGCCAATGAATATGGTAGAGTTGATAATGTAGCCGCTCATGCACTACTTTCTAGATTGTATTTAAATGCTGAAGTTTGGACTGGTCAAGCTAGATATAATGAGTGCGTTACTTACTCTGAGAATGTAATGAATTCAGGATATAGCATTAATATGAATGATGCTAATGGAAATGGTACTGCTTATGATGAACTATTCCTTGCTGATAATGATATTAATGGCGCTCAAAATGAATTCATTTTTGCATTAAATTTTGATGGATTACAATCTCAAACTTGGGGAGGCACAACCTTTTTAGTACATGCATCAATTGGTGGAAATATGAATCCTACTGATTTCGGAGTTAATGGAGGATGGGGAGGTTTAAGAACTACTAAGAATTTAGTAAATCAGTTCTCTGTTGATATAAATGATTTAAACAGTTCATTAGGAACTCAATCAGATTGGGGTTTAGTTGGAAATGCTACTCCTAATGGTTGGGATGGTCCAGATTTAGAAATGTATCAGACTGGATCAAATCAGTTTGCAGTTTATGCAGATTTAACCGCTGGTGAAATGAAATTTAGATACAATGAAGATTGGGGTCAAAATTATGGAGACAATGGAGCTGATGGAACACTTGATGGTGGTGGATCAAATATCCCAATAGCTTCTGCTGGCACATACTATATTACAATGGACTTAAATGATGCTACCTACAGCATTAGTCCTTTTACTGCCGATCAAAGAGGAATGTTCCATTCAAGTGGACAAAATTTAGAAATAGAGTCTATTCCTCCTTTTTCAGATGGGTACGCAGTTACCAAATTTAAAAATGTAGATTCAAATGGAAATCAAGGAAATGATAGTTCAGGTACTTGGTGTGATACTGATATACCTTTAATTAGATTAGCTGAGATATATTTAAACTATGCTGAAGCAGCATTAAGAGGTGGAGGAGGAGATTTAAATACAGCTGCAGTTAAAATTAATGAGCTTAGAGAAAGAGCATATGGAAATACTTCAGGTAATATTTCTAGCTCAGATCTTGATCTACAATTTGTTCTTGATGAAAGATCAAAGGAATTATATTGGGAGGGCCAAAGAAGAACGGATTTAATTAGATATAATCAATTTACAACAGCTACTTATTTATGGCCATTTAAAGGAAATGAACCTACTGGTGTAAGTGTTGATTCATATAGAAATTTATATCCTTTGCCTAGTAACGTAATATCTGTTAACACAAACCTATCACAAAATGAAGGTTATTAATATATTCAAAATGAAAAAAATAATTTATAAATCAATATTCTTATTAAGCATTTTAATTGTTAACTTTTCATGTGATGATATTGAAAGTGTATATTTAAATGCTGATGCAGAAACTATTTTAAGCTTATCTGCTGAAAATGTTACATTGACAGAAGATACAGCTTTAAATGAAATTTTAACTGCTACTTGGACTGAGCCAGAATTTGGATTTAATGCAGCTGTATTATATACTGTCTTAATTGATTATCAAGGTGGTGATTTTTCTGATGCTCAAATAGTTCCAGCAGGATCTAACCTAGATATGTCATTTACTGTTGATGAGCTAAATGCTAAAATGCTCTCATTAGGACTTACTCCTAATGAGGTAACTACAGTTAGTTTTATAGTAAGAGTTACTCTTAGTGAATATCAAGAGATGTATTCTAATACTGTTTCATTATCTGTGACTCCTTATTCTTCACTTTTAGATTTATCAACAAACCTAGGTGTTGTTGGTAGCGCTACTCCTGGAGGTTGGGGTAATCCAGATGTCCCTGATCTTCCTTTTTATGCTACATCTACTCCAAATGTGTTTGTTGCTTATGTAACGCTTGGAAATGGTGAGATAAAATTTAGGGCAGATAATTTATGGACAGAAAACTGGGGTGATGATGGTGCTGATGGGACCATTGAGTCTAATGGAGCAAATATTGCTGTTAGCGCAGGAACGTATAAAATAATGCTAGATATGGGTAATATGACCTATACTATGGAAGAATATTCCTGGGGAATTGTAGGTAGTGCAACTCCTGGAGGTTGGGGCGGACCAGACCTAATGTTGCATTATAATCCTTATCAAGATGATTGGAAAGCAGTAGTAACTCTTATTGATGGAGAGGCGAAATTTAGATTCAATAATGATTGGGCTATCAATTACGGTGATGATGGAGTAGATGGATCTATGGAAGCTAATGGAGCTAATATAGCTGTTACAGCAGGACATTATCTTGTTACAATGAATTTAAATACTCAAGAATATTCAATGGAGGCAGTTGATGTTTGGGGGCTTGTTGGTAGTGCTACTCCAAATGGTTGGAATGGACCAGATCAAAAATTTGTTCCTGACTTTGGAGTAAATGAAGGATATTATTATATATCCGGAGCGGAGCTAATTGATGGAGAGATTAAAGTTAGGCAAAATGATGCTTGGGGTGTAAATTATGGTGATGATGGAGCAGATGGAACTCTTGAGGCTAACGGCGCAAATATTCCGGTTACTGCTGGCACTTATAATATCACGATAAACTTTTCAGTTGATCCACCAACAATAGGTATATATCAGTGGTAAAAATTATTTTTAAATTGTTTTAGTTGAACCTACAGAGAAATTTTAAATTTTCTATGTAGGTTCAGTTTTTTATAAGAATAATATAATATTTTGCGTAACGAAATATATTGATTAAATGAAAAAAATAAATTATTTATTTCTACTTTTTTATAGCATTTCTTTTTCCCAACTATCTACAGATCCTTCGCCATTTGAGGTAGATCAGTCTGTTACTATTACTATTGATGCTAACAGTAATGATACAAATTGTAATGGATTTAATAATCCAAACAAGGTTTATATGCATTCAGGAATTGGAACGGATAGTAGTCCTTGGGGACTTTCAGTTGTGGGTAATTGGGGTCAAGATGATGGGGTAGGTGAAATGAATGATAATGGTGATGGAACATGGAGTATAACATTAATACCAGAAGACTACTTCTCATTAACAGCAACCCAAGCAGCATCTGCTACAAAAATGGGCCTTGTTTTTAGAAATGAAGATGGAAGTCAGGAATTTAAAGATGATGGTTGTTCTGATTTTTTTATAAATATTGGTGCTTTTCAGGTAGAAATGATTAACCCAGATGATAGCGGTATTATTATAGTTGATTATAATCAAGGAACACAAATAATTGTTCAAAACACTAATGGTAATGCAAACTATGAACTTTATGTTAATGGCAGTTTAGTAGACTCTGAAAACGATATAAATTTTTATAATGGATATCAATTCTCTAATTTATCAGAAAACCAATATTGTGAATTAGTTATCTCACAAGGAAGTAGTTCTATTACCAGAACCTTCACAATATTAGTTAATAATACTGCAACTGAATCACTTCCAGGAAATTTAGAAAACGGAATTAATTACCATCAAAGTAATTCATCAAAAGCTACTCTTGTAATTGATGCTCCTTATAAAGATTTTATTTATGTTTCGGGTAGTTTTAATAATTGGACTCCAACTTCAGAATATGCAATGAGAAAGGATCCTAATTCTGAAAAATTCTGGCTTGAGATAGATGGATTAACATCTGGAGTTGATTATACTTATCAATACTGGGTAGCGGATTTATCACCACTTGATGAATCACCTAAACTTGTAAAAACTGCTGATCCTTTTTCAACTATGGTTTTATCTCCTTTTGATGATCCATGGATTCCAGAGAATTCTTATCCCAATATTCCTGAATATCCTTCTGGACAAGAAAGAGAAGTTACTGTTTTAAAAACGGGTCAATCCAATTATAATTGGCAAGTTGAAAATTTTGAAAAACCAAATGAAGAAGATCTTATAATATATGAAGTATTGATAAGGGATTTTGATGGTGATAGGACATTTCAGAATCTAATTGATAGAATAGATTATTTTAAAGATTTAAATATCAATGCAATAGAGCTTATGCCAGTAATGGAATATGAGGGAAATGAAAGCTGGGGATACAATACAGCATTTCATATGGCAGTAGATAAGTTTTATGGGCCTGAAGATAAACTAAAGGAGTTTGTTGATCTTTGTCATCAAAATGGTATTGCAGTAATTTTAGATATTGTATTGAATCATGTAATGGGGAGAAGCCCTATGGATAGAATGTGGATGAATGATAGTGATGAAAATGGCTGGGGAGAACCAAGCGAGGAAAACCCGTATTTTAATGAAATAGCTACCCATAGCTATGGAATAGGCAATGATTTTAACCATCAAAGCGCTTATACACAATATTATACCCAAAGGGTTATAAAACATTGGATTGAAAATTTTAAAATTGACGGATTTAGATGGGACCTAACAAAAGGGTTTACTCAGAGTTGTAGTGCAGGAGATTATGATTGTACTAATAGCTATCAGCAAGATAGAGTAGATATACTTAAGAGTTATGCAGATTACTCTTGGAGTTTAGACGAGGATCATTATGTTATTTTTGAACATTTAGGATGGGATTCTGAAGAACAAGAATGGGCTAATTATCGTTTAGATGAAGGAAAAGGAATTATTATGTGGGGAAAAGTAAATAATCCTTATTATCAACTTGCAATGGGATATGGACCAGACAGTAATTTTAATAGAATGGGACATGAAAGTCGTGGATTCAATGGGAAAAGATTACTTGGATATTTTGAGAGTCATGATGAGGAAAGAGTAATGTATAAGAGCACACAATTTGGAAATAGCAGTGGGTCTTATAATATTACAAATGTAAACACTTCGCTTGAGCGCATGTCAGCAATTGGTGCAATTAGTTTAACCATTCCAGGGCCTAAAATGATTTGGCATTTTGCAGATTTAGGAATGGACAACTCATTATTTACCTGTTATGATGGAAGTGTTAATGACCCAGATTGTAAGTTAGATACTAAACCACAGCCTCAATGGGATGAGAATTGGTTAGGTAATTCTAATAGAAGACAGGTTTATGATGATTGGTCAAGAATTATTGATTTAAAGATAAATGAAGATGTTTTTGAAGGAAATTATAATATATCTTCTGGAGGTTTAACTCCAATTATTTATATATGGAATGATAATATTTCAATTGAAAACTTAAAGAATATAGTTGTTCTATCCAATTTTGATGTAATATCAAAGAATGTAACCCCGAATTTCCCTTTTACTGGAATTTGGTATGACTTAATGGATGCTGATGGTAATACTTCAATAGATGTTACAAGTACAACTAACCAGATAACATTGGAGCCTGGTGAATTTAAAATTTATGGTAATCAGGATGCAGAAACACTATCAAATGAAGTTGTCTCACATAATAGTTTTAAAATTTTCCCAAATCCTGCTCAGAATAATTTTAGGATAAACAAGAATGTTCATGAACTTAAAATATTTGATATTACAGGTAAACTGATTATTGAATTTAAGGGAGAATACCAAAGCAATCAAATATTTGATATTAGGTACTTAGATAAAGGATATTACCTTGTTAAGATCATTAATGATAAAGGGAATACAGAAATTAAAAAATTGGTTAAATATTAATCCCATCCAGGAGGTCCTGGAGGAGAAGATTGTGCCTGAGCTTTTTTAGGATTAAGTATAGCAAATGTTCCAATAGCAGTTAGTGCTGCATATTTTCCCATCTTTTTTATTGCCTGTTTTCTTG
>LWDU01043951.1_pt1 | contig 11687 bp, 10 predicted proteins | sample 727161 | NCBI WGS metagenome assembly LWDU01 (sample SAMN04566230, study PRJNA314399) | hydrothermal vent metagenome | isolation source: deep sea hydrothermal plume seawater | place: Mexico: Gulf of California, Guaymas Basin | collected 2004-07-11 | reverse complement strand
ACAAGTGCTTCTCCAGCAAGACCAACCTTGACGATCCGTTTGGCAAGCTGACGTGCCAGCAGTCCTCCGAGACGGTCGACCTTGTGCAAATCCTTTCCGAACCAGGCTCCGCCGCCGATAGGAACAGTTGGGCCGTAGGCATCAACGACAAGTTTCTTGCCTGAAAGTCCGTTATCGCCGTTTGGTCCAACCGAAACAAACATACCGCCGCCGTACTGCGCGAATCAAGCTGCGACCGGAGGCAACGCTCGAATAAAGAGTTAAGTAGTTGGCATCGACAGAAATGATCGAATCGAGATCTAACGTATCACAAAAAAAATCCAGCAGGAGTAGTGTATCCAAAATATGGTGATTCCCACCTATTACTGACTTAAATCGAACCAAGAACCACAACAAAACCCAAATCTCTGATTTTCACCAATCATCACTTCGGAAAAAGAATAAAATCCCAGTAAAAATTTCTCTTGACACTTTAAATCCAAGCAATTACTATTATACCTGAATTTTGATGTTCCTATACTCGACGGGGTAACAAACTAAGGCTTTGCCATTTTTTTTCTGGCACAAACCCTTCGTTTCGCCTTATACGCCTGCGCAGTCAAAAACTTACCCCATTTTAGGGGTGCTCAATACCTCCCTTTCTAAGGGAGGTTGTTTACTTAACATTCGGAACAATTTTTTGAATGTTCAATCTGTCACTGGAGAAATACTATGGTTAAACGACTTAACATTGTACTGATCACCTGCCTTTTGGTGTTTACTTTTGGAATATCGACATCTTCCTTATTTGCTCAGGAGAAAGTCCTCACAATTTCCATGGATGCTGGTAATGCCGGACAGGATACTTTTAATCCTTTTACTACCAACCGGACAAATAATGTCTATTACTTGATTTATGACAGACTGGTGGAAATGGGAGCCGATGGGGTCATTTATCCTCATTTATTAAAATCCTGGAACGTTTCAGAGGATGGATTGACCATCACTTTTACTTTAAGAAGTGGCGTAACATTTCATGACGGCTCTTCCTTGAACGCAGAGGTTCTCAAGTGGTTTCTGGAGAATATTGCCAAAGGAAAGTCCAAGTATATGGTAGGCGCTGTTGAGTCTATTGATATTAAAGATGATTTGAGTGTTGTCTTGAATTTGAGCAGACCTGACCCGAATATTTTATATAATTTTACTTCCTCTTTTACTGGAATTCCCAGTAAAAAAGGGATTGAAAAGTATGGGGAAGAGTTTGGTCGCAAATATGTTTCGGGAACCGGTCCGTTTGAGTTTGTTTCCTGGAAAACTGGTGCCGAAATTGTTTTGAAGAAAAATCCGAATTATCAGTGGGGATCCCCTCTTTCTGACAATCAGGGACCGGCTAAAATCGACAAGGTCGTTTTTAAGGAGATCCTGGAAGATTCCACCCGTTATCTTGAATTCAAAACTGGTGGTGTTGACATCCTTGAAAAAGCCCCTTCGCTTTTCTTAGACAAGATCAAAGAGGATTCCAGCGCAAAAGTGATTACGATGGCCAGCAATGGTAATTTTCACATGGTCATGAACACCAAACGTGAATTTCTGAACAATGTGAATATCAGAAAATCGATCGCTCTATCTATTGATCAAAAAAGTATTTTGAAAGCGGTTTTCCAAGGCAACGGCAGTCCGGCTTATACCTATTTGATTGATCGACTTCCTGCACGAAAGGTGGATAAAAAATATGAAATCCATTTTGATCTGGAGAAAGCCAAAGCGATCATGGCGGAAGAAGGATGGAAAGCTGGCAGTGACGGAATTTTGGCAAAAGATGGCAAAAAACTGTCTCTCTCCCTTTGGAGTAAAAGTGATTCAGATGAACGCAAAACTGCAGTTGTCATTCAGGCACAGCTCGCAAAATTGGGCGTTGATGTGAAAATTGAGCAATTTGACCCCAGCTCCATCAAAGCCGAGTTCAAAAAAGGGAATCATGACCTGGTCGTCCGTTCTTATGGTTGGGACAATGCTGATATTCTGGAATGGTTTTTCAATTCAAACCGGCCTGGTTATCCGAATGTCGCCATGTGGCATAACAATGAATCCGACTATTTGATGCATAAAGCAATGACGCGATCTAAAAATTCTGAGGAACGAATTCAGAATTTCAAAGATTATCATGAATATGTGCTCTCTCAGTATGTTTGGGCACCGATTATCAATTCCGTGAATAATCACGCAATCGGTAAACGCGTTAAAATGCCCACACCACGCTTTAAAATTTTGATTGGAGCACCTTTGATGGATATGACCATTCAATAAGCAGACTGGGAAGGACGTCCAGCTAACGCGATCGTCCTTCTCATCAAAGAAAGCCAACGGGTTTTCGCTCCATGTCGGCTGCATTCCCAGAAAAAACAAAATCCTTGAATCAGAAATTTTAGTTTCAATAAATTACGTTTACTCGTTAGTCTCAACTAAGGTCTGCCTGTGATACTATTCGATGATTGGAGATTTAATCATTTCCTTTGATGAGGGCTATCACTTGCCTTTCGGGTTGATTATTTGAGGAAGGGGAATGTGGATATACGTTTTTAGACGTACATTATTGTTAATCCCGATATTTTTTATTATTTCCGTGGTGGTTTTCTCGCTGATCCACCTGGTGCCTGGCAATCCGATTGACTCGTTGCTGGGACCTGGATCGACAGAATTGGACCGAGTTGAATTGACTAAGGCCTACGGATTGGATAAATCACTCCCCGTCCAGTATTTTGTATGGATGAAGAAGTTTATCACTGGCGATATGGGCCAGTCGATCATCGAAAAACAACCGGTGGTGGACATGATCTTCTACAACATGCCCTTTACGGTTCGATTGGGGTTGGCCTCGCTTTTAATTTCCTTTGTTCTGGGAATTTTTCTGGGAATTATTTCTGCTGCCGCAAAAAATACCTACATTGATCACATCTCCATGATTTTGGCACTGCTTGGTGTCACAGTCCCCGCCTTCTGGTTAGGTCTCATCTTGATGTTAATCTTTTCTGTGATGTTAGGATGGTTTCCGGTTTCTGGTTCGGGGAGCCTTAAAACTCTGGTTTTGCCAGCGATCACTGTGGGTTTGGGGGGTGCTGGGCTGATTGCTCGAATTACCAGAGTCAGTATGCTGGAAATGTTCAACAAAGAATTTGTCTTATTGTTGTACGCAAAGGGATTGAGTAAACCTGTTATTATTATTAAACATATTTTCCGAAATGCCCTGATGCCTGTAATAACAATATTTGGATTGAGGCTGGGATGGATTCTGGGAGGAGCGGTAACCATCGAGATTGTCTTTAGTCGTCCTGGAATCGGAAATATGCTCCTTTCTGCTTTGTATCGTCGTGATTATCCAGTAGTCCAGGCATCACTGATATTTCTGACGATGGCGGTTATCATCGGTGCCTTCATTGCGGACATCATGTATTCATATGCTGATCCAAGGGTCAGGGATGTCTATAAATAAAGTAACTTAAGGTATTAGCAATGAGGTGTTAGCAATTAGGTTTTCATACGTCTCACTTCCTTTTTTCAAGTGAATTTATTGCATTTTAGACATTCTTGCCTCACTTTTCGTTTTGGGAAAGAGCGGAAAATAGCTAATCCCTAACAGCTAATGCCTTATACCTGTGTAGTTACTAAATAAATCGAAGTTGAGTATTTTGCATGGATGAAAACAACGTCAGTGAACACAAACATAAACCTCCTTGGCTTGTAATCCTAAAAAGACTCTTCACTAATAAGATGGGTGTCATCGGAACCATCCTGATTTTATGCCTGATCTTAGTCGCTATCTTTGGCCCCCTTCTGGAACCTTATTCCTACAAAGAACAAAACATTGAAATTATGAATCAACCTCCTTCGTCCGGTCACTTGCTGGGAACCGATGACTTTGGGCGGGATGTGCTAAGCCGCATCATCAGAGGGGCACGAATCTCATTTGTAGTCGGGGTCTTATCAGTGGCAATTTCGGTACTGATTGGGGTGGTGATTGGTTCAATTGCTGGGTTTTATGGAGGGGTGATTGATTTGATTCTAACGACTATTGCTGATTTGACCTGGTCCATGCCGGCGATCTTAATTGCTCTTTTATTTGTGGCCATCATTGGTGCAGGATTGGAAAGTGTGGTCCTGGCGATTGGTTTATCTTACTGGGCTCAATACGCCCGTTTGATTCGAGGTCAGATCCTCTCTTTAAAGAGTGCTGTTTTTATCGAGGCGACAAAATCGATGGGTGCCAGTGATTTTGTGATTCTTTTCAAACATCTCCTTCCTAACAGTATTTCCCCAGTTATTGTGGCGGCCACCATCGGAATTGGAAACGCAATTGTCTTAGAAGCGACTCTAGGTTTTCTCGGCATGGGAGCCCAACCCCCGTCACCAAGCTGGGGAGCAATGATGAGCAATGGAACGGCTTATCTCTTTATCTCTCCTTGGATGATTATCTTTCCAGGTTTGGCCATGATGATCACTGTTCTGGGCTTCAATTTGTTTGGAGATTCTCTGATCGACATCATGGATGTTAAAAATAAGGAGTACCTCTAGTGTCGTTCTTAAAAGTGAGTGATCTGGAAGTTGAATTTAGGGTTGATAAAAATACGGTGAAACCCATTGAGAAAGTCTCATTTGAAATGAACGAAGGGGAAGTCCTGGGCATGGTTGGAGAGACTGGCTCGGGCAAATCATTGACGGCTCACGCGATTATGGGATTGTCTTCGTTGGTCGGTGGAAAAATCCGGGGAAGCGTCAAATTTGACGAACGGGAACTCCTTTCCCTTGCCGAGAAGGAGATGCAATCCATTCGAGGCTCTCAAATCGCCCTTATTCCCCAAAATCCAATGACTTCTTTGGATCCTGTCTATCGTGTGGGGGATCAAATTGTTGAGGGTTTATATAAACATGTCAAAATCAGCAAACGAAAAGCCAAACTGCAGGTACTCGACTTGATGGAAAAACTGCGAATTCCAAAACCAGATCGAGTTTTTCAACAATACCCACACCAGCTTTCCGGTGGCTTAAAACAGAGAATTGTGATCGCAATGGGATTGTGTACCAATCCTCGATTATTGATTGCTGATGAACCGACAACCGCACTGGATGTCACAGTGCAGGCTCAGATTATGCGGTTATTTAAGGAGATGACAGTGGACAAAGGGATTGGGCTCTTCCTGATCACTCATGATTTAGGGGTTATCGCACAAGTCTGTGATAAAGTTGCCGTCATGTACGCGGGAAATATGGTAGAGTTTGGGAAAATTGAAACTCTATTCAATACCCCTCGTCATCCCTATACCAAAGCGTTGTTGGAATGTATTCCCTATATTGGTATGAAAAAGGGAACCCTCAATGCGATTTCTGGCAGTGTCCCAAGCACGGCCACTTATCCAAGCGGCTGCCGTTATCATCCCCGCTGTCCGCACTCTGAACCGCAATGTGAAAATGAGATGCCGCCATTCATTAATATTGAGGAAGATACCCAGGTTGCCTGCCATCTCTATCAGGAAAAGAAAGGTTGAAACGATGGGGAAATTCGTAGAAATCAAAGATCTTTCTGTCTCATTTAAAGTCAGTGGCGGGCTGTTTCTACGGACAATCGGGACCATACAAGCGGTCAATAACGTTTCTTTCAGCATTGACAAAGGAGAAATATTGGGGGTTGTCGGGGAGTCTGGTTGTGGAAAATCAACCCTGGCACGATTGATCCTCCGTCTGATCGAATCCAATAGTGGTAGCGTCACTATTGATGGGACCGATATTTTTAAGATGTCCAAAAAAGAGATGCGACAGCATCGGCGTCATATGCAGATGGTTTTTCAGGATCCTTACTCTGCAATGGACCCCCGATATACGATTTTCAGGAGTTTGGTTGAGCCCTTTAAAATTCAAAATGTCCCCTTGCCTAAAGCAGAAAAGCGCAAAAAAATTGATGAAATTCTGGAGTTGGTTGGTCTCAGTACGGAACAGGGACTCGCCTATCCTCATGAGCTTTCAGGTGGACAAAAACAGCGGGCGGATATCGCACGGGCTTTGGTGTTGTCACCTCAATTTATTATCCTGGATGAACCGACTGCTGCCCTGGATGTCTCGGTTCAAGCTCAGATTATTAAACTACTGGAAGGATTAAGAGAGCGATTGAATCTGACATTTCTGTTTATTTCACATGATTTATCGTTGGTCAGTTATTTTTGTGATCGGGTAATCGTTATGTATTTGGGACGAATTGTCGAAATCATTTCTACCGATTTGATTGGAAACACTCCTTATCACCCTTATACAAAGACGCTGATTGACAGTATTTTCAAGACAACACCAGGAAAAAGAAATCAGATTCCCGTAGTGGAAGGTGAGGTTCCCAGCCCTTTTAATTTACCTGCTGGCTGTGTTTTTGCCTCGAGGTGCCATTACGTCAAGTCAATTTGCCGGGAACAAAATCCAGCTTTGGAAAAAACCGTAGAGAACGGCCAGGTTGCCTGCCATTTCCCCCTCAATTGATCTGATTAAAAAAATGGGACAGATTTATTTTATTTATACTACAGTTATAAACATTTGATAACATCAAACTGTAATTAATAAAATAAATCTGTCCCATTTTTTTGTGTTCCGGCTCTGGAAACGATCCTAATACCCCGTTGCTTGTGCGGGAATATTTTTTATTCATTTATGATGGTTCAGCAACTAATTTCAAGAAACAATTCATATCTTTAATAAGAAAACAAGGGATGAAAATGGTTGATTTATTAATAAAAAATGGCAGGGTCTTGGATGGTTCCGGCGCTCCTGCATTTAAAGCGGATCTTGCCATTAAAAATGGCAAAATTGAAAGGATTGAGTCGTCACTTGATTTGGAGAGCGATAAAGTGATCGATGCGACGGGGCAAATCGTCTGTCCGGGATTTATTGATATCCATTCCCATAGTGATACCACCATCATGATTAACTCCAGAGCGGAAAGTAAAATCAGGCAGGGAGTGACAACAGAGGTTGTCGGAAACTGCGGAATGAGTGTGGCTCCATTGACAAAGGAGCTTTTATCTGAAGTGAAGGACCACCTGACATTGAATTCCAGTTACGGAAAAACAGATGAGATCGGGAAATCCTGGCTCAGCTTCGGAGAGTACATTGAGTATCTGAATAAATTGCCGCTGGGAATAAACATGATGCCATTAGTGGGTTTTGGAACTTTACGTGCTTCAGTGATGGGATTGAAAAGCGGACCGCCTTCGAGCGACGAAATGAGGGCAATGGAAGACCTCCTCGAAAAAAGTCTGGATGAAGGCGCTGCCGGATTGTCGACTGGTTTGGAATATGTTCCTGATTCTCTCAGCCATGTCGATGAATTGATTCAGCTCTGCCGGTTGATTGAGCGGAAAAATAAGCTCTACGCTACTCATATCAGAGGAGAGTCACATGATCTTTTTCCTGCAATCAAAGAAGCGATACAGACCGGGGAAGAGTCCGGATGTCGGATCCAGATTTCGCATTTGAAATTGGGAGGAAAATTCAATTGGGGTAAAACCGATCAACTGTTTGAACTGCTGGAAAGCGCCATTTCAAGAGGGGTCCGCCTCTCCTGGGATCAATACCCCTACATTGCCTGGGGGACAGGACTAGTTGACTATATTCCAAACTGGGTAATTCTAGATGGCCATCAGAAAATGATGGAATACCTGGGGGATCCATCCACTCGAAAAAAAATCAAACGTGAGATTTACGAAGAGATTGAAAAGGGAACTCACGCCTACAACACAGCCCCCTGGGAAAATGTTCAGATCGCCGTGGGAAAGTTGAATGAACATGTACCGATTGAGGGAAAAAGAATTTCCGAGATCTGCAAAGAACTGAATAAGGACCCTCTTGATTTTGTATTTGATCTGTTGATCGCGGAGAAAGGCTCGGTTAAAACACTGGTTTTCTGTATGGATGAAGGCGATATCCAAACCATTATGAAACACCCGCAGACGATTATTGCCAGTGATGCACGAGCTCTTGCTACTTATGGAGAACTTCATAAAGGCTCCACTCACCCCCGTTATTATGGAGCTTTTCCGCGCGTATTAGGGAAATATGTAAGAGAAGAAAAAGTATTGCCTTTGGAAACAGCCATCAAAAAAATGACCTCGATGCCCGCAAAAATTATGGGCTTGGAAACTAGAGGAACACTAGCCCTTCAGATGGTTGCCGATATTACCATTTTTGACCCCCTAACCGTAGCGGATATGGCGACTTTTGAAAAACCCCATCAATATCCAAATGGAATTGAAAAGGTGATCTTAGCCGGAAACATCATTGTTGATCGAGGTGTTCATAAAGAACATTTGTATGGACAAGTACTTAAATGAAGAAAAATCCCCGTCTTGAGATCAATCTGGAAAAATTACGGCATAATGCCATCTCTATCTATCAACTGTGCGATGCCAAAGGAATAGAAATTGTTGGAATCACCAAGGGATTTACTGCGATTCCGGAAGTGGCTCAGCTGATGGTTGATGCCGGTATAAAAATACTGGGTGATTCAAGATTGGAAAATATTCAAGCACTGCAAGCAGCCGGAATCAAAACGCAGATGATGCTGATACGGATTCCGTTGTTGAGCGAGGTAGATCTTGTGGTTGCTATGCTTGATTGCAGCCTAAATTCTGAACTATCGACCATTATAAAACTTTCTGCTGCGGCCATTAAAAGAAACAAAATTCACGACATTATTCTGATGGTCGATCTGGGAGATTTAAGAGAAGGAATTCTGCCGGAGGATACTCTCAATACGGTAAAAGCTGTTCTTCCTCTGAAAGGCATCCGCTTGAAAGGATTGGGAGTTAATTTGAATTGTGTGAGTGGAATTGAACCCACCTTTGAAAATCTTACCGAATTGGTCAGCCTGTCTGCAATGATCGAAAAAGAAATCGGAATCAAACTGGAAATCATCTCAGGAGGGAGTACCAGCTCGCTGGCATTACTTGTAGATCAAAGCATCCCCGAGGGAATCAACCAGTTAAGAATTGGAGAGGGAATCCTGTTGGGACATTCGGATATTTTTACCAATCTCAAAGAGACTTTTCAGGATTCTTTCATTTTGACTGCTGAAATTATCGAGTTAAAACAGAAAGAAACTACTCCAAGAGGATCCATGGTTCGAGACTCTTTTGGTGAGATTCCTAAATTTAAGGCTAGGGGAATCAGAAAAAGAGCCATCCTGGCGATTGGAAAACAGGATGTCTACCCTGAGCATCTCGTTCCACTAGATAAAAACATCACCATTCTTGCTGCCAGCAGTGACCATCTGGTGATTGACGTGACGGATTCAACAACAATCTTTCGGGTTGGTGATGAAATTCAATTTATCCCGACCTATCCCGGAATACTCTCCTCCACGACATCCAAATATGTAAAGGTCTACACCACCTAGTCTGCATCTGAATCCCACAGTTTAATTTTTATAAATAATAGTAATATATGATGATCTCGTAAAAAGTCCGTCGTAAGAAAAATTTGTCTAATTTATGGGGTCAAAAATTATTCGACGCCTCTTGTTCATTCTACACAAGGCGTTCTGAGCAGCCAAAATTTTGCAAAAAAATCGCTCAAACTTTTTACGAGACCGTCATATATAATATAAAATTTATTCATTTGAGCTATATTATAATTTATGTATAGTGGCAGGTGTAATTGATCCTCCGGGTCAAAGCTCAAAAAAATATATTTTGAAATGATGGTTACTTAATATGAGACAAAAAGAACAACTTCGCATCATATGTCCCAATGGACATTTAGGATTTGCCTGCACAAAAGAGGAGAGTTTTTATATTGGTGCAGAAACAAAGCCGGATTATTATTGTTGTGATTCGGGAAGTGACGATATCGGTCCGGTGCCATTGGGAAATGACACCTGTGTCAGCCCCAGAAACTGGCAGGTTCACGATTTGGAACTGATGCTTTTAGCGGCCCGTAAACAAAATGTGCCCATGATTATTGGCTCTTCCGGTGACACCGGGACAAACAGCCGCGTCGACTCCTATGTGGAAATTATTCAGGAGTTGGCGACTAAGCACCGCTTAAAACCGTTCAAACTGGTTTATTTTTACTCAGAGCTTGAAAAAGCGTTTCTGATCGAAAAAATGGACAATGGCTTTGCGATCGAAGGGTTGGATGGTCGAGACAATCTCACCATGGAAGAACTCGATGCCACCAGCAGGATTGTGGCAGTTGCCGGTGTTCATCCCTTTATTAAAGCTCTTGAATGGGGTGCGGATTTGATCATCGGCGGCAGAAGTAGTGATGCAGCCGTGTTTGCAGCTCCTGCACTCTATCATGGATTTTCGGAGGGACTTTCTTATTACATGGGAAAGGTACTGGAATGTGCGTCTTTCTGTGCAGAACCCTACGGGGCGAAAGAATCTGTGATTGGGACGATCACGAATCAGGATGTCAAGGTGACTGCCATGCATCCAGACCAGTCTTGCACTATTGCTTCCGTCGCCGGCCATGCCATGTATGAACGTTCAAATCCATACTACGAAGCTTTCGCTGGGGGAACCTTGGATATGCGCGAGTGTAAATATGAACAGTTCGATAAAAAAACCACCCGCATCACTGGTCCAAAATTCATACCGATTGACGGAAAAATAAAGGTGAAACTGGAAGGCTCCGGTTTTGTAGGGGAACGTTATGTCGGAATCGTTGGTGTCAGGGATCCTTATACAATCGAACATATTGATCAAGTGATTGAATGGGCGAGATCACAGGCAAAACTGCAACTAAAAGGACAGGACTATCAGCTGTGCTATCATATTTATGGGAAAAATGCGGTCATGGGAAATCTTGAGCCCATTAAAGAGATCAAGTCTCATGAATTGGGGATTGTAGTGGAATCCCTGGCAAACACAAAAGAGCTGGCAAAGGAGGCTGCCATCATTGGATCCCGTCAAATTTTTTATGCCCGTCTGCCTGAAGTAAAAGGAACGGCAGGAACAGCGGCATTTTTATTTGACGAGGTATTACCGGTGTCACCGGCATTTCGATGGACGCTGAATCATACAATAGAAGTGGATGATGCGATGGATCTATTTGATCTATATGAGACAATAATCAGTGCTTAATATTCCGGGGATGAAATGAAAAATAAAAAGTTGTATGAATTGGCAAAATCAGTCCGCAGCAAAAACGCCGGAGTGGACCGGATCACTTTTGACGTGATATTTAATGAAAAAAAAAATTACGAATTGGTTAAAAAAAGTAAAGTGTTGAGTAAACAATCAGTTGCGGATTTATTTGGAATTGATGAAAGTCAAATCAGCGATTTCGTAGAGTTTGATCCTGCCTTTGCGATTAAGTTCACAATTCAAAGAGAAAAACCCAGCGGTAGTTTTGGTGATGGAGATATTTTTGGATGTCAGCAGTATCCACCTCTGCTTGACCTGGTTGTGAAGGTTGAATGAAAAAAAAATTACTGAATCAACAGATTCAATCAAATTAGACAGTTGTAAATTTTGTCACACTGAAGAAGCAAAGACTAATGTTTCTGAAAAGGTTGAAAAAGATGGCTATTGTATTGTATCAATAGAAAATTGATATTCGATTAGGGGAATATTTAGGTGTCCATATAGGTGTCTATCAGCCCTGATATTCAGTACTATTCAGTAGCTTCAACCTCCTGTGATTGACTCCCACTAATTCTTCACTGTCAGACA
>LWDU01033728.1_pt1 | contig 11689 bp, 9 predicted proteins | sample 727161 | NCBI WGS metagenome assembly LWDU01 (sample SAMN04566230, study PRJNA314399) | hydrothermal vent metagenome | isolation source: deep sea hydrothermal plume seawater | place: Mexico: Gulf of California, Guaymas Basin | collected 2004-07-11 | reverse complement strand
AGTTTTTTAAAAACTCGCAATTTTATATTAGAAAGAGGACAAACAGTTAGAGGGGTTTGGCTATTTCTTAATTTTTCAATTAATCTTTTATCTTTAAGACACTGAACGCCATGATCAATCCTTTTTACTTTGAGATGGTCCAAGGCTTCCCAAATATATTCTGGTGGCCCTTCCTCTCCTGCGTGAGCTACTGTTAAAAAACCTTTTTCTATCGCTTTTTCAAATAATTTTTTAAATTTACTTGGTGGATTACCTATTTCAGAAGAATCTAATCCAACACCTACAATCTTTTCTTTATGAGCAGAAGCTTGATCTAACATTTCAAATCCACTCTCCTCATCAAGATGTCTTAAAAAACACATTATGATTTTAAAAGTTAAGCCAAATTCTTTGTTCGCTTTTTGAAGAGCCTTATAAATTCCATTTATTATAGTGTCAAAATTAATTCCTCTGCTCACGTGTGTTTGAGGATCAAAAAAAATTTCTGTATGAACCACATTATTCTCTTTACACTTTAATGTATAAGCCCAAGTCAGATCGAAAAAATCCTGCTCTTTTAGATTCGAGGCTACTAAAGTTGTATGCAGACTTCACCTCATTAATATTGGTAAAAGGAATTTGAATATTATTTCTTTTAGCTAATACAAACATATGCTCAGGCTCAAGCGTACCTTCTATATGCAAATGTAATTCTGCCTTTGGAGTTTTTTTTATAAATTCTATAATATTCATAATTTTTTTGTGCTGCTAGTTTAGTTTTTCATTTAAGATTTCATTTTTTCAATTTGATCAAAGGCAGAATTAATGGCTCTCATTTTTTTCTTGCTTTCTTCAATCACTTCTTGAGGTACCCCTTTATTCATCAATACATCGGGATGATGTTCTTTTGAAAGTTTGAGGTATTTTTTTCTGATAGTTGCAAAATCATCGTTAGAACTACAACCTAATACTATATAGGGATTTAGTTTATCAGAACCTTTTCTTGTCTCTTTAATTCCTTCAAACTGACTTTTGTTTATACCAAAAATTAACGCAATATTTCTTATCATTGCAATTTCAGAATCAGAGACAGTGCCATCTGCCTCAGCAATATAAAACAATATATTTATAACTTCATCCAGAACTACTGGGTTATTCTTATAAATTTGTGCTATCTGCTGAGCATAAGGTTCGTATCCGAGTGAGTCTTCTTTGGCCTTATTAAATATTTTTCCAACTTGATCAATTTCGTGTTCGGGAATTTTTAATTTATTTTTAACGGCAATTAACTCTTCTTTTGAAACTTGACCATCTGCCTTAGCTAACTTTGCTGTTAGAATAATTAGAGCAATGGCAAAAACCTGTTGTGGAGGAGCAAAGCTTCGTTGAAAACCCGATCTTCGAGCTGAAGAAATTCTACCTCCAACCATAGAACCTATTAAAGCTCCAATAGGTCCAGCAAAAGAAAAACCGACAAATCCGCCAATAAGGCTACCCCATATGCTCATAAAAAAATTTTAACAGATGTTTTTAACTTTATCCATATTTTTGGTGCGGCTAGAGAGCCCCACTTGGCCCTCAACCAAGCCTGTCTACCAATTCCAGCATAGCCGCCTATGCGTCAGAATAAATGAATGACAATTTATCTTCAAGTTGATAGATTTTATTCATGGAAATAGTTGAAAAAATAAAAAAAGAAACTGATCCAATATACCGAAAGATTTCCAAGGTTATGCCTGAAATTGAGTGGGCCTTTCATGCCCCTATAGTTCATAAAATTAATATGCTAAAAAAAGAAAAAAACGCTGTTATCTTGGCCCATAACTATCAAACCCCGGAAATTTTTCATGGTATTGCCGACATAGCCGCTGATTCACTTGCATTAGCCGTAGAGGCAGAAAAAACAGATGCCGATATAATTGTATTATGTGGAGTTCATTTTATGGCTGAAACTGCAAAACTGATGAATCCAAATAAAAAAGTTTTGTTACCAGATATGGGTGCTGGATGCTCTTTGGCCTCATCAATCTCTGGAAAAGATGTGAGAATGCTTAAGGAAAAATATCCAGGCGTACCTGTTGTAACTTATGTCAATACATCAGCAGAGGTTAAAGCAGAATCTGATATCTGCTGTACATCAGCCAATGCAGTTAAAGTAGTTGAGTCTCTAGGAGCAGATAAAGTTATATTTTTACCGGATCAATACATGGCAAAATACGTACAATCAAAAACAAAGGTTCAAATTATATCGTGGGTAGGAACTTGTATAGTGCACGAAAGATTTAGTGCACAAGAAATTGAAGATATCAAAAAACAAAATCCAGGAATTGTGGTCCTTACTCACCCAGAATGCCCTCCAGAAGTTATTGCGGCTTCGGATTTTACTGGCTCAACCTCAGGTATGAGCAGATATGTTAAGGAGAAACAACCAAAAAAAGTTATGTTAGTTACTGAATGTTCGATGAGTGATAATGTTCAAGTTGATAATCCTAATGTTCAGTTCATTAAACCATGCAATTTATGTCCGTACATGAAAACAATTAGCTTACCAAAAGTATTGGAATGCCTTGAAAAAGAAACTAATGAAATTCTTATACCAGAAATAATAATCAAAAAGGCTCAAAGAGCTGTTGAACGTATGATTGCAGTAGGTCGTAGTCATTAAAACGTGATAAGCAAAAATCTAGTAAAACAAGCTATGTCGGAAGATTTAAGACCTTCTGGAGATATCACAACTAAGCTAATTAAAAATAATAAAAAAATTAAAGTAAAAATTATTTCAAATCAAAACTGCGTGGTTGGAGGATTAGATTTTGTAAAAGAGACTTTTAAATATTCAGACAAAAGGGTTAATTTTAAAGCGAAAACAAAAGATGGTAAAAAAATAAACAAAGGTAAAATTGTAGCCATTATATATGGAAAAGCTAAAGGGATTTTAAAAAGTGAAAGGGTAGCTCTTAATTTTTTAAGTTTAATTTCAGGAGTAGCAACTACGACAAAAAAATTTGTCGATAAAGTAAGAGGAAAATCTTGCAAAATCTGTTGCACCAGAAAAACTTCACCAAATTTAAGATTAATACAAAAATATGGAGTTAAATTAGGCGGAGGACTTAATCACAGATTTAATCTTAGTGACGAAATTTTAATAAAAGATAATCATATCGCTGTAGACGGAAATATTCGTGAATTAGTCAAGAGGGCTATAAAAAATAAAAAGGGAAAAAAAATTACTGTAGAAGTAGACAATCTTAGTCAACTCAAAAAAATCATAGGTTTAAAATTTGATAGAATATTGTTTGATAATATGAGTCCCAAAAACCTTAGGAAAGGAATCAAGCTATCAAATAAGCTTTATGAAACAGAAGCTTCCGGTGGTATTACATTAAAAAATGTAAAAAAAACTGCTTCTACTGGAGTTAAAAGAATATCAGTAGGACAAATAACTCACAGTGCTCCAGCTGTAGACTTTAAATTAGACCTATATTAAAGAAGTTAATAAATTATTGTTTTTTCTTTAGATAAGCTTGAGCTGCTGCTAGACGCGCTATCGGAACTCTATATGGAGAGCAAGATACGTAATTTAGTTTTGCTTTTTCACAAAATTCAATACTAGAAGGATCGCCTCCATGTTCTCCACAAATACCTAGTTTAAGTGATTTTTTTTGCATTCTTCCACGCTCAGTGGCAATTTTAATCAACTCCCCTACTCCTCTTTCATCAATGCTAACGAAAGGATCTTTGCCAAAAATTTTATTTTCTACATAATCGTTTAGGAATTTTCCAGAATCGTCTCTACTTATTCCAAAAGTAGTTTGTGTTAAGTCGTTAGTTCCAAAACTAAAAAAATCTGCATATTTTGCAATATCATTAGCTCGTAATGCAGCTCTTGGTAATTCAATCATTGTACCAACATAATATTTTATTTTTATAGAATGGGTTTTCTGAATTTTCTCAGCAGTTCTATCAACTAATTTCCGGAGTATTTGTATCTCTGCTGCTGTAGATACAAGAGGAATCATTATTTCTGGTATTACAGGTTTTATTTTCTTCTTTTTACATTCAGCTAATGCCTCAAAGATAGCTTGACATTGCATTTGATAAATTTCAGGAAACGAAATACCTAGTCTACATCCTCTGTGTCCCAACATTGGATTTTGTTCATGAAGTTCAATAATTCTTGATTTAATATTTTGACTATTAATATTTAACTCTTTAGCAATATTCTCAATATCTTGTTCTGTTTTTGGTAAAAATTCATGTAAAGGAGGATCTAAAAGTCTAACTGTTACTGGAAGACCGTTCATGATTTGAAAAATTTCTATAAAATCATTTCTTTGATAAGGAAGCAGTTTGGCTAATGCTACTTTTCTATCATCTAATGTTTTTGAAAGAATCATTTGTCTTACAGAAATAATTCTTTTTTCATCAAAAAACATATGTTCTGTTCTGCATAAACCTATGCCTTCCGCTCCAAAATCTCTTGCAATTTTCGTATCTGATGGCGTATCTGAATTAGCTCTTACTTTAAGTTTTCTAATTTGGTCTGCCCAACTCATTAATTTTGAAAAATCCCCTGATATATCAGGTTTTACAGTTGGAACTTCTCCAAGCATAACTTTTCCGCTGGCACCATCTATAGTAATAATATCACCTTCTTTAATAATATGTTCATTAGATTTGAAGAATTTATTTTCATAATTAATTTTAATTTCATTTGATCCAGAAACGCAAGGTTTTCCCATCCCTCTAGCGATAACAGCTGCATGGCTAGTCATTCCACCTCTTGCCGTAAGAATTCCATTTGCTGCATGCATTCCATTAATATCTTCTGGCGATGTTTCTACTCTAACTAAAATAGTATTTTGTTGTTGTTCTTTTAATCTTTCTACTTCATCTGCAGAAAAGGCAACTTTTCCACTGGCTGCTCCTGGCGATGCGGGCAAACCAGATGCGATTATTTTTTTTTCTGCTTTTTCATCTAAAGTTGGATGTAGTAAAGTATCTAAAATATTTGGGTCTACTCTTAAAATAGCTTCCTTGTTTGAAATCAATTTCTCTTTAACCATATCTACTGCGATTTTGATTGCTGCTTTTGCAGTTCTTTTTCCAGATCTAGTTTGGAGCATCCATAATTTATTATTTTCAACCGTAAATTCAATGTCTTGCATATCTCTATATTTTTTTTCTAATTGTTTAAAAATTTTCTTTAACTGTTGAAAAATTTTTGGCATGGTCTCTTCCATGGATAAGTCTTTGGAGTTCGACTTATTTCTTAATTTTTTTGAAATATATTGGGGCGTTCTCGTGCCAGCAACAACATCTTCTCCTTGTGCATTAATTAAATATTCTCCAAAAAATTCTCTTTCACCTGTAGAAGGATTTCTAGTAAAAGCAACTCCTGTTGCGCAGTTTTCTCCCATATTTCCAAAAACCATCGCTTGAACATTAACTGCTGTACCCCAATTATCAGGTATATAATTAATTTTTCTATAAATTTTTGCTCTTTTGCTGTTCCATGATAAAAAAACAGCTCTGATTGCTCCCCACAATTGTTCATTTATATCTTGCGGAAAATCTTTTTTAGTTTTTTGTTTAACTATTTCTTTAAAATTTTTTATTAAACCATCCCAATCTTCTTCGTCTAATTCTGTGTCTTGTATTACACCTTTGGTCAACTTGAAATTTTCAATTAATTCTTCAAAAAAATGCAACTCTATTCCAAGAACAACATTCCCATACATTTGAATAAGTCTTCTGTAACTATCTTTTGCAAATCTACCATTGGATGTTTCGTTTTTAAGCGCTATAACAGTTTTATCATTTAATCCTAAATTTAGAATTGTATCCATCATGCCTGGCATAGAAACTCTTGAACCAGATCTTACTGAGACTAATAATGGATTTGATAAATCTCCAAACTTTTTTTTTGAAATTTTTTCAATTACATTAATTTCTCTTTTTGCTTCTTGAATGACTTTTTTTGGAATTTTTTTATTATTTTTATAAAAATATTCACAAACTTTAGTAGATATTGTAAATCCGGGCGGAACAGGTAAACCTAATTTAGCCATTTGAGCTAAATTTGCTCCTTTGCCACCAAGAATCTCTTTGGAATTTAAAACTTTTTTAGCACCTTGGTTAGTAAATCTATAAATTAATTTGTCCAATTAAGCACCTTCTACTTTTGAAAAGTCTATAAAACTATTATAAGTCTTACAAAACATTTGCAATAATTCTAAACGGTTTTTTTTTATATCCGAATTTTCATCATTTACAATTACATTTTCAAAAAAAATATCAGTGGTAGGTTTTGCTTCAGACAACACTTTTAAGGTTTCATCATAACTTTCGTATTTTCTTATGCTTGAAAAATATTCGCGTATTTCATTTATTTTATCGTACAAATTTTTTTCTTCGTCTTTTTTAAATAAAAAGGATTCTGGTTGTCCTAAAACTTGTTCTTTTTTGTTTTTCAATTCATGCTCAATAATGTTTGAGGCTCTTTTATAAGTTTCTATAATATTTTTACAAATATCTTTCGAAATATTTTTATTGATAATTAAACATTTTTTATAAAGTATTAGAAAATCATGGCTCCTATGTGAACTATCTACAGCCTCGATAATATCATTTCTTATTTTTTTATCCTTTAATAAATTTTTGAATCTTTCTCTCAAAAAAAATAATACTTCTTTAGTGGTAGATTTGTTTACAAATTTTACATTTTGCTTTTCATAAAGAGCCGTGGAATAATTAATTAAGTCTTTTAGCTGAATGGTCAATTTATTTTCAATTATAATTCTCAGTAAACCAATAGCATTTCTTCTTAATGCAAAAGGATCTTTAGAGCTTGTTGGTTTTTCATTAATTCCAAAAAAACCTACCAATATATCTATTTTATCAATCAGAGATACTGCTATGCTAATCGGTTTTTTTGGAACTTCACTATTAATACCAATTGGTAAATAATGATCACTAATTGCCATCGAAACATCTTCTTCAAAACCTTGCTCCTTTGCAAAATATTTCCCCATAATACCCTGCAACTCAGGATACTCTCCTACCAAATCAGAAACTAAATCTGCTTTACAAATTGACGAAGCTATTTCAACTTTTTCTTTGCTTATATTTAGCTGATCAGCAATCATAACTGCTAATTTTCTTAGCCTTTGAGTTCTATTATAAAATGTTCCTAACTGATTAAAAAAATATAAATTTTTTAACTTTCCTACCTGTTTAACTAAACTTTGGTTTTTATTTTTTTCCCAAAAAAATTTAGCATCAGACAATCTGGACTCAATTACCCTCTGATTTCCTATTTTAATATAACCTTTTTTGTCGGGCAGATTAGAAACTAATAAAAATAAATTTGTTAATTTGTTGCTGTCATCAAAAAGAGGAAAATATTTTTGATGTTGCTGCATAGTAACAATTAAAATTTCCTGAGGTATCTTTAAATAAATTTCATCAAATTTACATAAGATAACATTAGGTTTTTCAACTAAATTAACAACTTCTTCTATTAACTTTTCATTAAAATGATTCCTTAATTTTTTAGCATTACAAATGCTATTCATTTTTTTAATTATTATATTTTTTCTCTTTTCATGATCCAAAATAATATTTTGTGATTTAAGAATGTTTAAATAGGTTTTAAAATTATTTATTTTTTTTACTATTTCATCATTAGCTCCATCCATCGAGGTTAAGTTTCCACTTTGAAGATGAAAAAAATTAAAATTAATCACTTCATCATTAAATAAAGCTATAATAGATTTTAATGGCCTTCCCCAACTTAAATCATACGTGGACCATTTCATTGATTTTTTCCATGAATAAGTCCGAAAAGTTTCTGGAATAATTGATTGTAATTCTTCTAAAATATCTGTTGTTTTCGATTTTGTTTCTGCAAAATAAAATTCTCCTTTTTCTATTTTCTTTTTATAAACATCAGCTTTATTTAAATTGTTAGATCTTATAAATCCATCCAATGCTGCTTCTGGTGCTTCTATTTTAGGTCCTTTTATAATCTTTCCCTTTTGTTCTATTTTTTTAGGAATTCCATCTATAAAAAAAACAAGTCTTTTAGGAGTTGAATAAGATTGACTTGATTTGAAATTAATTTCTTTTTTTCTTAGTTTTTCCTCCAACGTTTGCTTAATTTTTTTCCTGGCATCTGTCTGGAGTTGCGCTGGAATTTCTTCGCTAAATAGTTCTATAAACAATTCAGCCATTTTTTATTTTTGACTTTCTAACCAACTTTGTCCCGATCCTTTGGCTAATTCTCTTATTCTAGAAATATACTCGGTTCTTTGAGCGACTCCCATAACCCCTCGCGCATCCAATAAGTTAAAAATATGACTAGCTTTTAAACACTGATCATATGCAGGTAGAGTAAGTTTTTTTTCCAACAAAGACTTACACTCTGATTCGGCAATTTCAAAATTTTTTAACAAATATTCGGTATTGGCAAATTCAAAATTGTAGGCTGAATACTCTTTTTCTGCTTGATAAAAAATATTTCTATATTTTACTCCATCATTATTCCAATTAAGTTCAAATACATTATTCTTTCCTTGTGTAAACATACATATTCTCTCTAGTCCGTATGTAAGTTCAACAGAAACTGGTTTACATTCAATTCCTGCCATTTGTTGAAAATAAGTAAATTGTGTAATTTCCATACCATCACACCAAACTTCCCAGCCACGACCTGAAGCTCCAAGTGTCGGGCTTTCCCAATCGTCTTCAACAAATCTTATATCGTGTTCTTTATGATTTATTCCTATTGTAGATAAGCTTTTTAAAAAAACTTTTTTTATTTCGTTGGGAGAGGGTTTAATTATCACTTGAAACTGATAGTAGTGTTGTAAGCGGTTAGGATTTTTTCCATATCTGCCATCTGTTGGTCTTCTTGAAGGTTGCACATATGCCGCCTTCCAAGGTTTTGAGCCTAATGAACGCAATGTAGTAGCAGGATGAAAAGTACCAGCTCCAACCTCCATGTCATATGGTTGTAATATTACACACCCATAATTTCCCCAGAATTTTTGTAAATTTAAAATTGTATCTTGAAAATTTACAGGGGTAGGTTTTCCTTTTCTTTTTTTAAGACTTATTTTTTTAGACATTTAGAAACCATATCTTTGCCAAATTGATTTCTCTTCTAAAATATTTAACAAATTATCAATTTGATTTTCGCTCGCACCAGATAACTTTTTATTTAACCAGCTCTTTGGTTTCTCAAATTTTTTAATAACAACATCTTCACCAAATTTTTCTTTTATGATTTCTTCTGCATTGCCTATTCCATCAATTAAACCGAGTTTTTTTGCCGTGGATCCTGACCAAAATTCTCCTGTGAACAAATCAGGGTTACCGTCTTTTTTAAGTTTACTAGATCTACTATCTTCTACAACTTTTATGAAGTCTGAATGCAATTCTAATTGTATTTTTTTTAATCTTTCAATATCTTCTTTTTTTTCTTCAACGAAAGGATCTAGTGTACTTTTGTTTTTTCCAGCAGTATAAACTCTTCTTTCTATCCCAGCCTTTTTTATTAATTCTTGTAATCCAAAAGATGAATAAATCACACCAATTGATCCTACTATTGAACTAGAATTTGCATAAATTTCATCACCAGCGCATGCGATTAAATATCCGCCAGAAGCGGCAACATCTTCTGCAAATACTAAAACTCTCTTTTTATTTTTTTTTGCTTGTTTTCTAATATAGCTATAAATTAAATGTGACTGAACGGGAGATCCTCCTGGAGAATTTACCGAAACTGCAACTGCTAATGCCTTTTTGATAGAAAAAGCTTTCTCAATAATTTCCTTTTGTCCTGCAAAATCTAATCCTTGCTTAAATTTTCCAACTGCCCCAATTACTCCAGATAATCTAATATGAGGAACTATTTTTTTCTTTTTAAAAATTTTAAAAATTGAAAACATGTAATGATATATATTCTAATTATCATAGTTTTTAGATCCTTTAAAAGTTTAAGTAAAGTTTTAAAGCTACCTTAGGTTGTAATTTTTTAGGTGCGTCATTAGTGATTAAAAGAGTTTTTCTAAACATAAAATAAAAAGCTATAATTATTTATATGGGGTCAGTAATACCTTTAAAAAAAGAAATAGATAATTCCTATACAGAGTTAAAAAACCTTGTTGGAAATAGGTTAGATAACGTCAACCATCAAATAAAATATAGATTAGCCAGTGAAATAAATCTTATACATAAAATGACTGACTACCATTTAAAATCAGGCGGAAAAAGAATCAGGCCATTATTGACCTTAGCCTCAGCAAAATTATGTGGATACAAAGACGGACATAGAGATATAAATTTAGCTGCCTGTGTTGAATTAATTCATAGTGCAACTTTATTACATGACGATGTAATAGATAATAGTAAACTGCGTAGAGGTAATAAAACTTCAAATTCCATTTGGGGTAATCAATCTTCTATTTTAGTTGGAGATTATTTATTTAGTCGTTGCTTCGAAATGATGGTAGAAGATGGGTCTGCAGAAATATTAAAACTATTATCCTCTACTTCTTCAAGAATAGCTCAGGGTGAAGTTTTGCAATTAGAGCATAAAGGAGAAATAGATGTATTAGAAGAAACCTATTTTAATATTATAAATATGAAAACTGCCGCATTATTCGCTGCGGCCACAAAAGTGGGAGCATGTATAGCTAATAAAAATAAAAAAGAAAAGGATGCTTTAGAATCTTACGGAAAAAATATTGGACTTGCCTTCCAGATAGCGGATGATGCATTAGATTACTATTCTACAAAAACAATTTTTGGGAAAGAAATAGGTAAAGATTTTTTTGAAGGAAAAGTGACCTTACCCATAATATTCCTTTGTCAAAAAGCGAACAAGGAAGAAAAATTATACCTAGAAAAAATCTTTAAAAAAAAAATACGCTCAAAATTAGATTTTAATGAAATTCAAAACTTAATGAAAAAATATAATTCCATCAATTCTTGTTTCGCGCGTGCAGAATATTTTGTAAACATTTCCTATAATGCATTAAACATTTTTAATCCCTCAAAAGAAAAAACAATTTTACAAAATTTAACTTCGTATAGTCTAGAAAGATCTTTTTAGGGATACAAAATTTCCTTTTCCCATCCATTAACTATCTTGTTATATCTAAGCCTCTCATGAATTCTGTTATCTTTGTGTAGCCAAAACTCAAAAGATGATGGTCTTAAACACCATCCAGACCAATAAGATGGTCTGGGTACGTTTTTTTCATTCTTGTATTTTTTTTTAAAATTTTCTATTTTTTTTAAAAGTTCAGACCTTTCCTTCATGGTAAATGACTGATCTGAAGCCCAGGCACTAATTTTACTTTCATATGGTCTACTATTAAAATAAAGATCCGCTTCTCCGTCATCAACTTGAGTTACGTTTCCTAAAATTCTTATTTGTCTATTAAAACTTTTCCAATGAAAACACATTGCTGCTTTCGGATTTTCCTTAAGTTCACGACTTTTTGAACTATTTAAATTTGTATAAAAAATGAATCCCTTAGAACTGAAACCTTTTAACAGTACCATTCTTACATTTGGTTGGCCTGCTTTATTTGCGGTCGCTAAAGATAAGGATGTTGGATCTCTAATTTCCTTTTTTTCAGCCTCAACCATCCATATTTTGAATAATTCCAAAGGATTATCTAAATCCATAAAACAAGAA
>LWDU01034953.1_pt1 | contig 11694 bp, 5 predicted proteins | sample 727161 | NCBI WGS metagenome assembly LWDU01 (sample SAMN04566230, study PRJNA314399) | hydrothermal vent metagenome | isolation source: deep sea hydrothermal plume seawater | place: Mexico: Gulf of California, Guaymas Basin | collected 2004-07-11 | reverse complement strand
AATGTTAAATTATCACCATCTGCATCCGATGCACTAACTGACCCCACACCAGTACCATTAGAAGAATTCTCATCTATACTAAATGTCTGATTAGCTATAACAGGTGCATTATTATCCCCAACTTCACTTACATCATTGATATTAACAGTGATGGTAGCTGATGTAGAAAGAGATCCATCACTAACTTCAACAGTTACATTTAAAGACGTATTAGTTTCATAATCAAGAGCAGTATTATCTTTCACTGAGAAGTTTCCTAGATTATCAATTTGAAATGTATTTTCTCCACTTCCTCCTGTGATTGAAAAAGTTAAATTATCACCGTCAGAATCAGAAGCTACCACGGCACCAATCCATGTCCCATTAGCAGAATTTTCATCTATGCTAAATGTCTGATTAGCTATAACAGGTGCATTATTATCCCCAACTTCACTTACATCATTAATATCAACAGTTATAGTTCCAATTGATGATTCTGTTCCATCACTAACTACAACACCAATAAATAAAGATGTGTTCTTTTCGTAATCAAGTTCACCATTATTTAAAACTGATAAATTTCCAAGATTATCTATCGCAAAAGTTCCCTGACCCGTTCCTCCTGATATAGTAAACGTTAAATTATCACCGTCAGAATCAGAAGCTACCACGGCACCAATCCATGTGCCATAAGAAGAGTTTTCATCAACACTAAATGTTTGATCTTCAATAACAGGACTTCTATTATCATCACCATCAAAATCGTAACAAACAGTTAAATCAACTTTTGGATTATTAACATCATTTGATTTAAATCTGATAACAAAACACGTATCTTGATTTGGAAGTTCTCTAGAATCAAATGTAACACCAATAATAGCTGACTCAGAAGTTGCTAAAGTTCCATTATCAGGTTCTAAATAAGAATGTTCATTTTCTCCTGTAACATACCAATTTAAAGCATAATTTCCATTATTAGATAAGGTAATTTCTTTACCAGTATTAGTAGTATTTGAATGATTTTCTGTTATAGAATATTTACTTAACTCAATTTTTGGAGTAAGAGCATCAGAAAGAATTTTTTGAGACTCATTATAGTTAGAAATGTTTACACCACTTCTTTTTACAATTGTAGTAATATATGGATAAGTACTAGTATCAAAATTTTTTAACAAACTATAATATAAACTTGAGATATCACTAGGAGTTATTTTTTTTAAAAAATCTTTACCTTCTCTAGCGCTTTCAGTATCTGATCCATAAAATTCTATATATTCAACTGAGTTAGATAAAGAATCAAAATAAAAATGGATTGAATCGTTAGTGTCATTTAATCCAATCGAATGAAAACTAAAATCTGCTGTATTATTATATATGTTAGTTGTGTTATTATAAATACTATTAGCATTTACATCATTTTCGGCTGATGAATTTAAAAATGATAATCCTGTTGTATTGTTTTGAATATTGTTTGGTTTTGTTTCTGAACCAATTGTATTTCCAGAAGAACTTTGATTAATCCATATTCCCGTCCCTACATTAATATTTTCGTCGTTTGGTCCAATACCAATTTTATTATCATATAATTCGTTGTTATGTGAATCATTCAAACTAATTCCAGCTTCATTGTTTCCAATTACGTTGTTTTCTATGGTGTTATTAGTTGCATTATTTCCATTTAATTTTATCCCATCAGCACCCATAGAAGAAAAAGCAGTTGAACCATCTGGAGTCACGCTAATATAATTGTTCTTTATGGTATTATATTTAGCATCTGATTCTATTTGTATCCCATTATGAGAAGTGCCAAGAAGGGCAACTAAATTGTTGTCTATGGTGTTATAAGATGATTTAATCCCAATAATTGGGTCCGAATGAGAAATTACAGTTTGAGTGGAATCACCTGCTTTATTGGTACCTATATAATTACCTTGAATCGTATTACTATCACCTTTAATAATGATATTCTTGTAAATTAAATTCGGACCTGAGTCCTTAACTCCTATTGTGTTATTCTTACCCTCAACTGTTAAATTTTGAATAATAGAATTTGTAATCTTATTGTTATTTCCTAGAGCTGTTACAGAATATATATCCATTCCCTTAATTTCAGAATTTCCAGCTTTTAAGTTTATTATAGCAGATTCACCTTCAATTTTAACTATGGGATTATGGTTTAAACCATCACTGAAATCAGAAGTATTTCCAGAATAACCAGTCTCAGTTGTTCCATCAAGAATAAAAGGCCACTCTGGCTCTAAAAAAAGAGATGCAGGAGTAATGGTTTTTTTGGTAGCAGGTAAATTAAATTTTATTGTTAACACTTCATCAGTTGCCCAAGGTGGACGATATCTATTCTCTAAAAGTGCAGATCTTAAGCTTGTTTTATTAGCTGTAGTAGTAGCAACACCATCTCCTTGTTTTTTGTCTTCAAGATCACCAGCGCCATCAACAATGAATTCTGAAACTTCCCTTTTTGTAAATTTAATTTTTTGTCTTTTAATTTTTCTATCATAAGCACCACAACTTAAACCATTTGGACACGTAGGAGCTCCTACATTAGGTTGATTCTCAGTCCAATATAAATAAGCTTCCTGACCAACTGTATTAAAGTTTCTATCAGTAGAATTATGATCAACCACACCAGCATAAGAAACTCTATATTGAAAATTGCTCCTTTCCCTAGTGTCAGTTTCACCTACAATATAATCATCAGAATCCCAGGTTTTTACAAGTATTCTTTGAGACCAGTGTATTAAATCATCAGATAAAGTATAATACACTCCATTTTTATTATTAAACTGACCAAAACCCACTATCATAAATTTTTCAAAATAATTGCTATATAATAAATTTTCATTATGATAAGCAACATTCCCTTCCCATACAGTCCCTTTATTTAAATGAGCAAATGAGTTAGTGTTTATTGTTTCATTATACCTATCCCCAAGTACAACATTATATCCTGTTCCATCCCAACCCCTCCAACTATTTGGATCAGAGAGATCGTTAGTTCTAATTATATAGGTTAGACTTTGAGAAGCTCTTCCATTATTAACTTCAATGAGATTTGTTTCTATTAATGTATAATAATATCCGTCATGTTTTATAATATTTGATTTTCCTTCAACTCCAATATGACCCACATCATTGAAAGTATAACCTGTAGTATTATCTGACTCAGAATAAACTACGTAATCTAAAGGCCTTGTCCACGTAGCTCCACCATCAGAGGATGAGTAATAAACAATAGATGTACTATAATACTCTCCTGCTTCTGCATCACTAGTTCTAGAACTATTTTCATTATGAACCAATGCATAAACATTAATACCATCTTCAGTATATCCTCCTCCCAACCAATGCTGACTATCATGCTTTGAAGGATCCGTATTCCAGTTAGATGATAATATAACATTACAATCATTTATTAGATTATCAAAAGAAGTACCGATTAATCTATAATTCTCATAATGGGGAAGAGAAACAATAATTTTATCATTACTATCTCTATAAGCTCTTACTGATCCATCAGGAGTCATAGTATAAGTACAGGTATCTGTTTCCCACACCCAAAAATCTTCTTCACTACCTATTAATTCTGGAGTTCCTGGATACATGATTTGAGAATAGGTATTTTCTACATAGATTAAGCTAATAAATATGTAAATAAATACTATAGAATAGAGATTATTTAACCTCACTGTTTTACAAAATCAAAGACCCAGTTACCATCCTTGAGTCCACCTGACGTTGTAAAACTAGTCCTTAGTGCAGTTTCTGTTGCTGAAATAGAAAATGTCCACGTTCCAGAATTTGGCCATATCTCTGCACTATCAGAATTTGAAGTAGAATAGTTTCCACCAGATTTACTTCCTCCAGAAATAGTAAGAGTCATAGTTGTAAAGACATCTACAATGGTTCCATCTTTAGTAACAGAGTTTGCATCTTTTACTTTCCAGGTAGCATTAAGAAGATTTCCTTGTGTATCTAGGGGATCTATAGGAGTGGGTGTTGCTCCCTCTTCTTCTCCGCCACACGACACTAGAAATAACGTTAAAAAGAATACTAAATAAAAGAACTTGCTTTTCATAGTTTTAAACAATTTACAATTTTTTTTAATTAATAAATGAATGAAATAAAAAAAATAGATAATTTTAAAAAACAAACATAAACTTAACACCTTAAAAAATGAGAAAATTTATTACTTTATTACTCCTATTTCTTTCTATTACCACACTTGCTTATTCACAAAAACAAAAAAAAGAAAAAACTTATCCATTAGACGATATCAGTTTGAATGGTTTAAAATGGCGCAGTGTAGGTCCAGCTTTAACTTCTGGTAGAATTTCAGATATTGCTGTAAATCCTAATGATTTTTTCGAATATTATGTTGCTACATCTTCTGGTGGTGTATGGAAAACTACCAATTCTGGATTACATTATGAACCAATATTTGACAATGAAAATTCTTATTCTACTGGTTGTGTTACTATAGATCCTAACAATTCAAGCGTTATTTGGATAGGAACAGGAGAAAACAATAATCAACGCTCTGTAAGTTATGGTGATGGAGTATATAAATCAACGGATGCTGGTAAATCATGGTCAAACATGGGATTGAAGAGCTCAGAGCATATAGGTAAAATCATTGTCCATCCTAAAAATTCAAATATAATATATGTTGCTGCTGTTGGTCCGCTATGGAATAAAGGTGGCGATAGAGGATTATACAAAAGTGAAGATGGTGGTAAAACTTGGAATAATGTATTAAATATAGATGAACATACAGGTGTAAGCGACATAGTAATGGATCCAAGAAATCCAGAAGTATTATATGCTTCAACTCTACAACGTAGAAGACACGTCTATACTTATGTTGGTGGAGGACCAGGTTCGGGGCTATATAAAACAACTGATGGTGGAAATTCATGGAAAAAAATTCAAAAAGGTTTACCAAAAGTAGAGTTAGGTCGAATAGGTTTAACGATATCACCTGCTGATCCAGAAACTATTTATGCAATTGTTGAAGCAGCAAACAGAAAAGGTGGTTTTTATAAATCTACAAATAGAGGAGCTTTTTGGGAAAAACAGAGTGATCACTTTACTAGTGGTAATTATTACCAAAAAATTATTGCTGATCCAGTAGATGTAAACACAGTGTATTGTATGGAAACTTGGATGACCGTTACTCATGATGGTGGTAAGACATTTAAAAATGTTGGTGAAGATTTTAAACATGTTGATAATCATTCTATATGGATTAATCCAAATAATAATAAGCATTTGCTTGTAGGCTGCGATGGAGGTATATACGAAACATTTGATGCTGCAAAAAGTTGGGATTTTAAAGAGAATCTTCCTGTCACACAGTTTTATAAAGTAGCTTTAGATAATGACTTTCCTTTTTACAACATATATGGAGGAACACAAGATAATTTTAGTTTAGGAGGTCCTTCTAGAGTAAATACTGCACACGGAATTACTAATCAAGATTGGTTTATTACTCATGGAGGTGATGGTTTTGAATCACAAATAGATCAAGAAAATCCAAACATTGTTTACGCACAATCACAATACGGATGGTTGGTTAGATACGATAAAAAAAGTGGTGAAGAAGTCGGAATTAAACCTAAAGCAGGTAAAGGAGAAGTGGATTATAAATGGAATTGGGATGCACCATTAGCTGTAAGTAAACATAAAAGTGGAAGATTATATTTTTCTGCAAATAAGGTATTTAGATCTGACGATTACGGAAATAGTTGGAAAGTAATTAGCAATGATTTATCCAGAGAAATAGATAGAAATACACTTAAAGTTTACGATAGAGTGTTAAGTATAGATTTATGGAACTATAGTTTCTTTCTCTGAATCCCCTATTGATGCTAATTTATTAGCTATAGGTACAGATGATGGATTAATTCAAATATCTGAAAATGGTGGGAATAATTGGCGTAAAATTGACAATATACCAGGAGCCCCAAAACAATCATACGTGAACAGTGTGTATTTATCTCAGCATGATTTAAATGTAATTTATATAGCTTTTAATCATCATAAGTATGGAGATTTTAAGCCTTATATTTTCAAGTCTGATGACAGAGGAAATACTTGGAAATCTATTGCTAACAACCTACCAATACGTGGTAGTATCTATTCAATAGAAGAAGATCATATTGATAATAATCTTATTTTTTGTGGTACAGAATTTGGTGTGTTTTTCTCTCCAAACAGAGGCGAAAGATGGAAAGCTTTAAAGAATGGATTACCAACAATAGCCGTTAGAGATATTGCCATCCAAAAACGTGAAAATGACTTAGTATTAGGTACATTTGGAAGAGGTTTTTATGTGTTAGATGACTATTCAGCATTAAGAAATATTGAAAATGCCAAACCAATTGCTAAAGCATCAATCTATCCGATTAGAGAAGCATTGATGTGGGAAAAAAGTATGCCGTTAGGATTACCAGGAAAAGCTTTTCAAGGTGATAATTATTATACAGCTACTAATCTTGATCCAGAAGCTATCATTACATATTACTATGGTGAGAGTTATAAATCTCTAAAAGAGAAACGTCAAAAAAAGGAAAAAGAACTCATAAAGTCAGAGAGTGACACCCCATATCCAAGTTATAATTACTTATATTCTGAGTCAAATGAGGAAAAACCTCAACTAGTGTTTACAATTAAAGATGCTTCTGAAAACGTAGTTAAAAAAGTATTCAAAAAACCTTCAAAAGGATTACAACGCTTTCATTGGAATTTAAGATACGAAGAAAAAAATCCTATTAATTTAAACAGTTCATCATTCTATAATCCTTTTGCTGGAGTACCTGAAGGAACACTTGTGAACCCAGGTACTTTTACTATTGAATTAGGTTATTATCATAAAGGTGTCTTAACTAATTTGGTTTCACCTACTTCTTTTACTGTAAAAGCATTGGATAATACAGTTATGCCATCAGAAGATAGAGCTTCTAAAGTAGCGTTTCAGAGAAAAGTTTCCACTATTCAAGGAAAAATTCAAACTAGTCAACGTATGCTTTCTGAGGCAGAAAATAAAATTAAATACATTAAAGAAGCTATAAAATTAGTAGAACAACCTATTGATGTTTTATCTAACTCAGTGAGAAATATTGAGTTAAAAATAAAAGAGATTAGTATAAAACTAAATGGAGATCCTTTAAAGGATCGTTTAGATATTCAGCAGTTACCAACTCCTTCAAATCGAGTGAGAATTATTGTAAGTGAGCAAAAGTATTCTACAGCCTCACCAACACAAACTCATTTAGAAAGTTTTGATATTGCTAAAGAAGAATTTGATCCAATAAACAAACAAATTATAGCTTTATTAAAAGTAGATATTAAAGAATTAGAAGAACAATTAAAGGCTATTGGTGCTCCTTATACACCTGGACGTTTAGAAATTAATCACTAGAAGTAATTATCAAAATAATCATATTTTTTTTTAATTATCTTCGTAAACTATATGAGACTACATTTTCCAATTTTGTTTCTATTATTTACTATTTCTTGTGAAGATGAAGAATTATTAAACTGTGAAATCACCAACATGTCCGTAGATGTTGGAGACTGTATAAGCGATAGTACTTATAGCCTTACACTAGATTTTGATTATGAGAATCCAGGGAATGAATATTTTGACTTATTTGTTCGTGATAGTATTTATCTTGGATACTATGAACTATCTGATTTACCACTAAACTTAGATCTTATGATGAGTGGTTTAGAATATGATTATTTTCTAGTTAGCATAAATGATAATTCTAGTTGTTCTGCAGCGATAGAATGGTTGCCTCCTGATTGTGACTGATTATTCCTATATAATGGATAAATAATTTAATTAACACTATTTATTTACCTTTTTAATAAAACAAAAGATTTATACTAAACTATTTTTTAATTTTAACAGTGAAGAATTCAATCTTGCTTTTTTGTACATTATGTTTTAACACATTATGTATTGCTCAAAAAGTAAATAACGATTACCTTCTTCACATTCACAAAACTTCTACACCAATTATTGTTGATGGATTGATTGAGGAATCAGCTTGGAAAGAAGCTGATGTTGCCAAAAACTTTCATATGATTGTTCCTTTAGATAATCGTCCTGCCACTCAACATTCTGAAGCACGAATGACTTTTGATGATAAATATTTTTATTTTGCTGTAATTTTTTATAACAATAAAACAAAAGGACCCTATAATGTAGAATCTTTTCGTAGAGATTTTAGTTTTGGGAAAAACGATAACTTACTTATAACAATTGATCCATTTAACAACCTTACAACTGGGTTTTCATTTGGTTTAAATGCTTTTGGTGCTCAATGGGATGGAACTATGTTTGATGGAGGAAAAGTTGACTTAAGCTGGGACACCAAATGGTTTTCAGAAGTTGTTTTTGATGAAGAAAAATGGGTATGTGAAATAGCCATTCCTTTTTCATCCATAAGATACAAAAAGGGAGAAACTCAATGGGGAATAAATTTTGGGCGCTTAGATCTAAAAGCTAGCGAAAAATCAAGTTGGGCCCCAGTTCCAAGACAATTTCCATCTGTAAGTTTAGCTTACACAGGTTCAATTATTTGGGATTCGCCACCCCCTTCTCAAACTAAAAATTTTTCACTCATTCCCTACACATACACTCGGATAAATAAAAACCATGTAATGGAGTATAGCTCTGATTTTAATATAGGTGGTGACATTAAATTAGGGTTAAGTTCTTCTCTAAATTTAGACATTACTTTAAATCCTGATTTTTCACAAGTTGATGTAGATCAAGAAGTAACTAATTTAGATCGTTTTGAACTTTTTTATCCTGAAAAACGTCAATTTTTTCTTGAAAATGCTGATCTATTTGCCAATTTTGGATACGATAATATTCGCCCTTTCTTTTCTAGAAGAATTGGATTGGGTGTTCCTATTGATGGAGGAGTTCGACTCAGTGGTAACATTAATGAAAACCTAAGATTAGGAGTTATGGATATTCAAACTAAAGCCTTAGATAACGATGGAATTCCTAAAGAAAATTTTTCAGTTCTATCACTTCAACGAAAAATTATGGCTCGTTCTAATATAGGTCTAATACTTATAAACAAACAAGGTTTAAAAATAAACGAAGACAAACACCCTAATGTAAATAGGTATAACAGAACACTTGGAATTGAATATAATTATGCATCTTCTAACAACCTCTGGAATGCTAAAACATTCTATATTAAATCTTTTGATCCAAATCATACTTCTAATGCAAGTACTATTGCTTCACATCTAGAATACAAGTCCACACATTGGTACTCAAAATTTCAACAAGAATATGTAGGAAAAGGATTTAATGCTGAAGTAGGCTATATACCCCGTAAAAACTATTTTAAAATCAGTGGTCTTTTAGGCTATTTGTTTTATTTAAAAAAGGAAGTGAAACTCATATCACATGGTCCTAGTTATTATCAAGAACAATATTTTAATGCATTAGAAAATAATACTGATATTTTAGGAAAATTTAATTATGAATTTAATTTTAATAATCGTTCTAAGTTTAAATTTATCTTCAACCATCTGTTTGTAAAATTATTATATAATTTTGATCCTAAAATGGAATACTGTAGGAATTGAATACTCTAGTAAACCTCAAAGTCTATTTACTTTTAATTTTAAAGCAAATAAAGGGGGATTTTACAATGAAGGTGCCTCCCATGAAGTGTTTACAGAAATTGGTTATAGAATCCAGCCTTATTTAAGTTTAAACGGAATTATAAATTATACACATATTTATCTAGGTGATCCATGGAATGTTCGTAACTATTGGTTAATTGGATCTAAAACAGATATCACTTTTAATCGTTCACTTTTTTTTACAAATACATTTCAATACAATCAACAAAATAAATTGTTGAGTTTTAATTCTAGATTTCAGTGGAGATATAAACCTACATCAGATCTTTTTATTGTATTTAATAGTCGAGATGAATACTTTATTGACAAAAAAAGTTGGAGCCTAACTTTTAAAATTAGTTATTGGTTAAGTAAATAATAAATATTATAGTATTTAAACTTTACTATTTTAATATTAACATGGAACAATTACACTAAGTCCTTTTTGTAAAACAGAAACAACAAGTTTATCTGTTTTCTTAGCAACAACATCACCATCAATTTGATAGACAAAATTCTTATCTTGAGAATGGAGAGTTACATAGTTAATTTTAGACCTTTTAATTTTAAATATTTTAGGATAATATCTAAAAAGAGTCATAATAAAAAAAAAAAAAATTTTTAACCAGCTCATTTTTTCAACTACAATAAGATCTAATTTACCATCAAATATTGAAGCATTTGGTGATATAGATATATCATAACCTAATAAACTAGTGTTAGAAATAAGAAGCAAAAATGGTTTTGAAGTTTGGCTTAATCCCCCTGCATCTATCTTGGTTTCTAAATATCTAAAATCAAACAACGAGACAAGAAATGCTCTAGCATATCCTATAATTCCTCTTTGATTATAATAATTATAATTTCTCATAAAAAAAGCATCAAAAGATACACCAGCATTACAAAAAAAATAATCATCATTAATTTTTCCTACATCAATCTTTTTTATAGTTTTTTCCTTTATAATCTTTAATGCCTCTAAAATATTATTTGGAATATTTAAATACCTCGCTAAACCATTTCCAGATCCCATTGGAACAATACCAAAAATTATAGAACTAAAAACAACATTTCTTGCAACCTCATTTATAGTTCCGTCTCCACCACAGGCCACTATCACATTTGCCTTTTCTTTAATAGACTTTTTCGTTAATTCAACAGCATGTCCTTTATGCTTAGAATGTTTTATAAAAAAATTATACTTTGTTCTATCAGAAAATAATATTTTAATATTTTTTTCAAGTACCCTTGATTTTCTGGATGAAATTGAATGAACAATAAAATGAATTGAAAACATTTTTTATTTTATTTTTTTATAAAAGGTATCCAAACAATCATAGAACTATTTTGACGATTATTCCAAGCATAGTAAGGAATCATTTTTAAAAATGTTTCTTCTATTTTATTGTTTATTTTTTTTGCTGGAAATATTACACTTATAACATTTTTAAGAATTCCAGTATTTATTTTTTTTATTTTTATCTTATTATTATCAATCATATCTTCTATATAAAATTCTTGAACTGGTCCAGAATTGTCAATACCTTCAGCAACATATACTAAAGGTCCCCTTGTAATTGCTACCCTATTTTTATTTTCCTTTACTTTATTAATTGTTTTATTTATTCTTACAGTCATTGGAAGATCAAGTATCACCTTGTCTCCTACATTCCATATTCTATCAATTGTAACAAAACCATTTTCAGTTTTTGCATTTATTTGTACTCCATTTATCGATAGCTTCCATTTATCATAATTTTTGTCATCATAACTATATAACTCACCTGGCACAAATTGATTTGAATTTGCCCAGCTTGGAATTCTAAGTTTTAACTTAAATCTTTGACTAGATATAGGAGAAATCGTTAAATCAACTTTGCCGTCAAATGGGTATTCAGATTTTTGTTTTATCCTCACCATTCCAGATTCTAATTTTATTTTACTAGAACTACTTCCATAAAAAGTTAAATATATTTCATCACCAGAAAATGAATACATCATTCCAGAAACTTGTGGTATTAACCTTGCTATGTTTGATGG
>LWDU01040603.1_pt1 | contig 11695 bp, 9 predicted proteins | sample 727161 | NCBI WGS metagenome assembly LWDU01 (sample SAMN04566230, study PRJNA314399) | hydrothermal vent metagenome | isolation source: deep sea hydrothermal plume seawater | place: Mexico: Gulf of California, Guaymas Basin | collected 2004-07-11 | reverse complement strand
TAATTGAGAACATGGACGTTCGAGGTATTCTCGTCGAACCACAACCTGAGGCATTCGCACGCCTCGAAGAACTCTATCACGACGACAAGCGACTGACGCTGGTAAATGCGGCTATCGACCGAGTCCCCGGCCGCCGCACGCTTTACACGACGAAAAACGGCATCTCGCAGGTTGCCTCCTTCGATCGAAATCATCTTCTGAAGCACAGCGTTCTGAGCAGTGACATCATTTCACACGACGTGCCATGTGTGACAATCAGCGATGTGCTTGAACAGGCAGGCGTGCACTCGATTGATCTCTTACAGATCGATGCGGAGGGATACGACTATGAGATCATTGAGACGATTGACTTTGATCTTATCACTCCGGCGATCTTGAGATTTGAATTCAGCCATCTTTGTCCGCGGGACATCGACGAGTGTATCCGCATGCTCTCCGGCCACGGGTATCGATTTATTGTAGAAGATACCGATATTCTTGCTGTTCGGCCTACGGTTCCAACAACAACGATTCACCGGGCGGCTGGCTAGTTTGCCACGAACTTGATGATCCGCGCGGCATGTCCACTGCTCTTGCTGTCGTCGGCGATGCGTAATGTGAGCACGTGCTCGCCAGCTGACAAATCGGTAGCGAACATAACGGTACGGGGGTAATGCAGTCCTTTGCTAAAGCGGTGGTACAAGTTGACTGACTGAACATCACCTCCGTCCACACGAGCTTCGAGGATGGCAGCGTCTGGCCCGGCAGTTACATAGGCGCCCACGGCCGTTCCGGTGAACTTCAAGGTCAAGGTCGCTCCGGGCTCTTCTCCACAGAGGATCGGAATACCCGTGAACCGAGAGCGTTTGCCGCCGGGGATCGCTTGCCAATTCGGCGTTTTGATCTCCCAGCCCGTCTCGATCGTCGCCTTCGTGAGATCGATAAACCGCCCGTTGCCATAGTGAAGTGAGTCGAGCGGGCGTTCGGGCATGGCGTGCGGATTCGGCGTGGCCTTTTTTTCCAATGGATCGTCCCAGGCCGTGTCGAGCAATTGGTCGATCATCTCGGCACAGATCCGGTTTCCGAATGGCTTGGGATGGGTCCCACCGAATTGTTGCCAAGTGATCTTTCCGTCCGTGATTTGTTCGGCGATTTCCTTCGCCAGCTGAATGGTCGAAACACTGTAGTGTCTCACCACGTCACTGTGTGCCCGCATCGACAACGGAGTCTTGCCGGCCTGCAGTTGGGTCAGCATGCCAGGGTTGACGAAGTGCGTGATGACCATATCCATGTCGGGATTGTGTCGCCGCGCCTGCCGTACAATGCCTTCCATGCCGCGTATGCACACCTGTCGTGTGTGTCCGGCGTCCTGGTCGTCGTTGACCGCGAACTCGATAAAGAATAAGTCAACTGGTCCCTTGTTCAGTACATCGTTTCTGAGACGGAACGCGCCGGTTGTCGAACATGTGGACGCGATGCCCGCTGCAGTAAAAGTGAAGTTGGTTTCGGGAAATCGCTTTTTTAGGCTCTCACAGACCATTGTCCGATAACCACTCATTTCCGTGATGGACCCGCCGATAAAGGCAACGTGGCCTCGCCTTTTGTGTTCAAAGCGAATTCGCGAGTTGTCTAAATTGCCCCGGAGTTGGACGTTCTTACGTGTCTGTTTCAAGACAAACGCCACAATTCGCCCCGGGTCCTTTAGCGAGTGCGGGTGATGGCCGACTCCCGGTTTGTGAATCACTTGGATCAGGCCGCCAATCTCTTTGTAACGCTTTTCGATTATCGCTGAGTTTTCCTCAACCGGCACAACGACATCGGCGTCCCCGACCACATGCAACAGGGGCACCCCGGCCTCGGCAAGCGGCTTGAGATTGTCGATTGGATTGTGCATGTATTTCAACGCATCGGCTTCACTCAAGCCGTAGGCACCTAGACATTGTTGCCACGCGCCGCCACCTCCCTTGCCTTTGCCCTTTCCACCGGGCCAGCTTTTGAAATCACACACAGGTGCATCAGCATAGATACATGCGACTTTGTCAGGATTCGCTGCCGCCCAATTGTAGATGATCAATCCACCTCGGCTCATCCCTTCCAATACTGGACGGTCCGCCAACTTGTGTTGTTCGGTCATGACCTGATAAAAGGCATTCCAATGGGCAACCGCTTGTGGGCTCCCAAACAATCCACCCACATCGCAATACGTCAAATGAAAGCCCTCGTTTAACAAGGCAATGTCCGTTTGCGGTTCATGGCCGAAAAATCGCGCTCGCCAGACCCAGGGCCGACCCTCGGCGGTCTGCTGCGGCGCAACGACCAAACAACGACGTCCGTCGACCGTAAAGTCGTAACGGTCAAAGCCATTCCATTCGGATTTCTTGCCGTCAAACTCGGCGACAGCTGGCGTCAAAATTGCACAAAGCAATAACACAAAACAGCTAATTCGAAGGACCATCTATCTTTCCATGCTCAGGGTGAGGCGTGTATTCTTGGACTCCTTGTTCTGCACCTACGATATCATACGGCCGCACGATGATCATTACCTGGCGTTTCCCAACCAGCGGCAGGCGAAAATCATCGGAATCATGTAGATGATCATCATTCCCGGTATTAACAAACCGCGAAGCCATACAATTGGGAAATGCTGTTGCCACCACACCGTCGAAAATGTGGCCGGCGTTGGCACCTCGGCTACTTGTAGCGTCACCCCCGCAATGCGTCCAGTGGCGCACGACCGAGACCGCTCACCGACTGGTCAATAAGCTGGATACCAGATGGTCAAAGCTTGCCACAAGGCTACTGCTGCGTGGCAAACCAAAGAACGTTCCCGTCGCCGCTGTCGCGAACTGATGGGTACGTTGGCTTCACCACGAGGTGAAGATGGAGGCTCTAGCCGTAAAACGAAACAACGATAGCAGTCATGACGATTCCCAGGAGAGTGCGTTCGATTCGTGTCTTGAGCTAAAAACCCGTCCAAAGATGGGGCAGCTCTCCTTTAATCGAATCCCCACATGGGCTAGCCACGGCGACGTTCGAATAGAAGAATGGAAACCCGTCATTACAGGCTGCAAAAAAAATAACCGACAGACGAAGTGTTGACTTTCCTACGTCGGAGATCGCAGCTCCTTAGGATCTTGGTGTGAGACGACAAGATAATAGGCGCTCACACAAAGCCGCTGTGGGCCGGAAACAACTACTGACCAACAAAAATCTCGTGTCGCATTTCGGCTGCGTTGCCGAGTAATGGTGCCATTTCCCGATCGAACTTGCTTTTTGCCATCGCCAACACGATGACCAAGGGGATCGCGACAAGTGCCAACCGCAGTGAGCCTACGAGCCAGGGCTTCCGGTGTCGAAATAACGGCGTCTCGGTCGTCCAGCACAAGAGGGGGGCGACGAGCATGGCCGTTGCGTTGCCGCTGGAGAGTCGGCCAAAGAAAAGCCCGATGAACAAGCAGCCGAACAAACCGACGAGTCCGATTCCAATCGTCGCCGGTATCGGGACGTTTTCGAGTGCACCGTCGTTTGTCTCGGACGAGCTCATTCGCCTGTTGAGCAGTTTCATTGTCATGGCCGTTGCCATGATTGTGGCGACAAACGGGAAGGCGGCAGCACCGCCCTTGATGTAACCGGCCATCATCACGGTCAGCCCAGCCGATTGCGTCGCCAGCGAGAGAGCCAACGGAATTGAGACGCCTGGGGAACGCCTGTACAACCAGGCGAGCAAGCACCAGGTGCAAGCCAAGAGTGCGGAACAGACAGCCATTGTCCAGACAGCCTGCCAAATCGTCCAGTCGCCGGCGTCGCTCAAATAAACGGAGCCATGCACTAGAATTCTCGGGATCGCGACCACCAAGCTCATTCGTAAAGTCCATGCGAACCAACGCGGTACGCGCTGGAACCCTGCCAATAATTCAACGACGAGAGCCGCTGGGACGACGATCGTCAAGAAGCGGTCAAGACCGTTGGCCGGTGGCCAGGCCAATCGCAATGAGAGTACGTAGTAGCCGCTTCCTAGGCCGAGGCTCAACCCCAGGACCGACACTGAATTCAGCCACGAGGTGGAGACGCAACGACGCGCCCGGGTCATCGCCAGTGCGAATGCCACACTGACGATGGCCGCAACGCCTGTCGCCTTCAGATACAACAGCGGATCTGGCATCGACTATTTTCGAACGCCTTCACAATCAATGAAAATTAGCGCCTTGTCACCGATCGGTCCAATGGCGTTTTTGTCGAAACCGTAGTCGCTACGTTTGAGGGAAAGCTCTGTCGAGAACGCAACCCGTTTAGTCCCCCTGAAATTGTGCTCCTTGCCTCCCATGAGGACGATGGTGACTTTGTTGGTCTTCCCATGCATCGTGAAGTTTCCCGTCACCTCGTATCCGCCCTTGATTGCTTTCGTGCTGGTGCTTTTGAACTCGATCGTTGGAAACTGTTTCGTATCGAAGTAATCGGGTTGGCGCAAGTGTTCGTCGCGGGCCTTATTGTTGGTATCGACGCTGTCGGCCTTGATTGTCAGTTCGAACGTTGACTTGGAAGGATCCTCTCGGTCGAGAGAGAACTTTCCGGCAACTTCATTAAACCGACCGTGAATCCAGCTGATGTCGAGATGCCGAGCCTTGAAGCCGACCGACGAGTGGATCGGATCATAGGCGTAGACATCTGCAGCAAGAAGTGACTTGCCACTGCCACAAACGGTCGTTCCGATCACGAATGTCAGGATCCACAGCGAAATATATCGTCGCATGATAAAAGCCTTGCAAAGAGGTTGGGGGGGCTCGTTCGGTAATACGTCAATCGATCATTGGCCATCGTAGGACTTGGCGGATCGCGAGTAAAGCCACTGCCGTTGTTGCGAAGCCTCTCGAACCGTTGCCCATGTCCCGGTTTGAGCTGGAACTGGAGAACGTCCCGGACAAAAATTCACTCGGCGAGTGCCGAAAGAGCGTCGGCGATTAGTGCACCTCGTACTCGATGACTTCTGTGATCACGCGTTTGCCGTTGGAGTCCTTGAATTTTCCAGTTAGCGTGATGACAGATCCAACGTACACGTCTAGTTTCTTACCGTTAATATTGCCAAAGCTGGCTCGGATTTCAATGTGCGACCCATCCGAAAAATGAACGAGGTACAGATTAGGGTCGTCGGTTTTGACACTGATCTGCAGTAGTCCTCTGATCACGATCTGACCCTCGTCAGCGCTCTTGATTTGCCAGGGGTGATCCCCCGAAGTGGCTCAGTGGAACTGCCAAACTGGTCTTGGTCGACACCCATGATTTGCATCAGCTTCAACAGTAGATTGCTGTTTCTCGCATGGTCATATCGGACATGACGTCCGAGTTTTATTTTGCCGCCTCCGCCTCCAGAGAGAATCAATGGCAAGTCCGCGACTGAGTGGTAGTCACTGTGTTTGATTCCCGAACCAAACAAGACAACGCAGTTGTCGAATAGTGTGCTTTGACCTTCTCGATAGGACTGTAGCTTGTCGAGGAAATAATTGAACTGGCTGACGTGCCATCGATTGACTTCATCAAAGTGAGGGATGACCTGACGATTTCGGACGAAATGCGACAGATAGTGAAACTCGTCATTGATGCCGATGAAATCGTAAACACCTCGGCTCTCCGTATGCGCCATCATGAGTGAAGCAACTCGAGTTGTGTTGGTCCAAAAGGCGATCGCGACCAGATCGAGCATCGCCTTCACTCGCTCACCCATGTTGTGAGCGGCGGTAAATTCTCTGATTCCGGCGATGCGTTGCTGTCGCCGCTGGTCACGATTGTCGCGGAATTGGCCGATTTCTTTTTCCACGTCACGAACCGACTGCAAATACTGTTCGAGTGTTTTACGGTCCTCAACACTCGCCTTGCTGGCCACGGCGTGATAGCTCTCCTTGATTTGATCCAATACACTTGCCGTTTTCTGGCGATAGTTCGAGTTATTGAATCCCTTGAACAACCGATTGAAGACAACTTCTGGGTCAGCGTCGACCGGTAAGGGGTCTCCTGTGTGATCGTAGGACAGGTAGTTTTCACTGGAGTCGTTTCGGTCGATATACGGGTCACCACGAAGAACCAACGACTTGACAGGTGTGCTCTCACCGATCTTGTCTGCGATCACTTGATCGAATGAAATCGATTGCTTGTAATTGGACTTTTTCAGCTGGCCCGTCATGAACGCCAGGGTTGCCTGTACGTGGGTGCCGTTGGCGCGGAGGTCGCTGTCGATGCCGCTTAGAACCGTGATCTCTTTCTTGCGAGACTGCAGTGGCGCCATGATTCTAGAGAGTTCGAATTGACTTTCACTGCCTCCCGCGATGTCCCAGGCGTTGGGATTCACGCCGCAACCCTTGTACAGAACGCACAACCGCAAGTCGTTCGCGCCACTAGCGTTTCCCTTGGCATTGGAAAGGGCCGGTGACATGATTTCCAGCAGAGGGAGCGCGATAGCCACTCCGGTTCCACGGAGAAACGTCCGCCGCGGTATCAAGTAGGATTGCATTGTTACTTTGGACCTCGGTTGCGAATACGGGTTTTCCGTATGGTAAGTCGTTTGTCGACAGCGACTGTCAGCTAAGGTTTGTCCTGACGGCATCGAAATGGTTTGCTGAGAATAATCTGTTCGATACACACGATCAGCCGATTATCGTTCTCGGCTAGTACCTTTTTGATTCGTTCGACGGCCACGCGATCGTATGGACGCAGCTTCCGGCCAATCGCATAAGACAACATTCGCTGCACCATGTTTTCCACAATCTGTTCGCGATAGACCGAGAGTAGTTCCCGCTTCATCTGTTTGGGTGAATCAAATCGTCTGCCATTGGGTAGAGTGCCGCCCGCTGAAATCGCCGTCTTATTGTCATAGGTTGTCCGCCAATCGCCGATGGGAGAGAAGTTCTCCAAGCCAAGTCCGAGTGGATCGATGTGTTGATGGCAGGTTTGGCAGGCCGCTTTGGCGGTGTGAAGTTTCAATATTTCCACAACGCCGGTTGCTGGTTCGTCGGCAAGTTTTTTCTCGCTTGCGGCCAGTGGTGGAACATTTACGGGAGGCTGCATCTCTTGGCCGATGATGCGCTCTAGCAGCCAAACCCCACGACGAATTGGACTGGTACGTTTGGGTGCCGAGGTCAGACGCATGATTCCAGCGGACGTGATCACGCCACCGATCCGATCGTCGCTTACATAATACAGTTCCGGCGGGCGATAGAACCGCTCGAGTTTTAGTCCCGTGCGGACCCGTCGTTGTCCAAAAATGTCGCCGAACTTCTCATCCAGTTGATGCTTCTTGCCGCCTGTCCGCCGCGCCTCACTTCTTAGATAAACCCAGTCGGCGTCGATGAGTTCTAACATGCTGCGGTCAGATTTAATCAGTTCATCGAAACTGAACAATAACTCGTCGTAAACCCCTCGCGTCCAACTCTCGCCTCGGTAATAGACGGGGTTTCTTTTGAGTTCATCGAATCCGAGCCATTGTCCGGCAAAGTTCTCAGAGAGAGCGATTCGTTTTGGCGATTCGAGCATTCGCTGGACTTGTTCTCGCAGGACGGATTCCTGTAGTAACGACTCATCTGCGCCCACCGCAAGCAATTCGTCATCCGGCATCGACGACCACAGGAAATAGGAGAGTCGAACGGCCAGTTCCCTCGCATTGACCTGATACGGATTCACGTCGTCGCGGACGATCTCCATGCGGTACAGAAAACTCGGCGACAGCAAAGACCCTTTTATTGCCTGGCGTAATGCGGCATAGGAAACGCCGTTGCGTGAGTTGTTTTCACACACGGAGAGGATTCGGTCCAGCTCGGCGGCGTTCTGGAATCCCCGACTGGCCCGATGACTGAATGCCGTCAATATCTGTCGCGCCCGGGCTGGCTCAAACTTTCGCGATTTGTCGGATGAGCCCAATACTCTTTCGCGAGCCATCGCGTCTTGGTCGAAGATCCGCAGCGCGAAGTCCAGGCAGTTGAGATACTCCAGGACTGGAACTCTGACGTTTCGTAACTGTTCAGCGTCATTATCGAAACCCGATTCGCCAGCTACATCCGCCGGGTAGAGTTTTTCTATGGTTGAAGGTGTTAACGCAGCGCTTTCTGAACTGAATACATAGGGCTGTTTCAGCTTAATGTGAAGCAATTGCTCGAGCGTGTTTTGCAACTCATAGCGCGTCAGTCGGCGCAGCGTCGTCACACCAATTTGCTGTTTACCGTCGCGTAGAACGTAGGTCTCGCGATACCACTTCAATAGGTTTTTCCGCGTGCCGTCGTCCAGCGGTGTCGCGTCCTCCGGGGGCATTTTTCCAGCAGCGACCATTTTTTCGACACGCGACCATAGCTCCGCCGCAGCGTCTTTGTCGAGAGACCGCGGCGGCAGAAGCGAGCTAAAGTCAACGTCGCCGTTCGATTCATCGGAATTGTGGCAAGGTAGGCAATTTTCTTCGATCACCGACACCACGTGTTGGGGAAATTCCGTCGCAGACACCTGTTGGCACACGCTGACTATCAACAACAAGACCGGTCGAAACGTCAAGACATCCTCCAACGGGTAATTTGGCTCAGACAGTGAACCTAATGGTCCGTCATATTGCCAAGCCGGACTGCGGGCTAGCTGTATTGTATCTTGGATGAGGGGTAGAGTTGCACCCCGGTATTGCGAATTCACTTCGCCGCACGGATATCTCGGCTTCTCTCGGCTCGTCGATCGTTTCACGTGATTGACACGACGGTCTCTTAATCTGATAAAACTGGGGCCGTTTCGTCGCGCTCATGTGATACGCATTTGATTGGAGTGAATTGCGTGATTGTGAGTTGTTCGCCAGGTAGTTTCCAAAACCAGGTCCCACCGGCGCAGGGTCGGTGAGGTATTCAGCACTATCGAAAGCTCGCGGCGAGTTCGGCGCAGACGAATCATCGGCTGGTCGGCAAAGTGCCACACATTTTCGCCACAACACAAGCAAGAAAAAAGCAGATTGACAACGTCGATGACAACGGTAGCAGAAAAATGGGCGCACGTACTGAACGACCTCGGTGTGAAATTCGTCTTTGGTAATCCTAGCGGACCATGGATGGTGTATATGGAGGCACTTCGCAGCAAAGAGATCGAATTCGTATTGGTAAGCAACGAAGCGAGTGCGGGATTCATGGCGGATGTCTGTGGACGGATCACCGGTATTCCCGGTGTCTGCTACGGAACATTTGGTCCGGGTGCAACCAATCTAACCACTGGTGTCGGTGGAGCGTTGCTCGATCGGTCGCCCGTGTTGGCGTTCACGCATGAGGTGCCGGAATCCATGCGGGGACGCACGACACAAATGGGAATCGACCATCAAGCTCTCTTTCGGCCACTAACAAAATTGACGACCCGACTCGACGCTGATCATGTTGAAGAGACAATTCTCCGCGCAAAAAGACTGGCGCTGAGTGAGCAGCCGGGACCGGTGCATATTGGCCTTCCCGCGAATTTGGGTCCGATGTCGGCAACCGACGAGTCTTTTGCGTTGGAGTCACTTCCCCAACTTGATTCGCCGCCTGCTGCCTCGCTCGCGAAACTTGTCGCGGCCTTCTCGCAGGCACACAAGCCCCTGTTAGCCGTGGGGCGTTCTGCTGTTCGCTGGGATGTCCAATCGCTCGTGTTGAAAATCATCGAACAACATGATATTCCCGTCGTGCTGACGCCGATGGCGAAAGGCATGGTACCGGAAGACCATCCGTCGTATGCCGGTGTAATGTTCCATGCCCTCAGTAATCTCGTGGCCGAGACGCATGGTCAGGCCGACCTAATAGTCGGCGTAGGATACGATCCAGTTGAGCTGAACTATGAGGATTGGATGCCGGATGTGCCGTTGGTTCATATCGACACCATGCCGGCAGACTTGGACAAGAAGCGATTCCGCCTGGAGTGTGAAGTGGTCGGGGAAATGTGCCCCGCGTTGCAACGACTTGCGGAGTTACCGACGCTAGCAAACGAGTGGGATTTGGATGCGTTGGCCCAACGGCGCCAGCAAATGTTCGAACGCATGACGCCGAGAAACGGTCGCTTTGGCCCAACGGCTGCCGTGACAATTCTCCGTGAAGTACTTCCCGACGATGGTGTCCTGACGTGCGACGTAGGAGCCCACCTGCATTTGATTGGTCAGCTTTGGCGGACGCCAGATCCCGGGTTATTGCTGATGACCAACGGATGGTCATCGATGGGCTTTGGTATTCCCGCTGCGATTGCCGCCAAACTCTGTCTTCCCGAACAGCCCGTTGCATGTGTGGTCGGCGACGGTGGGTTTTTGATGATGGTTGGGGAGATGGCCACCGCGAAACGGCTTGGACTGCCCATTGTATTTGTACTCTTCACCGACCATGAACTGACGTTGATCCGTATCAAGCAGGAGTTGAAGGTCCTCCCGGCGTATGGGACGTCGCTCCACACAGACGATTATGACTCGGCCAAAACGTTCTTTGGTGTACCGGTGATTCCGGCGATCGACGCCGATTCTTATCGAGAGGCACTCCGCGAGGCCTTCGCGGCCGATGGGCCTGTCATTGTTGAGGCCTTTGTGGATCCCGCAGAATACCGCGAGCTTGTTTTGAAAGGCGACAAATGACCGTGGCGGTGAAAATAGTCTTGTGTGGCCTCGGGAATGTCGGCGTGGCTTTCATGGAGTTGCTCGCCGATCGTCGTAGCATGATCATCGATCGATACGGCTTAGACTTGACGCTTTCCGCGGCAGTTGATATCGGCGGTGCGGCGATCGAGGACAACGGCGGCCTCGACACGAAAGCTCTACTTGCACATCTGGCAATGGAAAGACCAGTCGAAGAGTATCCTGGCTACGGGCGACCGGGGATCACTGGAAAGCAAGCGATTGCCCAGGCCGGCGCCCAAGTACTCGTCGAAACGACGCCCACGAATCTTGTCGATGGCGAACCGGGTCGCACCCACATCCTCGCTGCGTTGCAACAAAAAATGGAGGTTGTCAGCGCTAATAAGGGCCCCATCGTTTTGTTCTATCACGAGCTTCACGAGTTGGCCCAACAACAGGGCGTCGGCATTCACATCAGTGCCGCCACGGCCGCGGCGCTTCCTACACTCGATGTGGGAAGTGTCTGCCTTGCCGGAACTCAGTTGCTGGAAGCGGAGGGGATTCTCAACGGCTCCACCAATTTCATTCTGACTCGCATGCAACAGGATGGATGCAGCTATCGGGACGCACTGAAAGAGGCACAATCATTGGGAATAGCCGAAACGGATCCAAGCCTGGACGTGGAAGGGCGCGACACTGCCAACAAAATTGTCCTGATTGCCAATCGCCTGTTTGGAATGACGTTCGGCCCGAATGACGGCGAGGTCAATGGCATTACCGACATCACATCGGAAGAGATCGCAGCAGCAGCGGCCGAAGGCAAAGTGATCAAGCTGATTGGTACGGCAAAACGGACCGACCATGGACTACAACTCTCTGTGGCACCCAAGCACCTCGACAAAGAACATCCACTCGCGTCGGTCTCTGGATCCGAAAAGGCGATCAGCTATCTTACCGACACCATGCATCGAATCACGGTCAGCGGCGGCAAGAGCTCTCCTATCGGGGCAGCAGCCGCGCTGTTGAAGGATCTGATCAACGCCTACGTCTAATCGACCGAACTTCTGCTAACCTCGTCCGTTTTCATCTGGTACGCTAAGCGACGTTGGCAATTTTCCGGCTCCTCAGTAATGAGCGAGGCGGACA
>LWDU01036294.1_pt1 | contig 11699 bp, 6 predicted proteins | sample 727161 | NCBI WGS metagenome assembly LWDU01 (sample SAMN04566230, study PRJNA314399) | hydrothermal vent metagenome | isolation source: deep sea hydrothermal plume seawater | place: Mexico: Gulf of California, Guaymas Basin | collected 2004-07-11 | reverse complement strand
CGCTCGTCGACTCGCCAGATTTCGCCCTTTGTGAATGCCTGCTTCAGGTGGGGCAGATCCGTGAAGGGAGCCATCGTTGGCACGCCAAGAGGCGCCAGTTGTTCGCGAGCCTGATCGAAATCGAACTGGCATTCCAGATGATGCAGACCTGCCTGCAGAAACGCCTCGCCGTGCAACCGGCACCACAAGCCGACAGTTCCCAGTTCTGCCCGGTCACGCAGCGGCTCATGCGAGAAGTCCTGCTTTACTTCGTCGGCCGTGAGGTCCACATCGGCAAACACGATAATTCGTGTCCGCGGTTGTTCCAGTACCTGCGCACCCCATCCGGCTTCGCGGCCGGCATAAAAGCGTTCGCGACATTCCATCCCCAGCAGTTCGAGCATTCGCACGAGCTGAGAAAACACGGTCCGGCTGGAACGATAGGTGTGATGGTCGTGATTGGCCCATCCCATCCCGAGCTCCGCCTGTCGCGCCCACTGCACACGGGCCGCCTGATTACGGCTCTGCCAGTAGCCGCGCTCTGCGGTGAAGAACACATCACACGCTCGATCCGGCCCCAGTTCATCAACGGCCGCGCGGATCAGCCTTTCGGTGTGCTGCAATGCATTCATGTTGTCTGCAAAATCGCGGCGGCGGCGCAGGCGGAAGGCCTCAAGGTGCCGAGACACAGCACCGGAAAGCGGAGCGTCATTGCCAGGATCCCAGTCCACGGATCCATGGCTTTCGATGACAGATACGCGGACGCCGTTCTGGTCGCTGATGCACGCGCGACGCACGGCGGCACCGCTGTCGCCCACGATGGAGATGCGATCGTCAAATCCCTGCGCGTTCAGGAAATCCACCACGGATTCTACCCGAATGGCAAGACCGTCTACACCCAGCTCTACTGCCGGCAGCAGAGCGTCGGGATGTCGCCAGACAGACGAAGCGGCATCCTCTTCAAAGCCGACGGTTGATAGTTCCGCTGTTGATACGGTGAAGATTCGATCCGTCCAGTCCAGCAGCCGCGTCCCGGTCTCCTTTCGCAGCCGAGTGTCGAAGTCCTGCAGGAACGTCGATCTCTGTCGAAACGTTTCCAGTCGGTCCGTGATCCAACTGGCTGCCTGGGGCGCTGGTGACCATGACTGCACAACAGATTCACTTCGAGTCGCCATCCTGTTCGTTCCGATTGAATGTTGAAACATCATTCAGCCATGCAGGAAACACTGTGTGGACCAACTGGGGCCGGCAATCCTCTGCAGCATCGACTGCTTTAAGGTCGTTCCATCACACCGGCCTGTGCCTGCGGTAACCCGTTTGCTCGCACACAGGAACACCCCGCGAATTATCACGGGCCGTAGCTCTCACGGATTGATGCACTAAATCGGTGTCCACACTCAGAGCATCGAAAGGCACGGCGGCGAATCAGCCAATATAGGAATCGTCTCAGCCACGAACGAGTCTCGGAGAAACGGGCCAGATCACCACAATTGTCACATTTCGACAACATAGGCTTCGCTTACGGAGTCACAGAAAAGAATACGCCACGTACGCACTTACCGAATCATAGTACACCGCAATAACTGCCTGAAATCAAGCTACGTGGGCGATCACAGAACGCTGATGTCATAGAATCTTCATTGCGTAATAACCTGTCTACTGGTGAGCATGTATAATTGCACACGCCCAGGACGGCAGCACGATCCTGTACTCGTTGCAGGACCTAAGAAACGATGGGTAACCTTTCCTGGAGTCCAGCATGCTCAAACATACCGCGGTCGGTATTCTCGCTGTGTTCGTGACGCACCCTGTGGCGGCACATGATTATTGGCTACAGCCGCAGCAGTACTTCCTTTCACCAGATGAATCGACTGCCGTGCAGCTGTTTGTTGGTGATCATTTCGTGAGCGAATCAGAGCGGTCGTTTCACGCGAAGAAGACGACTGCCTTTCAGATGATTTCAAAGAACGGAACGGTCAACCTGAAGGCCAAAGTAACAGACGGCCGGAAGCCCGTCTGTACGATTACTCCCACCCAGTCCGGTAATCACCTTGTTGTGATGGAACGCGACTGGAGCCACATCGAGCTGAAAGCAGAAAAGTTCGACAACTATCTTAAGCATGAAGGGCTATCGAATATTGTCGAACTGCGGCGCAAAGCCGGGGAAGAAAACGCGGTGGGTCGGGAACGTTATCGCCGCTATTTGAAGGCGCTGGTCCAGGTGGGAGGCAGGTTCGACGAGACCTACAAGCAGAGGATCGGACATCGCCTGGAAATTTTGCCTCAGGCCAATCCGTACTTGCTGGATGAAGCCGACAGCCTGACCGTGTTAGTTCTCTTCGACGGGGAACCGCTCCGCGGTGCACAGGTCGCAGCCTACAATCGCCATAGCGACGACACGAAGACACAGGAAGCCAGAACTGGCGAAGACGGTCAGGTCAAATTCACGCTGGACCGATCAGGACTTTGGTTAATCCGCCTGGTTCACATGCAACGCTGCAACGGAGTGCCCGACATCGAGTGGGAAAGTTTTTGGGCCGCCTACTCGTTTCAGATGATGTGATCGTGGCCTGCATGAAATCGTGCAACCATGCACACACAACATTGCCACGCGACCGGCTTCACGCCAGAATTGGTTCGACCACGTGGCCATGAACATCGGTCAGGCGGTGGTGTCGTCCCTGAAACTTGTACGTTAACCGCTCGTGATCGATCCCCAGACAATGCAGAATTGTCGCGTTCAGATCATGCACGTGGACCGGATCCTGGACGATGTTGAAACTGTAGTCGTCCGTGGCGCCATACTGAGTGCCGGGACGAATGCCGCCACCGGCCAGCCACATCGTGAAACAACCACCGTGATGGTCACGTCCGTACTTTTCCTGCAGGGCTCCCTGACAATAAACCGTGCGGCCGAATTCACCACCGCACACGATCAATGTTTCGTCAAGCAACCCGCGCTGCTTGAGATCACGAATCAGCGCTGCGGTCGGTTGATCGGACAACGTGGCCTTGGTGCGAATATGAGTTGGCGTATTTCGGTGATGGTCCCAGTCGCGGTCGAAGATCTGCACAAAGCGAACTCCGGATTCGATGAGTCGTCGCGCCTGCAGGCAGTTGGCGGCATAGCTGCCCGGTGTGCGGGCGAACGAGCCGTACATCTTGAAGATGTGGTCCGGCTCGCTGGACAGGTTCGTCAGTTCGGGAACGGACGACTGCATGCGGTAGGCCATTTCGTACTGAGCAATCCTGGCGTTGATTTCAGGGTCGCCGATCAGTTCGGACTGCCGGCGGTTGAGCTGAGCGGTGACGTCGAGCATTCTGCGACGGGTTGCCGAATCGATGCCCGGCGGGTTGGACAGATACAGCACCGGATCATTGCCGGCTCGAAACTTCACTCCCTGATGTCGGGACGGCAGAAATCCGCTGCCCCAGTGACGAGCGGACAGCGGTGTCGACGCATCGGGGATCAGTCCCGCCGTCAGCAGGACCACAAAGGCCGGCAGGTTTGAATTCTCGCTGCCCAAGCCATAACTCAGCCATGAGCCAATACTGGGTCGACCGGCCTGCTGGGCACCGGTGACCATGTACGTAAGCGCGGGGTCGTGGTTGACGGCTTCGGTATGCAGCGACCGAATGATGCACAGTTCATCGGCAACCTTGCCCAGCTCCGGTAACAATTCACTAAGCCATGCGCCGCTGTCACCGTGCCGACGAAATCGTGATGTGGGCGCTGCGACGGGGTATGCGGCCTGACCTTTTGTGAATCCGGTGAGCCGCTGATCTCCCATCACCGATTTGGGCAATTCTTCCCCATGGCGCTGGTGCAGCATGGGTTTGTAATCGTACAGCTCCATCTGAGCCGGACCGCCCGCCTGAAAAATGTAGATGACATATTTTGCTCGTGCGGGAAAATGCAGGCCGTTCAGCGGGGAACCAGTGACCGTATCGGATCGACAGCTGTCGGTGTGCAGCAACGTCGCCAGTGCCGCGGCGCCGATGCTGACGCGACCACCGGCGCCGCAGAATTGCCGACGTGTCTGAAGCTGTCTCAGTTGTGCTGCAGGGTCCATGACTCAGCCTTTTGTGACGGTTTCGTCGAGATTCATCAGCACACTGGCGACCACGGTGTAGGCAGCCAGTTCGGGAATTGACAGTGATGCGTCGGTCGAGGATTCGCCCACGCTTAACAGTTTCTGTGCGGCATCGGCGTTGGCGGCGAAGCGTGTGGACTGTTCGTTCAACAAAGCCAGCAGTGGCACCAATTCGGCCTTATCAGGGTGGCGGCTGGTCACCAGGCGAAATCCCCATGCGATGCGGTCACTGGGTACGGGACCGACTTCCTTCATCATTCGTTCGGCCAGTTTGCGGGACGCTTCGACATAGGTAGGATCGTTCATCAGTACCAGTGCCTGCAGCGGCGTGCTGGTTCGTTCACGCCGGACGACGCAGCGTTCCCGGTCGGGAGCGTCAAAGATCAGCATCGTGGGCGGAGGCGACGTGCGTTTCCAGAACGTGTACATGCTGCGGCGGTACAGCGCCTGGCCGCGGTCCGGTTGGTAGACCTGTGCCGTCAGTGCCTTGCCGGTGACGTCAAATGCAATTTCCTTCCACAGACCACTTGGCTGATACGGCTTTACGGACGGGCCGCCCAGCCGCTCGACCAGCAGTCCGCTGACCGCGAGGGCCTGATCTCGAATGAATTCGGCCTTCAGCCGGTGCCGTGGACCTCGTGCCAGCAGACGATTCTGCGGATCCAGTTTCAGCAGTTGCGGCGACACGTGTGAGGTCTGTCGGTAGGTCGCACTGTTCACGATTAATCGCTGCAGTTCTTTGACGTTCCAGCCGCTGCGAACGAACTCCGTGGCCAGCCAGTCCAGCAGTTCCGGATGCGATGGCCATTCGCCCTGCAGACCAAAATCTTCGGTCGTCTGCACCAACCCCGTGCCAAAGTACATCTGCCAGAAACGATTGACGGTGACTCGCGCGGCAAGCGGGTGCCGGGGATCCGTCAGCCAGCGAGCCAGGCCGAGTCGGTTGCGCGGCAGATCGTCCGCCATGGCTGGCAGAAACGAAGGCGTCTCGGCAAAAACAGATTCTCCGGGACTGTTGTAAGCGCCGCGAATCAGCATCTTCGTTTCCCGAACTTCCTTGCGCTCGTCCATCACCATGGTCGTCGGCAGATCACGGTCGGCTTGTTTCTTCTGTTCGCGCAGCCGCATGACACGTTCGTGCGGTACGCGCCATTCGTCGGGCGCTGCGTGCTGCAGATAGTGATTGCGAATTCGACGGGTTTGTTCCGCAGTTCGTTGTTTCGCCGCGACCGCCAGAAGCGAATGGATCGACAAACCCGGCAGTTGCGAAACCGCATCCTGCCCAAGGACACGATCAAAGACGCGTACTTCGTCGATTCGTCCGACAAACTTCGCCACCGGATATCCGTTGCCCACCTGCAGTGGCTTTTCGGTGCGAAACGATTCCGTCAACTTGTCGATCTTAATCCCCGTCTCCTGCAGCTCGCCGTCGACGAACAGCTTCACTCCGTCCACTTTGCCAGAGCCATCATAGCTCGCCAGAACGTGATGCCACTGGTGGGGTTCCATCGCCTTCTTCGCCTGAACCTGCAGCAGGTTCTCAGGAAACTGATGGACAAGGAACAGAGCGGGAGCTCCTTCAATCAGCTGCAGCGTGTAGCCTCGATATCCGACCGTCGGCGGTTCCATTCGCGAAAAAATCGACCGGCGTCCTGCAATGGTCGTGGGGTAGACCCATGCGCTCAGAGAAAACGTGTCGGACAATCCGAAGTCCGCAACGTCCCCCAGTTCGACATACCGCTGTCCGTCCAGTGATACCGCCTCAGCAAACATCCCCTCGTTGTGTTCCGCCATACCATCCTTGAATTGGGCAGCACGATCCTGATTCGACGAGTTTTCCGCTTCTTCGTCGCATGACAGATACACCGCCAGTCCGTCCGCGACGGGTGCAACAGCCTTGTAGAATTCCTGCTCCCACTTTGTCCTTGCTGGCTCCAGTTTTTTCTTTAATGGAGCGAACGTCTTTTCTGCAGTGGCCAGTTGAAGATTGAGTTCCTTCAGCCGCGCATGCTGCTGACGTGTAGGCGCCGTCACCAGGGGCTTTGCGTTGGCGTTGAATCCGTCCAGTCCCACTTCGTTCACGTTGTTGAAGAACGCGTACAGCTGATAGTACTCGCGCTGTGTGATGGGGTCGTACTTATGATCATGGCATTGAGCACATGCCACCGTCATTCCCATCCAGACCGTAGCCGTGGTGTTGATGCGGTCGACGATGTTTTCGACGTAATATTCCTCCGGCGTTGCCCCTGCCTCGTTGTTGATAATGTGATTGCGATTGAAGCCGGACGCAATCTTCTGTGCGAGCGTCGCGTTCGGCAGCAGGTCGCCGGCCAGCTGCTCGATCGTGAACTGATCAAAGGGCTGGTTTTCGTTGAATGCCTCGATCACCTGGTCCCGCCACCGCCACATCGAGCGTTCGGTGTCAAACAGATAGCCGTGCGTGTCGGCGTAGCGGGCCGCATCCAGCCATTCCAGCGCCATCCGTTCGCCATAACGTGGCGAGGCCAGCAGGCGATTGACAAGTTGTTGCCATGCGTCGGGTGCAGGATCCGCCACGAAGGCATCAACCTCGGCGGGTGTCGGCGGCAGGCCGGTCAGGTCCAGTGACAGTCGACGAATGAGCGAATAACGGCTGGCCTCCGGCGACGGTTGCAGTCTCTGATGTTCCAAACGCCGGAGTACAAAGTGGTCGATGGAATTGCGGGGCCAGTCAGCTTGCTGAACTTCGGGGGACGGCGGTGTCTCGGGAGCGACGAACGACCAGTGCATTTCATAGTCGCCGCCCTGCTGTACCCACTGACTCAGCAAATTGCGTTCACTGGGAGTCAATGATCGCCCCGAATCCGCAGGCGGCATTAGTTCCGCTTCGTCGTCCGTACTAATTCGTCGAACGAGTTCACTTGCGTCGGGGTCTCGCGGGACAATCGCGCGTTTGCCGTCGTAATCTGCGTAGGCGCCGCTTGCCTGATCTAGTCGCAGGTCCGTCTGACGCTGCGCTGCGCCCGGACCGTGATACTGAAAGCACTTGTCCGCCAGGATCGGTCGAATGTCGCGATTAAATTGCACCTGCTGCCCGTCCTCGCTGCGATCATCAGCCAGCGCGGAAACGGAAGACCCGCCACTGCACATAATCAGCCCCAGCAATACAGGAATCCATGTTCCGCACGGCAACCAATTTGGCAACGCGTGGACTCGCGATCTCCTAACTTTTTGCCCCTCATCGAGCATGTCATGTAGTCCTGGCGGTTGCGCTGCGGGTAGGTGTTTGTTGGCGGTATGCGGTGGGAGTTGCGAACATCATACCGGGTCGCCCTGAGATTCGAGGCCCGAAACAATGTTTTTCCATCAGCTAATGCCGTTGGTGCCGACTTGATTCCCTGTGTTTCGAGCTGCACTGAGCGAACAATGAATGCAACACGCCCCGCGATTGTGCGCTGCCACCACGCTGACGGGCGACGAAAAATTGCTGTGGGCCGAAGAGGCGGCCCACAGTTTCGGTCTTCGTCCGTTGGGGCTGATAGACACGATTGTGGCTGCCGTGGTTGAAATCATGTTCCAACAATATGAGACTGGGTATAATTGAATCCAGGTCGAACGACTATGGCCGACTGAATTGTTCCTGAGAATCTGCGGAGTCACCTTAAATGAACACACCTGTCCCATCGAATCGACGCGAGTTTCTTTCCAGTACAGCGGCACTGACATCTGCTGTCGCTGCTCCCTGGATCGTGTCCAAAAGCGCACACGGCGCCTATAAAGTCGCGTCCAACGAAAAGATCAACCTTGGTGTGATCGGCATCGGTCCTCGATGCACGTACGATCTGACGGCCATGCTGAAGTTTGATGATATCCAATGCGTGGCGATTGCCGATGTCCAGTCGTCTCGTCGAGACGCAGGCAAGGCGTTGGTCGATGGCCACTACGGAAACAAAGACTGCGTGCTGTTCCGTGACTTTCGCGAGCTACTGGCCCGAGAAGACATAGACGCTGTGATTGTCGCTACGGGCGACCGATGGCACGCAGCGGCATCCATGCTGGCAGCCGAAGCGGGCAAAGACGTGTACAGCGAAAAGCCATGCGGCTTGACGATCGGGAATTGTCAGGACCTTTCCGATACGTTCAATAAAACAAAACGCGTATTTCAGGCAGGCACACAGCGCCGCAGCGTACCCAATTTTCAGGAAGCCGTTCAACTGGCGCACACCGGGAAACTCGGCCGAATTCATACTTTGTATGCAACGGTTTACAGGCCGACGCTTGATAACAGCTGGCTGCCCGGCGAACCGACACCGTCTCCCGATGTTTGCGACTGGAACATGTGGCTTGGTCCGGCACCATGGCGCCCCTATAACGCCAAATATGTCGCAGGCCGCTGGCGAGGATACTACGACTTCGATTCCGGAGCACGATTACTGGACTGGGGAGCGCACACCGTTGATCTGTGTCAGTGGGCGAATGAAGCCGATGACACGATGCCCATCGAATACCAGCCGACTGACAATAATATCACGTGTACGTATGCCAACGGTGTGAAACTGGTCATTGATTTTCTGGATGATCCCTTCGGAGATCGTGGGCCTCGCTGGATCACTCGCCTGGGAACCTGTCCTGTTCGTTTCGAGGGAGACAAGGGATCTGTCGAAACCGGCGACAGTGGTGAAATCGTCGTGAAGCCGGATTCCCTGCAACGTGCGATCAGGCAATCGGGCAAACGCGTGCGGGGTCTGGACGTTTCTGCGCATTCGCGTAACTTCTTCGATTGCGTCAGGTCTCGTCAGAAACCTGTCTGCAATCAAACGGTCATGCGGCGGTCTCATATTGCCTGCCACGCGGCCGCCTTGTCGTGGATTCTGGGGCGCAAGCTGACGATCGATCCGAAAACCGAACAGTTCGTGGATGACCAGGAAGCCAACGGTCTGCTCCGTCGACCTCAGCGGTCATGGGCCTGAAGTTGATCGGTGTAGACTCGAAGGCACAGAATCGTTCCGAAAAACCAACCATCGAGGCAAAGACGATGAGTGTGGGCACCGGCAAAGATGAACTGAACCATTCTGGCACAGGTTTTCAGCAGAATGGTCAGACAGAAAAGCTGTTGACGCGTCTGCTGGGATCCGTCAACGACCTTGTCTGGTGTACATCACCCGACGGCAACTCGCTGCTTTTTCTGAATGAGGCGGCAGAGCGAATCTATGGAAGAACGCTGCAGGAACTCCAGTCGAATGCCGCAATCTGGCTGGAAGTGATTCATCCGGAAGACAGACCGGTCGTCGAAAAAAATCTACGCGACCTGTCTGATCTTGGGCAGGTACAACAGGAATACCGTATCATTCGGCCGGATGGAGAAGTCCGCTGGCTGCAGGATCGGATCAATGTCATTTCCGACGAATCCGGAGCACCACTGTCTGTAGGCGGGATCGCCACCGACATCACGGACCAGAAGCTGGCGGAGCAGTCGCTGGCAGAATCGCAGGCCGTATTTCATTCGCTGGTGGAAAGCCTGCCGCTGAACGTCGTCCATAAGGACCTTAAGGGACGGATTGTCTTTGGCAATCGGCGCTATTGTGACACACTGAAGCAACCGTTGGAGCAGCTGCTCGGAAAAACGGACTTCGATCTGTTTCCGGAAGAACTGGCGACCAAGTACCGACTCGACGACCAGCAGGTACTCGAGTCCGGCGAAGACTGTCGCGTCGTTGAACAGCATCGGATGCCGAATGGAGAGTTAATCTACGTCGAAGTCATGAAGGGATCGGTGTTTGATGCCAGCGGAGCGGTATCAGGAGTCCAGTGCATTTTCTGGGATGTGACCGACCGGGTTCGTGCTGAAAAAGATCTGCAACGAGAGCGTGATCTGCTGCGGACGCTGATGGACAATATTCCGGACCTGGTCTTTGTTAAGAACCGAAGTGGAAACTTCCTGACCGTCAATGTGGCCCTTCTGAAAGTCATGAGCGTTGAGTCGCTTGACGATGTCGTGGGGAAAGACGACCGCGATTTCTGGTCGCCTGAACTGGCTGAGCACTATCGCGCCGACGATCGACAGTGAAATACCGGATGGATTGATTGGCGACCCCGGCCGGTTGCGACAGATTCTGCTGAACCTGGTTGGCAACGCGATCAAGTTCACTGAATCCGGTGAGGTCGTTGTCAATGTGCGGATCGTGTCGCAGACAGATGAGGATACAGTACTGCAGTTTTCCGTCCGCGATACGGGAGTCGGAATTCCCCCCGACAGGCTGGATCATATTTTTGATGCGTTCGAGCAGGCTGATTCGTCGACGACACGCCGATTTGGCGGGACGGGACTGGGACTCGCGATTTCGTCGCGGATCGTGAATCTCATGCACGGTCGTGTCTGGGTGGAAAGCGAAGTTGGTCGGGGCAGCACATTTTTCTTTACGACACGATTTAACCTGGCGAAAGAACAGCTGGCGCCGCCCGCGCGGCCGCACCTTGATCGCATTGTGGGCATGCGCGTTTTGATTGTCGACGACAATTCGACCAACCGACGAATTCTGCACGACGTCATTCGGGTGCGTGGGATGCAGCCCATTGTCGCGGGCAGCGCCCCGGAGGCACTCAGGATTCTCAAAGAGGCCGTGTCCGCTGGTACAAACATCCCACTGGTTCTGTCTGATGTCAACATGCCGGATATCGACGGTTTCACTCTGGCCGAACAGATTCGTGAGGACGCGAAGATCTCTGATGTCGTTATCATTAAGCTGACGTCGGGTGACCGGTCCACTGACCGGCAGCGTTGTTCCGAACTGGGAATCGCGGCGCATCTGATGAAGCCTGTCAAACAATCAGAACTGGTCGATACAATCGTGCTGGCGTTTGGAATCACCGCTCCGGAATCAGATGAAGGCGAAATCAGTGCGATTGAATCGCAGAGCTCAGTGCGGTCGTTGCGGATTCTGCTGGCGGAAGATGCCCTCGCGAATCAAGTACTGGCAATCGGACTGCTGCAAAAAAAGTGGAAGCACTCCGTGACGGTGGCCAACAATGGCAACGAGGCAATCGCCCTGCTCACCGCGCAGCCATTCGATCTGGTATTGATGGATGTGCAGATGCCGGAGATGGATGGTTTAGAGGCAACGGCTGCCATTCGGCAACTTGAATCGGAAAGCCGGCTTTCCAATCAGCCACGGCCACGAATTCCCATTGTCGCCATGACAGCACATGCCATGAAAGGGGACCGTGAACGCTGTCTGGACGCGGGGATGGACGGATACGTCACAAAACCAATTCGGTCGAAGGAGTTGAGTGCCGCCATTCAACAGTTGTTTGAGGGGGAGCTGGACGCGGGAAGTGCGGAATCTTCAGCGGCGACACCTTCATTGGCAACAGACGGACAGAAACTGATCAACTGGCCGCGAGCGATGCAGTCTGTGGAAAACGATACTGAACTGTTGCGGGCGGTTGTGCGAGCGTACCTTCAGGAATGTCCCCATCAATTATCTCAACTTCGTAGCGCGATTGCCTGCGAAGATGCAAAAACGATCCGCCGTCTGGCACATACGATCGGCGGAACGATGGGTGTGATCGGTGATCCGCAGTTGATTTTTAGCGGGGTGGAGGAAAACGGGGCCCACATGCGAAGATGGTGGTGTCTTAAATCACCCA